>Ga0209309_10005089_pt1 | contig 10581 bp, 8 predicted proteins | sample COGITO_mtgs_1204_2_FD_184807 | JGI IMG/M metagenome (GOLD analysis project Ga0209309, IMG submission 184807) | Pelagic marine microbial communities from North Sea - COGITO_mtgs_120412 (SPAdes) (version 2) | ecosystem: Environmental > Aquatic > Marine > Epipelagic ...
ACTGAGAGCTCGCCCAGTTTTGATGACCGCCATGACGACCGCGCTCGGTTTAGCTCCGCTGTTATTTGCAACGGGCGTGGGGGCTGAGGTTCAGCGCCCACTCGCCACGGTGGTGACAGGGGGCCTCGTGTCATCAACTTTGTTGACCTTGCTCGTTATGCCGGCCTTGCATCGCTGGTTTGCGCCAAAGCCGGGCGGCCATCATTCATTAGTTGAAACGAGCCATGAGCATGACCCTAAAACGGCGTGAGTAGCGGCTTTTTACACAGGCGGGAACCGCCCGCCTGTGTTCCAATATTACGGAGATAGAAATGATAAAAAAGGCTCAAAAAGAAAAGGCTCAAAAAGAAAAGGACCATAGTCCTGAGGAGAAGGGCCATAATCATGGTGATATTGTCACACGGTTACTGGGCTCACGCGCGGAAGTCATTTTTGCTCTGTTGGCAGGCCTCTGCCTCCTGATTGGATGGCTTGGCCCAAAACTGGACGTCGTTACAACCACGATAGGATTTATGTTCTTGATCGCGGCTTATTTTTTCGGAGGGTATTTTGCATTACGAGAAGCTCTCGAAAAATTGCTAAAGGGCAAATTTCAGATTGATTTTCTAATGTTGGTTGCTGCGGCCGGAGCCGCTTTTTTAGGGGAGTGGGCCGAGGGAGCTTTCCTTCTATTTCTTTTTGCAATTGGCCATGCCTTAGAACATTTTGCAATGACCCGCGCGCGAAATGCGATTTCAGCGCTATCTGATTTGACCCCGGATGAGGCGCTCGTTCGACGCGGCGAAACGACTGAGACAGTGTCCACTAAAGACCTTGTTATAGGCGATGTTGTGGTTGTCCGGTCTAATGAACGCCTGCCAGCGGATGGTTTTGTCGTTACTGGCGAAAGCGCTGTGAACCAAGCGCCAATTACTGGTGAAAGTGCGCCCGTCGATAAAAGACCTGTAGACAACACTGAAGCCGCTGCAGAAAATCCAGATAATCTCAAATCAGATACGCGCGTCTTTGCGGGTTCGATAAATGGTTCCGGGAGCCTGGATATTCAGGTGACAAAGCTCGCGAGCGAAACAACGCTTGCCCGCGTTGTAACCATGGTGAGTGAAGCCGAAACGCGGCAATCGCCAACCCAGAGTTTTACTAAAAAGTTTGAACGCATATTCGTGCCTTGCGTTGTTTTATTGGCCTTTGTCACCTCGTTTGCCTTCCTCGTACTTGACGAAGATGCTTCTGAAAGTTTTTACCGGGCCATGGCTGTTTTGGTCGCGGCCAGTCCTTGTGCGCTCGCTATTGCAACGCCAAGCGCAATTCTCTCCGGTGTTGCGCGCGCTGCACGCGGCGGCGTGCTGATCAAAGGCGGCGCCCCTCTGGAATCGCTTGGCCGATTGGATTCCATTGCCTTTGATAAAACCGGCACGCTAACCGAAGGCGAACCGCGTCTTGTGGACATTGTGCCATATGGCGATGTTGAAGAAGACGAGTTGTTGAAGGTAAGCGCGGCGGTTGAAACGCTGAGCGATCACCCCTTAGCCGAAGCCGTCGTGCGGGATTCTAAAACACGTCTAGGATCGGTCCAGAAAGGGGCCACAGATTTTGCGAGCATTACGGGTCGCGGGGTGTCCGCGCGCTATGGCGGTCATCTTGTTCATATCGGTAAGTTGGCTTTATTTGACGAGGTGGACGGCGCGCCTGTGCCGGATGATTTAGCCGAGATAGTCAATGAATTATCGGCTAACGGACGTACGACGATGATTGTACACCAAGGTAAACGCTATCTAGGCGTTATTGGCTTGATGGACACACCACGTGAAGCCGCCAAAACCGTGATTGCACGCCTCCGAGAGATTGGTGTGACCCGCATGATGATGATTTCAGGCGACAATCAAAATGTTGCCGACGCTGTCGCGCGTGAGGTGGGGTTGGACGAAGCCTTTGGCGATCTTATGCCGGATGACAAAGTGACCAAAATCAAATCGCTTAAAGAAGGCAAAGGCGTCGCCATGGTTGGGGACGGCGTCAATGATGCACCTGCCATGGCCAATGCCACCGTTGGGATTGCCATGGGCGCTGCGGGCTCGGATGTCGCGCTTGAAACGGCTGACATTGCCCTCATGGCCGATGACCTTGAAACGCTGCCCTTTGCCGTCGGATTGAGCCGCGCAACGAGTCGTATTATCCGGCAAAATCTCTGGGCCAGCCTCGGTATTGTCGCGTTTTTGATTCCGGCCACCTTGTTTGGGCTTGGGATTGGCCCGGCTGTGCTCATCCACGAAGGCTCGACCCTCATCGTCGTGTTTAATGCCTTGCGTTTATTGGCTTACAAAGGAATATAAAAGTTTCAATAAAACAGAGACAACAGACTACTGTGATTATTTGCAAACCAGTCGCAATTCATCCTTGACCCTGTAGCCGCTAGAGGTGTTAGCACTTCTCAAATGTTAATGTATGAATTATGTATTTTTTGGGATGTTTCTGACAGACAGCGAGAAATTGCCCATAAATTCCAAACTTTGGAATGGCAACGTTGCATGCATTTAAAATCAATCCATTAGATATGCCTTTAGCTCAAGAGCAAAATGATGAATATACGTGCAGTTTTTCTTATCGTCTTGGCTCTATTCATGATCTTGAGCGCCGTACCCGCGGCAGCCAGTGAGCAAAACAACGTACAGACGACTTGGAGTTTGCTTGACTATATAGCAGTTGACTACGCAAGTGCGGTAAAAGACGGTTCTGTTATAAATGAAATCGAATTTGCCGAGATGCAGGAGTTTTCCGCAACAGTAGGCGCACGTATAGCTGAAATGCCCGATTTTCCCGAACGTGCCGAAATACTTAAAAATGCCCAATCCCTAAGGGACGCTATATCGTCGAAGGAAAGCGTAGACCTTGTGTCGCATGAAGCGCGCAGGTTAGCGGCTGAGCTTATTTCTGTTTTTCCAATATCACTTTCACCTAATAATGTTCCAAACATTTATGAAGGAGCGTCTTTATATGCCCAGCAATGCGCGAGCTGTCATGGAAAGTCCGGCGGCGGTGACGGTGATGCTGCCGCTGGCCTTGACCCACCACCAATCGCCTTTACCGAGACTGCACGTGCGCGCGAGCGAAGCCTCTTTGCACTCTATCAAGTGATAGGACAGGGGCTAGAAGGCACTTCAATGTCAGCGTATCCAGACCTTTCTGATCAGGATCGTTGGAGCCTAGCTTTTTACATAGGTTCCATGGCGTTCGCAGACGCAGAACAAGGGAAAAAAGTTTGGGAAAATGAAACGACGATCCGCGCTTATGTGCCGAATATGAAGGCCTTATCGACGATGACACCAGCTGAACTAGGAAATATGATTGGAGTTAATCAGGCTGAAGCGCTTACAGCATATTTAAGGGAAAACCCGGGGGAAATAACAAAAAATCAAAAGGGTTCACTCATTCTCGTACGTGAGCAATTGCAAGAAAGTCTTGCAGCATATGAGGTAGGCAATGTCCGAGAAGCACGTCAACTTGCACTCTCAGCCTATCTTGATGGGTTTGAACCTTTAGAAGCGGTCTTGGACACGCGGGACTCAAATCTCCTCAGGGAAATTGAATTCAGCATGGCCGAGCTTAGATCGTCGATAAGCCAAGGCGTATCTGTCAAAACCGTAAAGCAAAAAATCAGTAAACTCGACGTTTTATTCTATCGGGCCGAGATTACTCTTCGTCGTGACAACGCTACCGCAATGACAAGTTTCTTAGGGTCTTTTACTATATTGCTTCGTGAAGGTCTCGAAGCATTGCTTATCGTCGTTGCAATGATGGCGTTTCTTAGGAAATCCAAACGTTCTGAGGCAACGCGTTTTATACACGCGGGTTGGGTGGCGGCACTTGTTGCTGGTGCTGCGACTTGGGCGACTGCGACCTATTTTATCGATTTCAGCGGGGCAAGCCGGGAGGTGACTGAAGGTTTTGGCGCGTTATTAGCAGCTGTGATTTTGCTGTCTGTAGGTTTTTGGATGCACGGCAAATCCCGAGCCGGTGCTTGGCAACACTATATTCAGAAAAGTATGGGGCAGTCATTGTCTCGAGGGTCCGCATGGGTTTTATTTGGTTTGGCGTTCCTCGTGGTTTATCGAGAAGCATTTGAGACAATTATATTTTATACTGCTCTTTGGTCACAAGGCAATGGCGGCTCGATTATAATAGGCGCTATAGCAGCCCTTGTCGTTTTAGGAGTCATTGCTTGGGTCATGCTCTATTATAGCCGCACGTTGCCAATTCCAAAATTCTTTGCCTTTAGCTCTATCCTGATATCTATTCTCGCCATTGTCTTAGCCGGAAAAGGCACCGCGTCTTTACAAGAAGCAGGTCTTCTAAATATTACTCCGATTGCGAATATGCCACATATATCTGTTTTGGGAACTTATCCAGCGTTGGAACCTCTGGCCGCACAACTCACTACTTTAAGCTTAATCGTATTCGGACTTTGGTTGAGCAAGTTCCGGCATTCAAAAGCTATGATTAAATCACGGCGAACGTCTTATAGAAACGAATTACGTTGAAAAAAAGTAATTTCGAGTCTCGTTAAACTCATTCTATAGCGCGCTAATATAAGGCCAAAAGCAACCAATCCAGAAGCTGTTTCCGTCTTGCATGCTAATTCAAGAGCGATTGTTCAAATCGTCAAGGCATGGCGGCATCAATAAATCATGCGAATGAGCACCGCCATACCTTATGTGAAAATATAAAACGATTTTGAAGCTATAGCGGCTGTAGGCATTAGAGACTCAGACGAGGAGTGGAAAGTACTTAAAGTTATATTTTCCTTAGCGTACGATACAATTAAACGGACATTGAAAATGAATTCTAAGGGCATTATAGTGCGAGACGAATGGTTCATGATGCCTTTTGGCGCTTGTTTGCTATACTTGTTTATGTACTCCTTATTCTGGGGATCGCTGCTTATACGAAACATTTGTTTTTCAATCGGAAAAGATAAGCCCGATGACGCATGGGACATGCTATAAAACCCAAAGTCTATAATAGGACTAAATTATGCTGACTCGAAGAGACACGTTATGGGGTATGGGAGGCCTCTCATTGGCCTTAACAGCTTGCGGACAAGCGGGCTCAACCCAAAGTCAGCAACAGTCTAAAAGAAACCTTCTCAAAATACCTGAGTTGCTTTCCGGTACGAAGCGGGGCGTTTACACGGAGTATAATCTGAAGATCCAAAATGGAACTTCAACATTTTTTGAAGGCCGCTCAACCTCCACTATCGGCGTAAATCAGGCCTATCTCGGCCCAACGCTCAAAATGGATGTAGGGTCTACTGTAAGGATCAATGTCAACAATACGCTGCAAGAGGAGACGACACTTCACTGGCATGGCTTCCACGTTCCGGCGAAATATGATGGCACACCACACCAGACAATGATGCCGGGAGAGACCTGGACCGCGCAGTTTGAAGTGCGCCAAAATCCGTCCCTTTTTTGGTACCACTCTCACGCACACAAACAGGCAGGACCGCAAGTCTACCGCGGCCTTGCGGGTCCTATTATCGTAAAGGATCCCAATCGACTTGAACCCGAATTGCCTGATAGCTATGGCGTCGATGATGTGCCTCTGATCGTTCAGGACAGACTATTCGGGAACAATGGCGAGCTGATTTATGCAAGATCTATGCACGACATCATGATGGGAATGCAGGGAGACACCTTGCTCGTCAACGGCATAGTTGACCCCGTTTTCGAATGCAAAACTGAACTCCTACGTTTGCGATTACTCAACGGTTCGAATGCCCGCATTTATGACTTTCAGTTTGCGAACCGACAAAGTTTTTTAATGATTGGATCAGACGGCGGACATTTAGAGAAAGCATTGGAAATGTCGCAGCTAAGGCTTTCGCCGGGAGAGCGTGCAGACATTCTCATCGATATGCGCCATGGTGAGCCACGACAATTGATAGCCGCGTCCACGTCGAACGGAATGGGTATGATGGATGGCGCTATGATGGACGGGGGTATGATGGGCAATCGATGGTGGCCTGGAAATGATCGCGAAGATCAAGACAGATCAACTTTCAACGTCCTACTTATCGTCCCCAACGCAAAGCTAGACCCATCACCTTCAGTCCCCACGGTTTTCATGAAACACGCAGCTGTGAATCCAGCAGATGCTGTGAGAACGCGTCAATTTGTGCTGCGAATGGGTATGGGTATGCGGTCAGGAAACGGTTTTACGATAAATGGCCGCTCCATGGATATGGGTCGTATTGATGAGCGCGTGAAGCTGAATACTACGGAAATTTGGGAAGTCCAAAACGCTTCTTGGATGCCTCATCCATTTCACATCCATGATGTTCAATTCAGAATTTTAGATCGCGATGGTAGGCTTCCTGCTCCGCACGAGACGGGCTTAAAAGATACGGTGCTGCTAGCGCCGCGCGAGCGCGTGCGTTTGCTCCTTTCATTTAAAAATTATGCGGATCCAGATATACCTTACATGTACCATTGTCATATACTTGAACATGAAGATGCCGGGATGATGGGGCAGTTCGTCGTCGAATCTTGAGCCAGTGAAGGCCTGATGTTTTTACGAGTCAAAAACATTTCCAGCATCGTCATCAGGTGAAGCGACGAGCCCTAAAAATAGAAGAATGAAGATAAGCCATGTCTAAAATGCCATCCGCTACGAGCTTCGACAGCACGTTTGCCCTGCTACGCAATCCATATGGGTTCATCCCAAAAACTTGCCGCGAACTTAGCGGAGATCTCTTTAAAACCCGCATCCTCCTTCAAAAAACGATCTGCATGACCGGCGCGGCGGCGGCAGAAGCCTTCTATCGGGAAGACCGGCTGATCCGCTCAGGCTCGATGCCAGGTCGCATTCAGAAGACGCTACTCGGCGAGGGCGGCGTGCAGGGATTGGACGGCGCGGCCCATCGACACCGCAAAACGATGTTCATGTCGCTCATGGAAACCGAGCGGATCGCCGCTCTCCAGGGCATGTCGCTTCACATGCTGGACAGCTATGCGCCGGACTGGGAGGCGAGGAACGAAGTCTTTCTCTACGATGAAGTGCGCGAAATGCTTACGAGAACCGTCTGCGCCTGGGCCGGGGTGCCGCTTCCCGAGGCGGAGGTGGCGACTCGAACGGCGCAGCTTACAGCGCTTTTTCAGGACGCCGGGGCCGTTGGTCCGAAACACTGGGCAGCACGTTGGGCGCGTCACCGCCTGGAAGAATGGTTAGCACGGATGATCCTACAGGTGCGTGAAGGCGAGCTTCAGCCGATGCACGAAGGCGCCCTTCATGTCATCACGACATGGCGCGATCTGAACGGGGAGCTGCTGACCTCCAGGGTGGCGGCCGTGGAGCTGCTAAATGTCTTGCGTCCGACCGTGGCGGTGTCGGTGTTCTTTGTTCAGACGGCGCATGCCCTGCAGAGGTACCCCGAATGGCAGGAGAAACTGCGGAACGACGAAAGACTGCTCGAACCCTTCGTTCAGGAGGTCCGCCGCCTCTATCCTTTTTTTCCTGCGGTCGAGGCACGAGTCAGAAGTGCTTTCGAGTGGCGGGGGTATCGTTTTCCGCAAGGGTGCAGGGTTCTGCTCGACCTCTATGGCACGAACACAGATCCGCGTTCATGGGATGCGCCGCTTGAGTTCCGGCCCGGACGGTTTCGGGACCGCGCCGAAAACCCCTATGACTTCATCCCACAGGGCGGTGGCGACCACTACACCAACCACCGCTGTCCCGGCGAATGGATCGCGATTAGCCAGATGAAGGCGTTTTGCAGTTTCTTCGTGAACGCCATCGACTACGAAGTGCCGGATCAGGATCTGGATCTGGAAACCGGAGAACTGCCGCCCATTCCTAAATCCCGGTTCATCATGCGCAACGTCAGGCGTCGACAGTAGCTTCGGCGTCGTCCAGATCGACCGACCGCGCATCCTTGGTGGCCTCGAATGCCTCCCACGCAACGTAGGGCACGATCAGAAGCGCCGCGACCGGATCGGCCCACCACCAATCCATCCATTGCGTCAGACCGATCCCGGTCAACACCACGATTGTCTGGTACTGGCAGATCATGGTGTCCTTGGCATCATACTTCAGGGCGGGCGCATTGAGCCATTTGCCATAGCGATACTTGCCCCAGGCGAGGTAGGGGTTGACCAGGAGCGAAGCACCCAGGATCGCGATACCCCACCAATTGAAGTCGGGCGTGTCTTGCGAAATAAAAGCAGACACTGCCTCGTAGAGGATTGCCGCGACGACGATCCAGAAGGCACAGGCAACCACGTAGAGCGCGACCTTCTTGCGGTGTAGGACCGTGTGCTTGTTCGCACCGTCCTTCTCACCCTTCAAACGCCAGATCAGCGTCGCAGCCGAGGTGGCTTCGACCGTACTGTCGAGACCCCAACTTACCAGTGCCGCGCTGCCAGTTAGAAGTCCCACGGTGACAGAAACGATAACTTCGATGAGGTTGTAGAGAAAGCTTGCGATCTCAACCCGAATTCCTCGCGTTAGATTGTTTTGTCTATCATTCGTCTGCTTGCACATAACGATGCAATAACGCGCAATCTATTCAAAAGTTCAAGCCGAGATTTCACTGACATTGCGGTAGGCCTGGAACGGATTCTCGTAGCCTTTTACGTTCCACAGCTGCTTAGGAACCGGCACCAAACGGTTAGCCGTCAGGATCAACGCGCTGACGACATCACAGGTGTAAAAACCATTGTCACCCTATGGCTAAGATCAAACGTGACTACAACACAATATCTAGCATACAGTGTTGTTCCGCCAATCCCTTAATGTTGGGAGATAGAAGCGTATATGACCGTTAATCAAACTCACTTAAAATCATGATTTGTAGATATTTATTTCTTAGGTAGTCTAAGACTTTTCAAAAGCACGATCGTAAAACCAAGAACTATTGCCACGTCTGCCAAATTAAATGTTGGCCAGTGAAATCCAGACACATGAACATCAAGGAAATCTGTGACGACCCCGTCCATCAGGCGGTCAATGGCATTGCCTAACGCGCCCCCTATGATCAAACCGGCCCAGATTGCATCACGCTTATTTGTGGCGCGCCAGAGCTGCATTGCCAAATAGGCTGATATAAGAAACGCGATCAAAGCCAGTGCCCATGGCATCCAAACAACGTCCGATCCCAGCAATCCAAAACTGATGCCGGGGTTGTACCCAAGTCTCAGATCAAGAAATGGTAACAGCTCAACCTGGCCGTTCGACCAGGTGAGAAATGACACCATAGCAGCTTTGGCGGAGAGGTCGGCGATGAGTATTGCTGCCGCGATAGACGCGCCCAGCCAACGGACATGCTGTGTCATTCAGGTTTAGTCTCACGCGTCATCGGGTCTGTCTCCCGCGATGTCGCGACCTTTATATCGCCCCGGGCATCCCGCAATATATTCCAGGCGGAATGAAGAAATAATGCCGCAATCAGGAAAGCCACGATGAGGTCAGGCCACCGGGTAGAGGTCAAGGCAACGAGACCTGCGGCGATAATGACGGCCGCATTCCCGATCGCATCGTTACGGGAAAAAAGCCATACAGCGCGCATATTGGCATCACCGTCACGGTAAGGCAGCAATGGCAAGACGGCGACCAAATTTACAATCAAGGCAGCAAATGCAAAAAGCCCCATCAAGCCGGCCTCAACGGGTGTGCCTGTGAGGGACTTGAGAATAGTAGAGCCCAGCACCCAAAGCCCGAGCAGGCCGAGGAAGATGCCTTGAATAAATGCAGATCGAGCGCGCCAGGCCAGCGACCAACCGATCGCAAGCAATCCGAGGAATGTAATAGATCCATCGCCTAAAAAATCGAGGGCATCTGCTTTTAGCGCCTGAGAATTGGCGAGAAAGCCGCCAAAAAGCTCTATGACACCATAGCCCACATTCAATATAACAACGATCCATAAGGCCCGGCGATAGCCCGCCGATCGGATCTGTTCTTCATCAACTCCGCAGCAATCGTCATCCGCCATAGCCTATCCTCTGTTCCTGTAATTTAGGCGAACACCGTTTCATGGAAGGGTGATGCGTCCGCAAAATTCGTCTGTTTCATTCCTTAAAGGGTTTTGTTACACTCTATAGTCACTATAGATTCAAGGAGAAAATGACATGCCAGGTCAAAACCGTTCAATTGGGCAATTATCAAAGCTCTCCGGAGTCAAAATTACAACGATACGCTATTATGAGTCTATCGAATTGCTCGCAGAGCCTGGACGCACATCTGGCGGACAGCGTGTCTATGACGAAGCCTCGTCTAATAGGCTGCTTTTTATTCGGCAATGCCGTAACCTCGGTTTTCCAATTGAGGCCATTAGGGAACTCATAAATTTACAAATGACCCCGAACGCAGACTGCGTGGAAGTGGACCGGGTTGCCCGGCATCATCTTGGCGAAGTGGATAAGCGTCTAAAGCAATTACGTGCTCTGAAGAAGGAGTTAAAGGGAATGTGCAGGCGGGCAAGTAGCGTCTTGTACGATTATGGAAAGTATCAACAAACCTGCTCGTTCATCGGTCTAACCCTCGAACCAAAAAATTATCGCTTGACCCTCTAGCTACTATAGGGATTACAAC
>Ga0209309_10005095_pt1 | contig 10574 bp, 10 predicted proteins | sample COGITO_mtgs_1204_2_FD_184807 | JGI IMG/M metagenome (GOLD analysis project Ga0209309, IMG submission 184807) | Pelagic marine microbial communities from North Sea - COGITO_mtgs_120412 (SPAdes) (version 2) | ecosystem: Environmental > Aquatic > Marine > Epipelagic ...
TACTTTTAATCAAAACTTATACAGTCTTGTCCGTGATAATTATCGCAGACAAGACATTTTTTTTGCCCTAGATTTCGCCTTGACCTTTTTCTAGAATATCCCAAGTATGATCGGCCATGAGCTTTACCGTGGCGATATACTGCTCGAAAGGAGTTGATCTTCCCCATTCTTTTGGGCCAATGAGGGACAGCGTATCCATATTATCCTTCTTTGTGTATAAGTGATATATCTTTCCGATTAGTGGCTGAAAGGACATTTGTGCTTGATAAATTCGCTCTGAAACGTCTACTCTGTCCTTAATAGTTTTCGCCTGCTGTGCCAAAAACTGCATCTGATCATAGATCTGTTTCATGTCCATGTCAGTCTGCTCGTACATAGCTGATAATGAGCGACCTTTGATCTTACCTTTGTCCTCAGGTTTGATCATTGCACCACCAACGGAGTGAGGAAACTCAATTGTACCTGGATTCGGAGTGGTCATTTCGGCCATCTTCTCCATATCAATCTTATCTACATCTACTTTTTTACCTGCTACGCCCACTTCAATCTTTTTTTTAGTAAAGTCTTTTCGTGACTACTTTGTTTCACTTTTCAGTGAATCTTTTACTTCTTTCTCAGATGGTGCAATAGATTCTTTCAAATACTTCTTAGATCCTGGGAAGGATGTTTTGGTAGAAATATCATAGCCTATAATGATAGTCGCGATAAAAAACAGGATAGCAACTAATACAAAAATTTTCTTCTTACGATTCATACCTTGGAAGTCTCAAGTTTCAGTAATTCTCTGCTAAATTCGGAATCCTAGTTCAAAAACCATTGGAAAGTCATCGCAAAATAATTCATATCGATATGGACGCATTTTATGCATCTGTAGAACAGCATGATAACCCAGCACTTAGAGGGAAGCCTGTAGCCGTTGGTGGCAGCAGAGAAAGAGGTGTGGTAGCTGCTGCGAGCTATGAAGCAAGGAAGTTTGGTGTCAAATCGGCCATGCCGTCTGTAATTGCCTATAACAAGTGTCCTCAAATAATATTTGTTAAACCTCGATTTGAGCGTTACAAAGAGATCTCCAATCAAATCCGAGAAGTTTTCCTGACGTATACGGATCTTATAGAGCCCCTTTCGCTAGACGAAGCCTATTTAGACGTTACACAGAACAAGAAAGGGATCACGTCCGCTACGCTAATTGCCAAAGCAATTCGTGCCGACATTAAAGCAAAAACAGGGTTAACAGCATCAGCAGGTATTTCTACCAATAAGTTCATCGCCAAAATCGCTAGCGACTACAACAAACCGGATGGCATCACGCTCGTTGGTCCAGAAAAGACAGAGACCTTCCTCGAGCAATTGCCCATTGAAAAGTTCTTCGGTGTGGGTAAGGTGACTGCGGAAAAGATGAAAAATCTGGGCATCAATACAGGTAAAGACCTAAAGACTTGGACCAAGGAAGACCTGAAAATGAACTTCGGTAAATCTGGGGGATTCTACTTTGAAATAGTCAGAGGCAATGATAATCGCCCTGTCAACCCAAATAGAATAAGGAAGTCCCTAGGCGCAGAGAACACTTTTGATTATGACTTAGTCGAACTCGCAGATATGAAATTAGCACTGGAGCCCATTGCGGTAACGGTGATGAATAGGCTTGAGAAAGCAAACACGTTTGGCAAAACAGTCACCCTAAAAGTGAAATTCAAGGACTTTAGCCAAATCACAAGAAGCCAATCGCTAAACGATGAAGTTCGGACACTTGATCAGATCGTTTCGATATCATTCAACCTTTTGGAGCAAATCGATTGGCAACAATTCCCTACGGGCGTAAGGCTGCTGGGAGTAACCTGTTCAAATTTCGAAAATAAGGAAGTTGATCGTCAATTAAAGGAAGGGCATCAATTGACTTTGGATTTTTAGATTTATCTTTGATTGTAATTAACAGAGAGAGATGCCGAAAGTAGTAATTGGAAGTCATGCGGAATTCGAGAAATACATTGGGAAAGAACTCGGTGTATCCGATTTCCTGAAAATTGATCAAGAGCGCATTAACGGTTTCGCAGATGCTACTATTGATCACCAATGGATCCATTTAGATACCGAACGAGCTGCTAAAGAAGGTGGTTTTGGACGTACCATTGCCCACGGTTATCTCACGGTATCCCTTCTGCCCTATCTCTGGGAGCAAATTGCTGAGATCAACAACATCAAAATGATGATCAATTATGGCATTGAAAAACTCAAGTTTAACCAGCCTGTGCTGGTCGATCAAGAAGTCAGATTGAGAGTCAAACTAAGTGGACTTGCTGACCTCAGAGGCATTACCAAATGCCAATTGAATGTAAAGCTTGAAATAAAAGATAACCCTAAGCCAGCCTTTGCAGGAGAGTTTATATTCCTTTACCATTTCAAGTAGTCATTAACTACTTTTTCCTGACATAGATAGTTTTCTCAAGCTCACAAACAGTTTGACCTTGTTCGTTTGTAATGACTAAGGGCAGTTTATAGTCCTTTTTACCTAATTCCGAGACATCGACTTTTATCTGATCTACTAACGCTTGATTAATTTCAAAAACACAGGTGACTTTTCCCGTACCCGGCCTTTTGAACTTGATACTGGAGGCCTTATCCCAAACGATATAATCTTTCCCTAGATTCTGTACTAATAACAGCATATAGAACGGGTCTGACATGGACATTAGCGATCCGCCAAAGTGTGTTCCCACAAGGTTCTTATTCCACCACCTTAACTTCATCTCAATTTCAGCCCGCATAAAATCATGGCTTATGTCTTTAATCCTAATCCCAGCACCTACATAGGGTGGATAAAAATTCATCAACTTAATTTTCTGTTGTCTTGATAGTCCAAACATTCTTTTGAAAAGCTTACTTTTGCCTTAAATAACAAAAATTATAATGACAGCAGAAATCCATACTGAAAAAGGCTTAATGAAAGTGGCGTTTTATGAAAAAGACGCTCCAAATACAGTCAAAAACTTTGTTGACCTATCTAAGAAAGGATATTACGATGGCTTGACTTTTCACAGGGTGCTTCCTGACTTTGTGATTCAAGGCGGATGCCCTGACGGAATAGGTAGCGGTGGGCCAGGTTACCAAATTGATTGTGAGCTTGATGGTGACAATCAATATCACGACAGAGGTGTGCTTTCTATGGCGCATGCAGGTAGAAATACCGGAGGATCTCAATTCTTCGTTTGCCATAGCCGAAACAATACAGCTCACTTAGATAGAAACCACACTTGCTTCGGTAAAGTAGTTGAAGGTGTAGACATCGTTGACGAAATCAAGCAAGGCGATAAGATCGAAAAGATAGTTATTATCGAAGACTAAAAATTCATTCGCTAATAGAAGGCCCAAAGTGTTACTTTGGGCCTTTTTTTTTGTCTCTAAGCCTTTGCGAAATCAGTTACCAAATAAGCCAATGCCTTACCTACTATGCGCGCCTCATATGCAGAGTTAGGAGCTGCTTCTGGCAAATGTAAATAGGCCGTTTTTAAAGCTTGGGCTGATTTCCTAACAAACTGCCGGGCTTGTTCCAAGGAGAATCCTGTTGGGGAAACAGCACTACTTGGCATCATTCTAATGGCATCCATATCAAGTTCAATACCACAGGGGATATTCTCATCTACTACGAAAGCTAATGCCTTGGATAAGTCCTCATCCAAATAGGTAATGTCTTCTAAAAAGTGATACCTCACATTATTCGTGGTATCCATTGATTTGAGCATATGCTCTCCGTTATAGGATTGATGCAGACCAAAAGCATAATACTTATTCAGATAACCGCCTTGTTTAGCATAAGAGAAGCCATTACCACTATGCCTCCCCTCTAAACTGCGGTAATCAGCATGTGCATCTAAATTGATAACATTTACCCCTCTCTTTCTGCCAAGCCCTTCAGACACACCCTTTAAAATGGGATAAGCATTATTATGTCCTCCGCCAATAATTATAGGAATCAGTCCGGCCTTCACTATGGTTTCAATAATAGGCGAAACACGGGCATCTACTGCTTCGCAAAGGACATGCATCTTTTGCAGAAAAAAATCCGACCCACTATCCAGTTCCATTGCCTGATCCTGTAGGTCATCAACTTCCACAGACCCCATCACGATAAACTCTGCACCTGATAAAAAGCGATTGCTTTGCACATTCAAAAAGGATGAGAGGAAAGCGGCCCATGCGTTCTGCGCTCCAGGGATTCCATGATTACCCAATACCCCTATGCATTCAGGGATTCCAATTATGCAGTATGAGCAACCCTTTTTTCTAAAATTTTGGAGTACTGAAAGATCATTCGAAGCGAGTACTTCTATGCGCTCCCCTATTTTAGTCTCCCCTTTACGGATATTAGTAAGTGCCTTTACTTGCTTGGCTGTTAATCTATTGATGGACATGCGACAAATATTAAAATGAAATTAATCAAAAGGCGGGATTCTCTCACTAAAGAAATCAACTCGATATGTCAAGTTATCCAAGCGTCTTAATATTCCATGACCTCCGCTCATCTTTCTTCTACACTTCGTAATGGATTCATTTAGCGCATAGGTTTACTCAGGGCTACTCTGACTTCTTTCAAAATGAAACAAGCACCTACTTGAACAGCGTTGAAGTAATCCGCTAACCATCCATAAGAATTGCCCTTATTTTACTAAGGTTTTTATTTATGTTTGGTAAAATCATTTAGAAAAATTATGCGCAAGATTCTCTTATCACTCTCATTAGTTCTTTGGGTAACCTTTTCGTTTGCCCAAACTAAGCCCCTCACTGAACTTACAGTTGAGGAAATCATGCAATCTCAGTCCGAATTCGTTGGTACCCCACCCTCTCGAGTAAGTTGGTCGAAGGACAGCAAAAACATTTTCTTCAATTGGAACCCTCTAGATTCTGGAGATGCGACTGGTTATAAGATCAGTAAAAACGGTGGTGATGCTACCAAAGAGGATGACCGCAATGAAGGATGGCCTTCTTCTTACCTTTTCAATGACAACGAAAGCAAAATTGTTTTTGTAAAAGGCGGAGATGTCTATACCATGGATATTAAATCCAAAACAGAAACACAAATCACAGCAACAAGTGCTAGAGAAAGTAGCCCGAAGTTCCACACCAATGACATTATCACTTTTGTGTCAGACAACAATCTATTCTCTGTCAACACAAAGTCGGGAATGTTTACTCAGTTGACCAATTTCGATATTGAGTCTAGCAATGAATCTTCTCCAAGAAGAGCGGGTAGCCAAAGCAACGGAAACCGTGATCAGGACAAATGGCTTAGCGATGACCAGTTAGAAACATCTAGCATCCTAAAAGAGCAAAAAAACAGACCGCGTAATCAAAATAGATTTAGAGGCTTTGCCAACCAATCTCAAGATGCTGGCAGCAGACGTAGCCAAGTAAAACTTCCAAACGCCAGAAATCTTGAATTATCTCCTGATGGCAAATACGTAAGCTTTAGCGTCTATTATGCGCCAGAAGATGGCGCTAAGAACACTATCGTACCAAACTATGTAACACAGTCGGGCTACACCACTGACATCCGCGCAAGAACTAAAGTAGGTGGCGAACAAGGGCACAGTAAAATCGGAATCTATAACATCGGTGAAGACGAACATTATATGGTCGACACTGAGAAGCTCCCAGGTATCTCTGACCTTCCAGATTATGTAAAAGACTACCCTGAACGTAAAACTGAAGCCAAGCCAAGGTTGGTCTCCGCCAATACGATTCTATGGTCTAACGATAGCAAGTACACCGTTGTGCACTTTGCATCTCACGATAATAAAGATCGTTGGATTATGCGCCTTATGCCTGATTCAGGTGATTTAATGGAGGTTGACAGACAAAGAGACGAAGCTTGGATTGCAGGGCCTGGTATCGGTAGTGAATTTGGCTCAGGTACTATGGGCTTTTTACCCGACAACAAAACCATCTACTTCCAATCAGAAAAATCAGGATATTCGCACATGTATCTTCATGATTTATCTAGTGGAGTGCAAACACAATTGACTTCAGGGAATTACGAAGTGTACAGTCCTTCTCTTTCCAAAGATGGCTCTACATGGTACTTCACGGCAAACATAAAGCACCCTGGCATTCGCCACTTCTACAGTATGCCTGTAAAAGGAGGTAAAATCACTCAGATCACCACGGAAGATGGTAACAACGATGTCACTATGTCTCCTGATGAGAAAACACTCGCGGTACTTTATTCTTATATCGACAGACCTAACGAACTATTCGTTCAAGCCAACAAGCCAGGTGCTAAACGCACTCAATTAACCGAAAGCTTGCAAGATGGATTCAAGCAATATGAATGGTACAAGCCAGAGATTGTGACGTTCACAGCCGAAGATGGTGCCACTGTATATGCGAGGTTATATAAGCCAGAAAACCCTAATGGTGCTGGCGTGATTTTCGTTCATGGGGCAGGTTACCTTCAAAACGTACACTACTGGTGGAGTACTTACCAGAGAGAGTTTATGTTCAATAACATGCTCAGAGCACAAGGTTATACCGTTTTAGACATTGATTACCGCGCAAGCTCAGGCTACGGACGGGATTGGAGAACAGGTATCTATCGCCACATGGGTGGTAAAGACCTTTCAGACCAAGTCGATGGTGCTAAATACTTAAGAGAAAATCATGGTGTTGAAGCTGGCCGAATCGGAATGTACGGTGGATCATATGGTGGGTTCATTACACTTTTCGCCATGTTCCAACACCCAGATGTAATCAGTTCAGGCGCTGCACTTAGGTCGGTTACCGATTGGGCTCATTACAATCACGGCTACACAGCAAATATTCTAAATACCCCTGTTGAAGATCCTATTGCTTACAAAAGAAGCTCACCGATATACTTTGCTGATGGACTTCAAGGAGACTTACTTATAGCACATGGAATGGTTGACACCAACGTACATTTCCAAGACGTAGTGCGTTTGGCCCAAAAACTGATTGAATTGGGTAAAGACAATTGGGAAATGGCATTGTATCCGGTGGAGAATCATGGGTTCAGTACGCCTTCGAGTTGGACAGATGAGTACAAGAGAATTTTCAAGCTCTTTGAAAACACTATCGGTCAGAAATAAAATTAGTCTTTAGACATTATGAAAAAGCTCCTCTCCCTTTTAATCGCCTTAGCATTTGTTGCATGTCAACCTGTTGAAGAAATCTCTCTTGAAAATAGAGGTAAGATTGCTGACCAAGCGATGGTCGTTTCTGCCCATCCTCTTGCTTCAAAAGCAGGGCGTGAGGTGATGCAAAAAGGAGGAAACGCAGTAGATGCAGCCATTGCTACTCAACTTGCATTGGCTGTTGTTTATCCGGGAGCTGGAAATATTGGTGGCGGTGGTTTCATGGTGAGCCGAATGGCTAATGGTGAAACTGCTACACTTGATTATCGTGAAAAAGCACCCCTTGCTGGTGGTAGAGACATGTACCTCGATGCGAATGGTGATGTCATATCAATGTCTAGTGTTCGTGGACACTTAGCTGCGGGAGTGCCTGGCACTGTTGCTGGACTGGAAGCAGCCCACAGGAAATATGGAAAATTAGACTGGGCCAGTCTAGTCCAACCGGCAATTGACCTCGCTAATGGCTGGGAACTTACTGCTAGAGAAGCTAGAGGGCTTAATGGAAATCGTAAAGTATTCATTGAATACAATACAGTCAGGCCAGATTTTTTCCTGTCCGAGGAAGGTTCAGAATGGGCAGCAGGTGACATTGTGAGCATTCCTGAATTAGCCAAAACACTAGAAAGAATTCGTGACAATGGTCGCGATGGCTTTTACAAGGGAGAAACTGCCAAACTGATCGTAGCTGAGATGGAACGAGGTAAAGGCCTAATAACCCTCGAGGATTTGGAACAATACGAAGCCGTATGGAGGACCCCTGTTACTGGCGACTATAGAGGCTATGAATTTATCTCTATGCCTCCTCCGTCAAGTGGTGGAATCGCCTTAGCACAGTTATTCAACGCAATTGAACCTTTTGACCTTGGTGAAATGGGGTTTCTTAGCACCGATGCCGTTCATTTAATGACCGAGGCAGAGCGTAGAGCTTACGCAGACAGAGCAGCTCACCTTGGTGATCCAGACTTCTACGATGTACCACGTAATGGACTGACCAATAGAAATTACACGCAAACTAGAATGGCTTCATTCAGTCCTGACAGGGCCACGCCTAGTACTGAAATTGATGCTGGAGCACCTGCGCCAAAAGAGAGTGAGGAGACTACTCACCTATCCGTTATTGATCCTTGGGGAAATGCTGTTTCGGTAACTACTACCTTGAATGGTGGAATGGGGAGTAAGGTTTTTGTAGGTGGAGCTGGTTTCCTTTTAAATAATGAGATGGATGACTTCAGTGTCAAGCCAGGCATACCAAATATGTATGGACTAGTCGGAGGCGAAGCTAATGCTATCGCACCGGGTAAACGTATGCTTAGCTCTATGACGCCTTCTATTGTCGCTAAAGACGGCAAACTTTTCATGGTTGTAGGTACTCCAGGCGGATCCACAATAATTACTTCTGTATTCCAGACCATAGTAAATGTCATTGACTTTGATATGACAATGCAACAAGCAGTATCTGCCCCTCGCTTTCATCATCAATGGCTGCCAGATGTACTCCAAACAGAAGCAAATGCATTGGATAGCATGGTAATTGTAAACTTGGAAGCAAAAGGTCACAAGCTGAGGGCAAGAGGAACAATTGGTCGTGTTGATGCTATTCTTGTATTGGCCAATGGCAAACTGGAAGCTGGTGCCGACCCCAGAGGAGACGACACCGCGGAAGGCTATTAATAATAGTGGCGTAAAGATTTAGGTAATCTAGTTTTTGGCTATCTTTAAAATATGCGCTACTTAGTTGCATTCCTTTTACTCACTACATCCACAGTTTACAGTCAGCAAGTACTGCCTAGCTTTGATTCGGAGCTAATAGAATCTGTATGGATTGATGAAAACATAAGAAATCAGCCTAAAGAGTTCTTTATCAAGATCTATGAGTACGACAAAGACTCCGCTCGGCTCATCAAAGCTCCGATAACCCCACACTATCTCCTTGCAAACGGTCGATTAAAGGAAATTCAATTTAAAGTTGACAAGGAACTTATTAAAACCCATTTTTTTGATAATCACGGACGTATCATTGAACAAAGGCGCTTTGGTTTCCAAGAAAACATGCCAAAGGTCACTTATGAATATGATGATGACGCACATAAGGCCATTGAAACAGTCTATAGACTTGGCGATCGTATTCATTCTAAATCCATCGTTAAGTACAATTCTGATTTTCAGATTATTGCGAAGGAAGAATATCGAGGTGAAGATAAGCTCAATAGATTCTGGCGATATCAATACAATGATCAAAATGATTTAATAGCCGATGAGTTCTATGATACTTTCCAAGGAGTAGACAAACCAACTGATTCATTGCACATCCAATATCAATACGATGATCAGAAAAGAAAAATTTCTAGCCACAACTATAGAACGAATCAGCTAGAATCAAGAACTGATTATGTCTATTATCCTGATTCATTGGTAAAGCAGACCACATTCTTCCGGTTTGATGGTATGGCAAACGAAAGGCATTTGGAGATAAAAAAGGATTCGCTTAGGGTTATGGTCAGAGGGTTCTTCAAGAATGGTGACACCGTTAATTACAGGTCTCGCTTTAAGGAGATTTACTTGTATGGTGATCTAGTCGAATATGAAAGCAGAACTTTAAGGGGCACCTATGTCGATCGTTACACTACTTTCTATGAATATGATGAGATGAGTAATTGGATCAATAAAACAACTTATTCTAACGGTGTGATCATTAAAAAAGAGGAAAGAACTATCCTCTACTAAGGCATGCAGAACCCCAATATCTTTCAAGAAAGGATCACAGTAACGGCAGAGCATTTGGATGAGCTAGAGCATGTCAATAACGTTCAGTATTTACAGTGGATTCAAGATGTGGCTAAGCACCATTGGGATTCGAAAGCTGATCCAGCATGGTTAGAAAAGTATGCATGGGTAACCATAAACCACTTTATAGAGTATAAGAAGCCTGCATTTCTTGGCGATCATCTTCTTATTCAAACTCACGTCCATGAGTGGGAAGGCGTGAAATCGAATCGATTGGTTAGAATCACCAATGAATCGACTGGTGTCCTAATCGTTCAGTCAAGTACTTCTTGGTGTATGATCGATAGAGGAAATAATAGGCCCGCTAGAATCCTAAAAGAAATGGTCGAGGCCTTTTCTGATTGAACAGTTTTTGTTCAACCTACTTTTGCAGCAGATTTCAAAACTGTTCTTTTATTATACCTCAGGATAGCACTTTATCTGATAATTACGAACTCTACCCTACGGTTCATCTCAATACCTTCTGGGCTTCTATTGTCACTTAAAGGCTTGGTCCCACCATACCCAACATACTCAATTCGGTTTCCATTGATACCTTTTGAAAGCATATAGTCTCTTACTGTTTTTACACGTTCTTCAGATAATTCTTGTGACAACTTTTCGTCACCTCGATTATCAGTGTGACCTTCTAACCTGATGGCCATTCCA
>Ga0209309_10005100_pt1 | contig 10567 bp, 13 predicted proteins | sample COGITO_mtgs_1204_2_FD_184807 | JGI IMG/M metagenome (GOLD analysis project Ga0209309, IMG submission 184807) | Pelagic marine microbial communities from North Sea - COGITO_mtgs_120412 (SPAdes) (version 2) | ecosystem: Environmental > Aquatic > Marine > Epipelagic ...
TAATTGAAGCTAAAAAATTAGATAATATTTTGCAACCAGTTCATGACGCAATGTTTGTTGAGAGCAACCCAAGTCCAGTTAAGTTTGGAGCCAAATTAATGAACTTATGCGATGATGAAGTTAGACTTCCTTTAGTGAAGGTGACTGATGATGCAAAAACAATTATAAAAAAAGCTTTAGAGTCAGCAAAATTGATTTAATGAACAAAAAAACCAATCCTGGTTTAAAAATTATTTGTTTAAATAGAAAAGCTAGTTTTAATTATTTTTTTGAAGACCTGTTAGAAGCAGGAATTGTTTTAAAAGGTTCAGAAATTAAATCTATTAGAGATGGAAAAGTTAATATAGCAGACTCATACGCTGTTGAAAAAAATGGGGAATTAGTTTTAATTAACTCTCATATAGCAGCATACAAACAAGCAAGTTATTCTAATCATGGTCCAACTGACGAAAGAAAGCTTTTACTTAATAAGAAAGAAATTAATAAATTAATTGGAAAGATGCAGAGAGATGGTTTCACAATAGTTCCAACTAAAATGTATTTTAAAAAAGGGAAGGCTAAAATTGAATTAGCAGTTGCAAAAGGGAAAAAACAATTTGATAAAAGAGCAACAAAGAAAAATAGAGATTGGAACCGTGACAAAGCAAGATACATCAGAAAATCAAGCTAAAAATATTTACCTAGGTATAGGCTCAAATCTTGGAAATAGAATAACTAATATTGAAAAAGCCAAATCACTATTAGAGGAAAAAAATATAAAATTAATTACAATTTCAAAATATTATGAAACCCCATCATGGCCAAATCCAAAAAACCCAAAATTTATAAACATTGTTTTAAAAATTAGATGCGAAATTGAACCATGTGAACTTTTGAGTATTTGTAAATCTATTGAAGTTAAACTGGGAAGAAAAAAAGCAGCTAAAAATTCACCGCGTGTATGTGATATAGATATTATTGATTTTAATGGCTTAATCTTAAATGATAAATTAAATTTACCTCATAAAATGATGCATAAAAGAAACTTTGTTTTATTTCCTTTGTTTGAAATTGAAAAAAATTGGGTTCACCCAATTAAAAAAACTAATATAAAAAAGTTGATTTTTTCCCTATCAAATGAAGATATTAGATCTATTAAACAAATTTGAATTAATGCTATAATGAAATATGCTTAATTCTACTGATCTCATTAACAAGGTAAAAGTATACAATAAATTCCTGAATCACGAGAGACTGGATAAAGCTTATAACTTTGCCGTTAAGGCTCACCATAATCAGAAAAGAGCATCTGGTGACCCATATTCTGTTCACCCGATTGAAGTAGCAAATATTTTAACAGATTTAAAATTAGATAGCGCAACAATTACCACTGGATTATTACATGACACTATAGAAGATACTTTTGCAACATATGAAACTATTAAAAATGAATTTGGTGATGAAGTTGCTGATTTAGTCGAAGGTGTTACAAAAATTTCAGTATTTGAAAATACAGCTGGAGCAAATTCTAAAGTTGAAAACTTTAGAAAATTAATTTTAGCTACCTCAAAAGATATAAGAGTTTTGTTAGTAAAAATAGCTGATCGATTACATAATATGAGAACGATAAAAGCTATTACAAAAGAAGAAAAAAAGTTAAGAATAGCACAAGAAACTATGGAAATATATGCCCCTTTAGCTGATAGAATGGGCATGCATACTATTAGAGATGAGCTTGAAGATTTATCATTTGAAATATTAAATAATGATGCAAGGAAATTAATTAAAAAAAGACTTGATGAAATTAAATTGGATACAAAAGATGTGTTTGAAGTTCTCTCTTTTGAATTAAGTGAAATTTTAAATGAAAATCATATTAATGCTGAAATTTATGGAAGAGAAAAAACACCTTTTTCTATATGGAGAAAAGTACAAAAAAAAAGAGTATCTTTAGAACAAATTACAGACATCATTGGTTTTAGAATTATTTTAGATAATATTGATGACTGCTATAAAACGCTAGGTATTTTCCATAAAAGATGGAACTGTATTCCTGGAAAATTTAAAGACTACATATCTTCCCCAAAAATTAATGGATATGAGTCAATTCACACATCGGTAATAGGATCCAAAAAAAAACCCATTGAAATACAGATTAGAACTAAAAAAATGCACGAATTTGCAGAACGAGGTGTTGCTTCTCATTGGCAATATAAATCTTCTGAACGATTTAATGCCTTAAGTTGGAAAGAATACGATTGGTTGAAAGATCTAGTTGAAATTATAGAAAAAAATGAAAATCCAGAACATTCTTATGAATATACAAAACTTCAAATGTTTCAGGAAAATGTTTTTTGTTTCACTCCAAAAGGTTCAGTAATTAAGCTACCAAAGGATGCTACTGCTATAGATTTTGCTTATGCCGTTCATACCAAGATTGGAAATACAGCAATTGGTTGTGAAATCAACGGAAACAAATCTGAATTACAAGACATATTAAGAAACGGTGATAGAGTAAATATTATTACATCAAAAAATCAATCACCATCACTTCACTGGATACCCACTACTAAAACAGGTAAAGCTAGAGCAGCAATAAGAAGGTATTGGCATGATAAAGGTGAGCAAAAAGAAGAAAGAACCAAAAAATACAACACTACATTATGGATATCTTTACCAGATCAACCAGGTCAACTTGGAGATATAAGCTCATTAATAGGTAGCCATAAACTAAATATTTCCAATGTTGAAATGGCAGGAAAAAACTTGAAGTATATAAATTTTAAATTCAAATTAATAATAACTAACCTCAAAAACTTCACAAATTTTATTGCAGAGCTTAAACAAAAAGGTATAAAATTTAAGATAATTAGACACGAAGATAAAAGAAATGCTTTCACACAAAAAATCCTTAGATATTTTAAAAAAAACTAATGCACTCCTAGAAGGACATTTTGTTTTATCTTCAGGATTGCATTCATCAAAATATATTCAATGTGCAAAACTTTTAAGTTATCCAGTATTAGCTGAAAAAATTTGTAAATCTTTAGCTAACAAAATTAAGAAAAAATATAAAAAGATTGATTTGATTTTAGCACCTGCAATGGGTGGCGTTATTATTGGCTATGAAATCGGCAAACTATTAAAAAAAGAAACAATTTTTTGTGAGAGAGTAAATGGAAAATTTACTTTAAGACGGGGTTTTAATATTAAAAAAAGATCAAAAGTTTTGATCATAGAAGATGTTATAACGACAGGAAAATCTAGTATGGAGTGTGTTAAACTAATTAAAAAAGCAAATGCTACACTTTTAGGTTTTGCAACAATAATTGATAGATCAACTAAAAAATCATTAAAGATTAAAACTGGTATTACATCACATTTAAAAATTGACGTACCTACATTTAGTGAAAAACAATTACCTGACAGTCTTAAGCTAATCCCTATTACAACACCTGGAAGTAGATTTATTAAGTGAAAAGATTAGGTGTAAATATTGATCACATAGCGACTTTAAGAAATGCTAGAGGGGAGATTCATCCCGACCCATTTTATGCCGCTTCAGAAGTAGTTAAGATGGGAGCAGATTCAGTTACAATTCATTTACGTGAAGATAGAAGGCACATTAATGATTTAGACGCTAAAAAAATTTGTAAGTTAAAAAAAATATTGGTCAATCTTGAAATTTCGATGAATGATAAGATCGTTAAAAATGCACTTAAAATTAAACCTAATTATATTTGTATTGTTCCTGAAAATAGAAAAGAGGTAACAACAGAAGGGGGACTAAATTTAGATAAAAATCAAAAAAAATTAAAAAATATAATTCAAATATTTAAGCAAGCTAAAATTCGTACAAGTTTGTTTGTAAATCCAACTATAAGAGACATTAAACTTTCAAAAGACTTAAACACAGATTGTGTTGAAATACATACTGGAAGACTTTCAAATTTAGTAAAATCAAAAAAAAATTATTATACTGAGCTAAATAGAATTAAAAAAAGTTCTGTACTTGCAAAAAAACTTAATATTGAAGTGCATGCTGGCCATGGACTTGATTATCAAACAACAAAAATACTCTCTAAAATTAATGAAATTCAAGAATTTAATATCGGTCATTTTATTATTGGAGAGTCTATTTTTTTTGGTTTGTCAAAAATTATTAAAAATTTTAAAAAGATTATAAAAAAATAATTTATGAAAATTCTTGGCATAGGAGTTGATATAATTGAAAATAAAAGAATTAAAAACTCAATAAAAAACCTCAAGTTTAAGAAAAGAATTTATAGTAGCAAAGAACTTGCTCAATCAATTTTATCCAAAAATAAAGTAGGCTATTTTTCCAAAAGGTTTGCTGCAAAAGAAGCTTTTGCCAAAGCCTTAGGGACGGGTTTTAGGGGCAATCTTAACTTTAATGATATAGAAATAGTTAATGATAATATGGGTAAACCCTACTATTTAAAAACAAAAAAAATTTCTCAGATAATTCAAATGAGATTTAAAATCAAAAAATTTAATTGTTTTCTTTCAATTTCAGATGAAAAGGATTACTCAACTGCATTTACTATAATTCAATCAATATGAAATTAGATAAAGATTTTTTTTCAGAAAATATAAAAACACTATTTTATGCACTTATAATTGCAGTTATAATTAGATCTTTATTTATTCAACCTTTTTATATTCCATCATCATCTATGGAGCCCACTTTACTTGTTGGAGATAGACTTTTTGTAACAAAATATTCCTATGGTTATAGCAAACATTCTTTTCCTTTTAGTCCCCCTGTATTAAGTCAAAGAGTTATGTTTAGTACCCCTAAAAGAGGAGATGTTATAGTTTTTAAAACACCAGCGGATAATAGAACAGATTACATTAAAAGATTAATAGGTTTACCTGGTGATAGAATTCAATTTATAGATTCAAACTTATATTTAAATAATAGTGAAATATTAAAATCTAAAGTTTTAAATAAAACTAAAATATATTGTGGCAACAGGTCAATAGATGTTTTTAAGTTTGAAGAAAAACTACCTAATGGAAAAAAATTTCATACAGTTTATTTAAAAGATTACACCTATCAAAACTCAGATGTTTTTACAGTTCCAAAAGATCATTATTTTTTTTTAGGAGATAATAGAGATTGCTCTAAAGATAGTAGATTTCTTTCTAGTGTAGGTTATGTACATAAAGATAATTTAGTAGGTAAAGCTCAATTTATTTTTTTTTCATCTGATAAAAAAATTGGTAGTATTTTTGCTTTTTGGAAATGGCACAAATCAATAAGGTTTGATAGAACTTTTGATAAAATAAATTAATGAAAATTAATTACCCAGTATTAGAGAAAAAAATAAATATTAAATTTAAGAATAGAGATTTATTATGTCAATCTCTTACGCATAAAAGTCATGATTCAAAAATAAATAATGAAAAACTAGAGTTTTTGGGTGATCGTGTACTTGGTTTGGTAATTGCAAAAAAACTTCTAGAAATATATCCAAATGAAAAAGAAGGTATTTTGGACAAAAAATTTGCATCTTTGGTAAATAAAAATACCTGCCTAGAAATAGCAAAAAATATAAAATTAGAAAATTTTATTCAAACATTTAACCCAAAAAATAAATCAATTAAAATAGAAGATAAAATTATTTCTGATTGTTGTGAAGCTTTAGTGGGGGCTATCTATCTTGAAAAAGGGCTAGTCATAGTTGAAAAATTTATTTTAGATTTATGGCAAAATCATATTAAAAAAAGCGTCATTACTCAAATTGATGCTAAGACTAAATTACAAGAATTAGCATTAAAAAATTTTAAAAAACTTCCAACTTATAAAATAATTACTAATACAGGTCCACGTCACAAACCTTTGTTTAAGGTGGGTGTAAAACTTCCTAATACTAAATATTTTATTGCATCTGGTAAATCCAAGAAAGATGCGGAACAAAATGCAGCTACAGAATGTTTAAAAAGTATAAAATAAGTTCATTATGAATTGGAGTGATGAAAGTTTCTTAATAAGTAAAAATAGGTATAGTGAAAATTCCTTAATTTCTGAAATATATACCAAAAATCACGGAAAAGTTTCAGGTATTATTTTTGGTGGAACTTCAAAGAAGATTAAAAACTATTTGCAAATTGGAAATAAACTACATGTTAATTATAGTTCTAAAAATGAAAATAGAATTGGTTACTTTAAAATTGAAATTTTAAATGCTTATAGTCCATTGTATTTTGACCATAAACAAAAGTTATCTTGCATTACTACAGCAATAAATTTGATCAAGATTTTAACAGCAGATTCACAAACAAATAATAAAGTTTATGATTTAATAAATAATCTTTTTGTAATTTTAAAAGATGAAGATTGGTTACAAAGATATATTTTTTGGGAATTAGAACTTTTAAAACTACTTGGGTATGATCTTGAATTAGAAAATCTTGTTGTAAAAGATATTGTAGAAAATGAAACTGTTTATTATGCTACCTCTTCCTCAGAAAAAAAATATGTCCCTAATTTCTTAATTGAAAAAGATTTGAAAGTTGATGATGTTAAAACTTTATTAAGTGGCTTAAAATTAGTTGGAGATTATCTTGATAAAACTATTTTAAAACCCAATAACTTAAATTATCCAAATAGTAGATTGTTATTTGTTAATTCTTTTAAATAATTAATTGATAATTTTATCAATTTGATCTGCATAATAACTAACAATTGCATTCGCTCCAGCTCTCTTAAATGCAACTAAACTTTCATAGACAGCATCTTCATTAATTATTTTTTTTTGTATTGCGTTTGAAATTAAACTGTATTCTCCAGAAACTTGGTATGCTAAAACTGGTATTTTAAATTTTTCTTTAATTGATTTAATAATATCCAGGTATGGCATACCTGGTTTAACCATAACCATATCTGCACCCTCTTTAATATCTAATGCAACTTCTCTTAATGCTTCATCACTATTTCTAAAATCCATTTGATAGGTTTTTTTATCACCTTTTAAAGATCCTTTTGAGCCAACTGCATCTCTAAATGGTCCATAAAAACTTGATGCGTACTTTGCGGCATAAGATAATATTTGAACACTTTTATAGTTTGACCCATCTAATGCTTTTCTAATTTTTCCAATTCTGCCATCCATCATGTCAGAAGGAGCCAGCACATCACATCCCATTTCTGCTTGTAATAATGACTGGTTAATTAAAACCTCTATAGTTTCGTCGTTAATAATTTGATTTGATTTGATTAATCCATCATGGCCATGAGAAGTATATGGATCTAAGGCCACATCACACATAATGCCTATTTGATTTTTATATTTTTTTTTTATTTCTATTATTGCTTTACAAACTAAATTGTTCTCATTAAGAGATTCTGAGCCTATCTCATTCTTTAAACTATTTTTGGTTTTAGGAAAAAGAGCAACCATTGGTATACCTTTTTTAATCGCTCTATCTACTATTTGTGACAATCTATTAACAGTATAACGGTAAACCCCAGGCATAGAGTTTATTGATTCTTTTTTATTAGACCCATCTATTAAAAATATGGGTAAAATAAAATCATTTGGACTCAAGGTATTTTCTTGAATTAGCCTTCTAGACCATGATTGTTTTCTATTTCTTCTTAGTCTTAGGCTTGGATATTTACCAGTAATCATGTTTTTAATCTCTTTATTAATGCGACAAATGTATTATACAAATATATATTAAAATAAGTACAAAACAATCTCGATGAGCATAGAAAATTCAAAAGTAGTAGATCTTGATATAAAAAAAGAGGACAGAGTTTTAGATTTTAGTGATTTTCAAAAACAAAATATCAAATTTGATATTGATAAATTGCAAGAGGCTTACAATCAAATTGTGCAAACTAGAAAATTTGATGATGGTGGTGGTGTAACTCATTTTGGTGCAATTTCCTTAACTCAAATACCTGGTGACCCAGACTCAATAAAAGGAAATAAAGCTAGAGGTGTTTATTGGACCAAACCTGATAAAACTGGAAAAGAAGTTTCCAGAGATGTTGAAATTGATGAGGCAGCTTATTCTGAATTTATTAAAGATTATGAAAATACCTATTTTAAAGAAGTTTTTGATATTTTATCTTCCAAATATAAATTGGGAAGAGTTAGGATTTTATTAAAAGAACCTAGATCAACATTAAGCTGGCATAGAGATCCAGAGCCTAGATTACATATACCAATTATTAGTAACCCTGGTTGTTTAATGGTTATAGATAATGTTGCAAAACATATGCCTGCCGATGGATCTGTATGGGTAACTAATAATACTAAATATCACAATGCGTTTAATGGTGGAGAAGAAAACAGAATTCACTTAGTTGCTTGCGTATTAGATTATAAATTTAATTAATTTGAAAAAAATATTTATTTCATCAGATCATGCTGGTTTTAAGTTAAAAGAAGCTATCAAAAAATACTTACTAAGTAAGAAATTACCTTTTCAGGACTTAGGACCAAATAATAATAATAGAGTTGATTACCCAGATTTTGCTCATAAAGTAGCAAAAAAGGTAAAAACAAGTAAGAACAATGTTGGTATTTTAGTTTGTGGCTCTGGTATGGGAATGAATATTGCGGCGAATAGACATAAAAATATTCGTGCGGCACAATGTTTTAACTTAAAATCTACAAAATTATCAAGATTGCATAATGATGCAAACATCATTACATTAGGATCAAGATTGTTAACAAAAAAAAATGCTTTAAGTTGTATTGGTGTTTTTTTAAATACTAAATTTGAGGGTGGGAGACACTCTAAAAGAATTAGAAAGATTTAATTATGTCTAGTGAAAAAAATTATATAAATGATAATTACAAAAGTTTTTTTGAAGATAGTTTGTCAAAGAAAGATCCTGAATTGCATAAAGCAATTCAAGATGAACTTTTAAGACAACAACAACATATAGAATTAATTGCTTCTGAAAATATAGTTTCTCAGGCCGTATTAGAAGCTCAAGGTTCTGTTCTAACAAATAAATATGCAGAAGGTTATCCTGGAAAAAGATACTATAATGGTTGTGAACATGTTGATGTTGCTGAAAATCTAGCCATTGAGAGATTAAAAAAACTATTTGATTGTAACTTTGCTAATGCACAGCCCCACTCTGGTGCCCAAGCTAATGGAGCTGTTTTTTTAGCATTACTAAATCCTGGAGATACATTTATGGGTATGAGTTTAAATTCAGGTGGTCACATCACTCATGGGTTAAAAATTTCTATGTCAGGTAAATGGTTTAATGCAATAGGGTATGAAGTAGATAAAGAGTCAGAGCTTATTGATTATGACAATGTTGAAAAACTTGCATTAGAACATAAACCAAAGTTGATTATAGCTGGTGGAAGTGCGTACTCTAGAGTTATTGATTTTAAAAGATTTAGAGAAATTGCAGATAAAGTTGATGCTTACTTAATGGTTGATATGGCTCATTTCTCTGGTTTAGTAGCAGGAAAAGGATATCCTAATCCTTGTGATCATGCGCATGTTGTAACATCTACAACTCACAAAGTATTTAGAAGTGCAAGAGGTGGAATAATTTTAACCAATCATGAAGATCTTGCTAAGAAATTTAATACAGCTGTATTCCCTGGATATCAAGGTGGACCATTGATGCATGTTATTGCTGCTAAAGCTGCAGGATTTTTAGAAGCATTACAGCCAGAATTTAAAGATTATATTCAATCTGTTTTAGCTAATGCAAAAATGTTAGCTGAAACATTAAAAAACAATGGTTTTAAAATTTATTCAGATGGAACAGACACTCATTTAATGTTGGTTGATCTACGTCCATATAACGTTAAAGGAAATTTAGCTGCTGAGAGTTTATCAAGAGCAAATATAACTTGCAATAAAAATGGAATACCTTTTGATACAGAAAAGCCAATGATTACATCTGGAATTAGATTAGGCACTCAAGCTGCAACTACTAGAGGTTTTGGTTTAAACGAATTTAAAACTGTTGGAGAATTAATCACCAAAACTTTAAAAGGTTTGTCAGAAAATCCTACTGATAACAGTAAAATTGAAAATGAAGTTAAAAATGAGGTTATATCATTAACTTCATCGTTTCCAATTTATAAGAATTTATAGTCAATGATATGTTCAATATGTAAAAAAGGTGACACATCAGTTGTAGACTCTAGACCAACAGAAGACGGAACAGCCATAAGAAGAAGACGATTATGTATATGTGGTGCACGTTTTACCACTTTTGAAAGAGTTCAGTTTAGGGAAATAATGGTAATTAAAAAGAATGGAAGAAAATCTTCTTTTGACAGAGATAAATTATCTAAATCAATTTATATAGCTCTTAAAAAAAGACCTATAGATACAGAAACTGCTGAAAAATTTATTAGTAAAATTTCAAGAGCATTAGAAGAATTAGGTCAAAGTGAAATTTCAACGAATACAATTGGAACAATGGTAATGGAAGGTTTAAAGGAATTAGATCCTGTTGCTTATGTTAGGTTCGCTTCTGTATATAGAAACTTTAGAGAAGAAAAAGATTTTGTACAATTCGTGGACAAACTTGATGTCTACAAAAAAAGATAAATTTTCAATTAAAGAT
>Ga0209309_10005114_pt1 | contig 10547 bp, 9 predicted proteins | sample COGITO_mtgs_1204_2_FD_184807 | JGI IMG/M metagenome (GOLD analysis project Ga0209309, IMG submission 184807) | Pelagic marine microbial communities from North Sea - COGITO_mtgs_120412 (SPAdes) (version 2) | ecosystem: Environmental > Aquatic > Marine > Epipelagic ...
TGCTGTACCATTGGAAATAACTGCTACTAAGTTTCCCTTAGCTGTATATTTATAGGCGTTCTCTTTATCTTTTTCTATTTCTAAACATGGAATAGCAACTCCAGGCGAATATGCCAAAGAAAGATCTCTTTGTGTCGCATACTTCTTTGTTGGAACAACTTCTATTTTACCAGGTTTTGGTTTGGCGTGATATACCAGTGCCTCTCTTCTTTTACTATCCTTACTCATAATCTTAATTTTTGGCGGAACTACAAATGTAACATCCTTAGCATTCATGCCGAAAATTATTTTGATTAATAGCTACTAAAGATATTAGAATGAAATACTATTCCTTCTATATTTTCATCAGCTCTTCCATATCATTAATAATTTCCTCTATTCTGGTTGTTAATTTACCATATACTAAATGAGTACTCAATTTATAACATAGAACTCCCAACCCAGATAATAGTGAAGCAGTAACAGCAACTATAATTATTTGAAAGTAAATACCTAATCCCATAAAATCAATCATCATAGGTGTTTCCAAAAAATACATCCAGTATGCTGGAATTATAAATACGGGGATTCCAATCGCCATTAATTTTATATAAAACTTTTGAATAATTTTTAACTGAGTATAATATGTGGTTAAATATTGATAGGTGTTCGAGCCTGCATCAAATTGATCTAGTTTCTTCATCATCCTTTTATTCAGAAAAAACAATAAAAGAATTAAAGCGGCTACATAAATTCCCAGTATAACTTTACTTAAGAAAGTAAACAATCCAAATAGAAATATAGCCATTGGGATTAGACTAAGGTTATCCCATTTCGATGTAGACTTGATTTTATCAATTATCAACTTCGATTTTCTAGTATAAAGATCTTTAACTAAAGGTAATTCGAAACTTTTATCAGATTCGAAACCTTCTTTCCATATATTTTCAATAGATCTTTCCATCAAGTAGTGTTTTTAGTTTTTTCTTAATTCGAGTAATTTTAACTCCGATATTATTAGGTAATAACCCCATTATTTCGGCTATTTCTTGGTATGAATTCTCTTCTAGATAAAGAAGTATTATCGCTCGATCCAGTTCGGAAAGCTTTTTTATGGCTATGTAAAGGAGCTTAAGCGATTCGTCATTGAAAGGGTTCGAGTCTTGTACACCATTATCGAGGTTAGGTAATTCGACACTGTTCTTATGTACTTTTTTATCCTTTTTAAGTAAAGAAAGTGAAACATTTAAAGAAATTCGGTAGACCCAAGTAGACCATTTGGAATCCCCCTTAAAATTCTCCCGACTCTTCCATAACTGAAGACAAACTTCTTGATAATAATCCTGAAAATCTTCTTCATTGTCGGTATATGCACGGCAGATCTTAATAATAATTCCGGCGTAAGGCAAAACGAACTGTGTATAGAAATCTTTACTCAAACCTTCTTTTAATTGTTTAGTTCCGAAAAGATGAATTTATTACAGTTTAGAAAATAAAAAATAAAAATTTACTTCTTTAAAAACTCAATATTCCTTTTAAGCCCTTCGAACTTGGTTCGCTTTACAGCCGATTTTCTAAAGATCTCATCAAAAGTTTCTTTTGTCAGCTCTTCCCAATCTTTCCTTGAATTATTCAATAGCTGCGGATTTGGGTCAAATAATGGTTCATTATGGGATTTCGAGAATTTGTTCCAAGGGCACACATCTTGGCAAACATCACAGCCAAACATCCAATCGTCGAATTGATCTTTATAGGAATTTGGCAACTCATTCTTCAATTCTATTGTAAAGTAAGAAATGCATTTACTGCCATCTACTTTATAAGGTTCTACAATAGCTTGAGTTGGGCAAGCATCTATGCAGGCAGTACAACTTCCGCAATGATCTGTAACAGGAAGATCATATTCCAGTTCTAAATCAATTATTAGCTCTGCAATGAAATAGAAAGACCCAACTTGCTTAGTTAAAAGATTTGAATGTTTCCCAATCCAACCCAATCCACTTTTAGCAGCCCAAGCTTTATCCAACACAGGAGCTGAATCTACAAAAGCTCTTCCATCTACTTCTCCTATTTCTTGCTGAATAAATTGAAGCAACTGCTTGAGTTTATCTTTAATTACAAAATGATAATCTGTGCCATAAGCATATTTACTGATTTTGTAGGAATCTTCTCTTTGAAATTCTGAAGGATAATAATTAAGCAGCAGCGAGATAACGCTTTTGGAGCCATCTACTAATTTGGTTGGATCTAGCCGTTTATCGAAATGATTTTCCATATAGCTCATTTCGCCTTGCATATTCTGCTTCAGCCAGTTTTCCAATCTTGGAGCTTCTTTTTCTAAAAATTCAGCTTTGGAGATCCCGCAGGACATAAAACCGAGACGTTTTGCTTCGGCTTTTATAAACTCAGAATATTTAGTTTTTGGTAACATCGCTGCTATCTCTTTTCGAACCTCAAAATAGCATTTTTAGGTTTCAATGTAATTAAAGGTAAGATTTCGATAGGAGTATCCTCAGGTCTTATCTCATATTTTCTTACCAACTCTACAACAGCCAAGATCATTTCGAACATCGCAAAGTTATTTCCTATGCATTTTCTTGGACCAGCACCAAAAGGGGCATAAAAAGGAGTGTGTAAATACGGGTCTGTTTCAGAAAAACGATTCGGATCAAACCTCTCAGGTTCTTCCCAATGCGCTTTATGTCTATGAATCTCATAAAAAGAGAATAAAAGATTGGAGCCTTTTGGAATACTCATCCCCTCAAATTCATCATCCTCCAAATTTATTCTATCAATAAAATATGCCGGCGGATATAAACGCATGGTTTCTTCGATCACTTTTTTCGTATAGCTACAGGATTGAATAAATTCCATTAAAGAATGAGTTTCATTTTTTGCATGTTCAACCTCGCTAAATATCAATTGTTGTGATTCTTGATTTCGAGCTAAAAGTTGAGCTGCAAACGTGAGAGCATTAGAGGTTGTCTCATGACCGGCAGTAAAAAGAATTAAGATCTCATCTATTAGCTGCTCTTCGTCTATTTCGTTTCCATCCTCATAACGCGCATCCAATAACATATCTAATAGATCGCCCTCTCTTTTCTCACTTTCTTTTCTTTCCTTGACCAATTTTTTGAGGATCAATCTGGCTTCATATGTTAGATCTGTATGCTTTTTGATTTCTCCTCCATATTTAAACCATAAACTTAAAAAGGGCTGCCGTAATTCCCTTACCAACATTTTTTGAGCTGCTTCTGTTATATATTGCAATCGCTCTATATCTTTTGAGCCAACTGCACTACTAAACAAAGATTTTACCACCGTTTGGAAAGCGAGATCATTAAAAACAGGAAAAATGTCGATTTTTTTTCCTGTTTCAATTTTATCGAGTTCGGTAAGAATTGCATTATGAATACTATCAAGCAACAAAGCGAGTTGCTTTTTATGAAATGCAGGCTGTATTAACTTTCGCTGTTTTTTCCAATGTTCGCCTTCCGCAGTTAATAATCCTCGACCTACATATTTTACAAGGTCTTTAGTTTGAATAGGAGATTTGGTATAGTTTTTTTGATTTTTTTGAAGGACATATTCTGCTAAATAAGCATCTCTAGAAAAGATCACAGATTTTCCGGGACCAATAATTAGCCTGAAGGTATCGCCCTGTTTTTCAAAATTACTATGATGAAAAGGCAAGGGATTCTTAAGGATATTTGAGGCATGCTTCAAAAATTTAAAGAATGAAACCTTTGGAATATTCCTTTTATTCATGTTTTTATTTTATTGAAAATAGTGCCTAGTATTAAAAAAGTCCGCCTTGGGTGCTTCCTTTAATTCGACCTAAATGTTTATAAGCTGCTTCGGTAACTTCCCTTCCTCTGGGAGTTCTAAAAATAAATCCTTGTTGAATTAAGAATGGCTCGTACACTTCTTCAATTGTTTCTGCATTCTCACTTACCGCCGTAGCTAAAGTAGTTATTCCCACCGGGCCACCTTTAAATTTATCTATAATTGTGGTTAGGATCTTATTATCCATTTCATCCAAGCCATGCGCATCTACATTCAATGCTTTAAGGCTATATTTGGCAATCTCCATATCAATTTTCCCGTTCCCCTTTATCTGAGCAAAATCACGAACTCTACGTAATAAGGCATTCGCAATACGAGGTGTCCCTCTACTTCTACCTGCAATTTCGATAGCCGCATCTAAAGACAATGGCACATTCAAAATATCGGCACTTCGCTGAAGAATGGTAGAAAGTAATTCTGTGGTATAATATTGAAGTCGGCTGGAAATTCCAAATCGAGCACGCATCGGAGCGGTTAACAATCCAGAACGAGTTGTAGCTCCAATTAAAGTAAATGGATTCAAGTTGATCTGAACAGTACGCGCATTAGGTCCTGTTTCGATCATGATATCTATCTTATAATCTTCCATTGCAGAATACAGATATTCCTCTACAATTGGACTTAACCTATGAATCTCATCTATAAACAAAACATCGCGCTCATCAAGATTTGTCAGCAATCCAGCAAGATCACCTGGTTTATCTATTACAGGACCAGAGGTCACTTTTATCCCAACCTGCAGCTCATTGGCCAAAATATGCGCCAAAGTTGTCTTACCTAATCCTGGAGGACCATGAAAAAGGGTGTGATCTAAAGCTTCCCCTCTTTGATTTGCAGCCTGCACAAAGATCTTGAGGTTCTCCAGCACCTGATCTTGTCCTGCAAAATCGTCAAAACTTAGGGGTCTTAAAGCTCTGTCTATATCTAATTCTTCTGAAGAAAAATTCTCACCGGTAGGATCAAGATGTTCGTTCATATTATAATTCAGGTTCTAAAATTCAATTGAAAATAATTGATTCAAACAAAGATAAAATAAAAAAGCCTCTTCAAATGAAAAGGCTTTTTTAATATTGTTAGGTCTTGCTTAATGATTCATTTCTTCTTCTCCTTCTTGTAGCGGTACATTTTGCGGAACAAAATCTTGTCCTGTAATTACATACTCTCCATTTTCATTAGTCTTAGAATAATCGTAAGGCCATCTGTATACTGAAGGAATCTCTCCGTACCAGTTTCCGTGGATATGCTCAACAGGAGCAGTCCATTCTAAAGTAGTTGCATTCCAAGGGTTCATTGTTGCTTTCTTTCCGAAGAAAATAGAACTAAAGAAATTCCATAAGAACACCAACTGTACTGCTGCAGTAATGATTGCGAAAACAGTTATTACCACATTTACATCGGCTAAATCATCGAAATATGGAAAATACGTATTGGTATAATATCTACGTGGCAAGCCTGCCATCCCGATAAAGTGCATTGGGAAGAATACTCCATATGCTCCAATTGCAGTTACCCAAAAATGTACGAAACCAAGGTTCTTATTCATCATTCTACCAAACATTTTTGGAAACCAGTGGTAAACACCAGCTAACAACCCGTAAAGTGCAGAGATTCCCATTACCAAGTGGAAATGCGCTATAACGAAATAGGTATCATGAACGTTAATATCTAAAGTACTATCTCCTAAAATGATTCCTGTTAAACCACCGGTAATAAAAGTAGAAACGAAACCAATTGAAAATAACATGGCAGGGTTCATCTGTAAATTACCTTTCCATAGTGTAGTAATCCAGTTAAATGCTTTTACTGCAGATGGAATAGCAATCAATAAAGTTGTAAAAGTAAATACGGATCCTAGGAATGGATTCATCCCAGAGATAAACATATGGTGACCCCAAACAATCGTAGATAAGAAGGCAATTGCCAATATTGAAGCTACCATCGCTCTATATCCAAAAATTGGTTTTCTAGAGTTGGTTGCCATAATTTCTGAAACCAGACCCATTGCAGGTAAGATTACAATATATACTTCTGGGTGCCCTAAAAACCAGAATAAGTGTTCGAATAAAACAGGAGAACCTCCTTGATGACTTAATACCTCACCTTGAATAAAAATATCACTTAAGAAAAAGGAAGTACCAAAACTTCTATCCATAATAAGCAATAAGGCTGCAGAAAGTAAAACAGGGAAAGAAACAACTCCAATAATTGCAGTTACAAAAAATGCCCAAATTGTTAAAGGTAGTCTAGTCATAGACATCCCCTTAGTTCTAAGGTTTATTACGGTTACTATATAGTTCAAAGACCCCATTAAAGAAGATGCGATGAATATAGCCATAGAAGATAACCAAAGTGTCATTCCCATTCCAGAACCACCAATTGCTTGCGGTAAGGCACTTAATGGAGGATAAATTGTCCAACCAGCAGATGCAGGCCCAGCCTCCACAAAAAGAGAGCTTAACATTACCACACTAGATAAGAAAAATAACCAGTAAGAGATCATGTTCAAAAATCCAGATGCCATATCCCTTGCACCAATTTGCAATGGAATTAAGAGGTTACTAAAAGTACCACTTAGCCCTGCAGTAAGTACAAAAAATACCATAATGGTACCGTGAATTGTAACTAATGCCAAGTAAATCTCAGGTGTCATAACTCCATCTGGAGCCCATTTTCCAAGAAGTGCTTCGAAGATCCAGAATGATTCCTCTGGCCATGCAAGTTGCATTCTAAAAAGAACCGACATTGCAATTCCTATGATTCCCATTAAAAGACCTGTAATAAGATATTGCTTAGCAATCATCTTATGATCTGTACTAAAAATATATTTAGTTATAAAGGTTTGCTCATGATGGTGGTCATGTCCGTGATCATCATGTGCGTGAGCTACCGTTGCGTGTCCTACTGCTGACATATCTCTAAATCTTTACTTTTTAATTGTTCTTTTTTTCAACTACTGCTACTTCTTCAGACTCTTGTACAACCTCTTCAAGATCTGCAGGAATCTCTTCCTTAGTCTTTTGTTGTGCAGCCATAGTTTCACCAAAAGTTTGTTGTTCTTTCATCCAAGCGTTGTAATCTTCTTCGCTTTCAACAATAATCTTCATTTGCATATTATAGTGACCTTGACCACAAATCTTGTTACATAACAAGTAGTATTCAAATTCATAAGAATCCAATGGCACTTCACCAGCAGCCATCAATTCTTTTGTTTTTTCTTTTCTGATCTCGTTAATTCTTCCAACCTTCTCTACCATGTATTCACTTTCTCTCATTTCTTCAGAAGTGATTGTTGGAGTAAATCCAAATTGAGTAATCATACCTGGTACAACATTCATTTGTGCTCTAAAGTGAGGAAAAAATGCAGAGTGCAATACATCCTGAGATCTAAATTTGAACAATACTGGCTTACCAACTGGTAAATGCAATTCGTTTACAATAACATCGTCATTCCCGTAGGTATCACTTTCGTCTACCCCAAGTTGATTAACTCCTTGAATAAAACGAACGTTTGCTTTTCCTAGCGTATTATCTGCCCCAGAGTAACGTGCTCTCCAGTCAAATTGGTATGCATAAATCTCAATCACTAATGGATCTTCTTCTTCGTTGATATTCATGATATCTGACCAAGTGAATAATCCGTAGATAATTAAACCTGCCAATACAATTACAGGGATAATTGTCCAGATAAATTCAAGTTTATCATTATCTGCAAAGAATAAGGCTTTTTTACCTTTTTCTCCACGGTACTTATATGCGAACCAATGAAGCAATCCTTGTGTAAGCACCTGAACAAACATGATAAGAGCAATAGAGATAAACATTAATGTATCTACTTCGCTACCATGCTCAGATGCAGCTTCTGGCAAGTAAAACTTACTATAATGCCAGAAACAGTAAATAGAAATAACATATAAAAAGATTACAAACATGAGCATTAAATACCCATTTACTTTATTGTCTCTTTCATTCGCAACTTGTGAAGAATCTGTATGGCTGCCTCGAGATAAGTCGAATATCTTAGACATTTGCCAGACAGTTACGGCAAAAAGTGCGATTACAATGATTACTAAAAATACAGTCATTTTTTTATTTCTTCTTTAAACAATCTTTTATTAATAATGAAAATGCTTACTCTCCTTAATAAACGGATTGCGTTTTGGAAGTAATGGAACTTTTGTAAGAGCTCCAAAGACAATAAATACAAACAATCCAGCAAACAGCAACAAAGCACTTATCTCAGGAATTCCTATAAACCATGACTCCCCAACTGTAGAAGGCATAATCATTACAAAAATATCCATATAGTGACCCAAAAGAATAATAATTCCAGCCATTACTACAAACAAATTAATTCGTTTGTAGTCACTGTTCATAAGCAACAATACCGGGAACACAAAGTTCATTACCACCATCCCAAAGAAAGGTAACGTATAATCTTCTATTCTTGTTATAAAATAAGTTACTTCCTCAGGAATATTAGAATACCAAATAAGCATAAATTGTGAGAACCATAGGTATGTCCAGAAAATACTGAAACCAAACATGAACTTCGCTAAATCATGAATATGAGAATCGTTTACATATTCTAAATATCCCCTAGATTTAAGATACATGGCAACTAGTGCAATTACGGTAACTGCAGATACAATCATACTTGCAAACACATACCATCCAAATAAAGTACTAAACCAGTGTGGATCTACACTCATAATCCAATCCCAAGACATCATAGATTCTGAAACCAAAAAGAAAACTAAGAATCCAGCAGCTAGCTTAAAATTGGTTTTATGCAATTTATCGTCGGTAGCTTCATCTAATCTTAAAGAGTTTCTTCTTAATAAATACCTGAATAAATTCCATCCTGCAATATATATAGCTGCTCTTATCAATAAAAATGGCACATTTAGGTATGCTGTTTTATTTTGAATAAGCTCATCATGAGCAACAACTTCTGGATCCATCCAGATAAATAGGTGGTTAAAATGAAGACCAGATAATGCCAAAAGGATAAACATAATGATACTTCCTGGCAATAAATAAGCAGTAATCCCTTCCATTACCCTAAACAATACTGGGGACCAACCTGCTTGAGAAGCATGCTGAATAGCATAAAATGCCATTGTTCCAAGAGCAATCATAAAAAAGAAGAATGCAGCAATATATACTGCAGCCCAAGGCTTGTTTTGTAATTGATGCAACAAGTGTTCATAATGTTCATTATCATGACCTGCTTCTTCATGTGCTCCTAAAGCTTGAGTTTCTCCCTCATCCTCTTCAGCAATAAGGTGATCGTCTTCTGCATGCTCAGGATTAGCAAGATGAATATCATTTTCAACAACTGCAACTTCTTCAGAATCATGGTGCGCATCTGCAGCCATCATTTCCTTTACATCTTCTATAGTATCTGGGGCAGCGATAAAGGCATAAACAAGGCCAATAGCGCCAACAATCATAAATATGATTGCGGTTAATTTTAATCTACTTGATAGCGTGTACATATTAATATATCTAAATGCAGTTATTTTTAGTTTGTACTTTCTTCTGATTCCATTTTAGCATCGGCTCCTAAAATAGTAGCATCTGCATTTACAGCTGGAATAAGATTTTTCTTAACGGTAGCAGTATCACTTTCGAATGGTCTTTCTGGAGCTCCCGTAAGAGTTCCTTTCAATTTCATTACATAGTGATCTATTTGCCAACGCTCTTCTATTGTTGTTTGTGAAGCATAAGAACCCATAGAATTTAATCCGTAATACATTACATGATAAACACTACCTTCAGTAATTGCTCTTCCAGCATCATCGTAACTTGGCACTCCAAGTATTTTTTCACGCTCTACTAGAATTCCTTTTCCGTTTCCTTGATCTCCATGACAAACGGCACAATAAATAGTGTATAATTGTTGTCCTGCAGCAATATTCTTTTCTGAATAAGGAATAGGATTGGTTAATTGTGCTTTTGCTTGTGCATATCCTTCGTTGGAATTTTCATATCCATAAGGAGTCCATCCACGTGGAATAGTACCCTCTACAGGTAATTTAGCTTCCTGTCCGTTAGCAAAAACATCATACTCACCATAAGCCTCGTAAGATACCGGCTCGTACATATCTGGGAAATATTGATAGTTTGGCTTTTCCTTATTAAAACAAGAAGTGGCCGTGGCTACAACTAGGAATAGGACTATAGATTTTTGAAATAAACTTTTCATTCTGTTTATTTAATTTTCAATTAATTTAATTTCGAGAGCTCCTGTATCATATAAAAACTTGGAAAGATCTTCAACATTATGGTTGGCTGCATCAATTTCCATTAAAAAATGATCGTCTGTAGTTCTTACATCTGGATTTTCAGCAGTTTTAAAAGGCCATAATCTACTTCTCATGTAAAAAGTAATTACCATAAGGTGAGCTGCAAAAAAAACTGTTAATTCAAATATAATAGGTACAAATGAAGGAAGGTTTTGCAAAAAGCTGAAACTTGGTTTTCCTCCAATATCCTGTGGCCAGTCTGTGATCATCATAAAATTCATCATAATTATTGCCACCGCCAATCCTACTAATCCGTACATAAAAGAAGCAATCGCCAAACGCGTAGGTGGAAGACCCATTGCTTTATCTAGCCCGTGAACAGGGAATGGTGTGTAAATTTCTGCGATGTGATAACGGGCGTCACGAACTTGTTTTACTGCTTGTAGCAATAAATCATCATCGGTATAAATAGCG
>Ga0209309_10005120_pt1 | contig 10541 bp, 8 predicted proteins | sample COGITO_mtgs_1204_2_FD_184807 | JGI IMG/M metagenome (GOLD analysis project Ga0209309, IMG submission 184807) | Pelagic marine microbial communities from North Sea - COGITO_mtgs_120412 (SPAdes) (version 2) | ecosystem: Environmental > Aquatic > Marine > Epipelagic ...
AAAGATATTTTTGAACAAACAACAAAATTTAATACAGGCGTTCGACTGTATATGTTTCAAACAGGGTCTATTAAAACTAAAGTAAAATTTATTAAAATGAATCAAGGTGAGGAACCTTATGAAATTCCTGTTCCATGGTTTTTAATTAAACATCCCCAAGGAGATGTTATTATTGACGGTGGAATGCCAATTGAAGCAGCTCTTGATAAACATAAGCATTGGGGCTCAGTAGCTGATGTTTATGATCCAGTGATGAAAGTATCAGAATGGTGTAGAGATCAAGTAAAAACTGTCAATACAAACCCAGAAGATGTAAAAAATGTTATTCAAACTCATTTACACTTAGATCATTCAGGAGCAATAGGGCACTTTCCAAATGCTACACATATAACTCAAAGAATAGAATATGATTATGCATTTAATCCTGATTGGTTTTCGCAACCAGCTTATGTGAGAGAAGACTTTGATAAACCTAATATTAGATGGAAATTTTTACAGGGAAAAAAAACAGATTATTTTGATTTATATGGTGATGGAGTTATTAAAATAATATTTACACCAGGCCATACACCAGGACACCAATCTGTGTTGCTTAATTTACCAAAAACAGGTCATATGTTATTAACAGGAGATGCTTGTTATACAGGCGATCATTGGTGTGATCGATGTTTGCCCGGACTTGTTGCATCAGCTTCTGATGCGGCTGACTCAGTAGCAAAATTAAGAAAGATTGCAAAAGAAACTAATGCAAAGGTTGTTTGGGGTCATGATCCAGTCACATGGTTAGAGTGGAAAAAGGCACCGATGTTCTATTATGATTAGTTCAAAAACTATTTAGCTTCCAAGGGAACTGTAGATTTCATAAAATCTTTTTGTCTAAAATTTTTTAACCATTTTATAAGCTTAGGTGAATCTTTCTCCCATTGGTTATCAAGTCTAAAATTTGTATATTCTAGTGAACAAGCAATAGCTATTTGATCCATAGTTAAATAATTATCGTTATAATTTTTCCAATTTTCTTCAAGCCATTTGATAGTCCTTGCTATTCTAATTTCCTGTTTATTGATAAAACTATTACTTTGCTCATTAGTTGGTCTAATTATTTCCATACGTCTCTCTAAAACTGATTCCATTAATCCATTTGCAACCGAAACCATTGAAATAATTTTAAAATATTCATTTTTTGGAAAAAGAGTTTTTTTATTCGAAATTGAGTCTAAATAAAAACAAATATTATCACTATCAATAATTGCTAAATCATTAATTAGTAGAGTTGGTATTTTTCTTAAAGGATTATGTTTGTCTAAAAAACTAGCTTCTTGTACTTTAATTATTTTTTCTTCTAAAACTATCTCTTGAACTATAGAGGTAATTTTTGTTTTTCTTCCAAAGGGTGAGTTTGGACCATTAAATAATATCATTTTATTTGTCATAAAATTATAATTTACAAATAAGAGAAAACATATTGATAACTAAAAAAGTCAATATTTCCTCTTTTAAGTCCTCATAGTTAATTTTTTTTATATCAACAGAAGATAAGGCGACATCAACTAAACTTTTTGTATCTTCTTTTGAAATGCCAATTTCATCAGACAGATCATCGATAATTTGTGAGTACTGTTTTGTATTTTTCATAGTTAATATTTTTATTCAATAATAATAGCAACTGTTCCAGGATCTACCGCCTCTTGATCATTTACAATATTGACTTCAATAATCTTTCCATCCACTGGAGAGTTATGGTGAACCTCTGTTTTCATCACCTCCATAATAAATAAATCATCATCTTTTTTAACAATGTCACCTACTTTAACTAACACCTTCCATATATTACCTGGGACTGTTGTTTTTACTTCAGTTGTCATGTTTAGTTGTTCCTTTCATACATAATTGTTAATTAAAAAAATGAACTTTCATATTCTTTAAACCTTTTTTTTCCATCATTTTTCTTCTTTTTTTTTCATCTAGTTTATTTTTTTCAAAATCTACTACTTTAATTGGACCAACTTTTTTAGTCGTTAAATCATTATCAATTTTTTTATCATTATTAAAAGATTCAAGACTTTCTTCACTACAAATAATTGACTGCTCAGATCTCAATAATTGTGCTTTCTCAACTGAAACTTCAATAAAATTAAAAGTATCACCTGGTTTTGCTTGTCCTAACTTCCAAAATGCAGAAGATGGAACTGTATATGGATTAATAAAACCGCCCATGCTAGGTCCATCATTAACAAGTATTATAGGAGTTTGACCAGCTAGGTTTATAGCTCCAGCAGGATAACCCTGATCAATTATATTTGAAGGCTCTGAACCATTTTCAAGACTTTTATTTGTTGCTTTTTCAGTAAAAGATAATTTAGGTCCATCTAACCTATATCCTGTTCTGTCACTTTTTGCTTGTAATTTCCATTTAGAGTTAAGAAAAATTTCATGACCTTTTTTATCCACCCAATCATCATTTGGACCTAATACAACTTCAATTGACCAATTTTTATCTGTAGACATTATTGGTATTGAATTTTTTTTAATTTTTCTTTTAGTGATGGTTTTATTTCCTCTTAATGGTAAAGTTTGACCATCCTGAATTGCCCTACCATCAATTCCGCCCACACCTGCTTTATGAAATGTTGATCTAGAACCTAACCATGGTTCACTATTTATACCACCTGAAAAGGCAATATATGATCTGGCTCCTATAGTTGCAAACTCCATTTCCAAGGTTTGATTTGCCTTAACTTCTATACTTTCCCATAATGGAATTTTTTTACCATCTAATTTAGGAGACATGTTTGCACCTGTAATAGCAATCATTCTATCATTTTCAAATTTAAGTGTTGGGCCCATAAATTGACACTCTAGCGCCGCTTCACCAGGTTGATTTCCAACTAGAATGTTTGCAAGTCTAAAAGACCAGCTATCCATTGGACCTGAAGCTGGAAATCCTTGATTTAAAGTTCCAATTCTTCCAGGATAATCTTGGACTGATGTTTCTAAACCTTTTTTAATTACTTTTACCATAAAAGTTAAAATCTTTTTGTTTTATCAATTGTTGTTAGCCATTTTTTGTAATTTTTTACTGAAAATTTTTGATATTCAATAATATTATAATCATATGATTTATCTTTTATTTTATTTGAAACATGATCAAACTCTTCATAGCTTGTAGGTACAAATTTTACTCTATCTCCTGGTTTAAAAAGACATATACTTTCTTCAAATACTGAAAAACTTTTTTGGGTATCCCAAATAGGAACTGGTATAATACCAAATATTTGATAACCCCCAGGCAACCTGTCAGGATAGATTGACGTAGAAGACCCACCCATACCCACCGCACCTTTTGGAGTCCAAGTTCTTGGTGGATTATATTTTGGAGCTGTTAATTTGCATCTAGGATCAAGAGGCATCATGAATGGAAGTCCTGGCCAAAAACCAAGCGCTGATACCCAGTATTCCGTTCCGGAGTGCACTCTCACAAATTGTTCTGTATTTTCAAGGTTATTCAACTCTACTATAAACTCTGGATCAGGTGTTTTTTGAGCAATTTTGCTTGAGTAATCTTCGATGCATTCTTTTGTCCATTTATCAAGGTAAACAGTGGGAAATGAGAAGATTCTACTATTAATCTCAATATCATCAGTTGGACCTAGTGATTTTATAAGCGATTTCATCTCATTTTTTAAATCATTAAATTTTATTTCATCAGGATTATAATGAATAAGCATTGAAGCAAAACAAGGAGCAGTTTCATAAATACCTTTAATTTTATTATCATAAATAGCTTTGGCTAAGTTTTGTGCGGTAAAATTTATTTCAAGATCCATAAGACTACCAAATTCAATGAACATATATTTGTCTCCACCTGGCTTGAATACTGGTTCTTCATAAATTTTTCCAATTATATTTTGAGTTGATTTTTTTTTATCAATATTATTTTCTTTATTCAAAATATTGTTAAATATTGAGAAATCTTTTTTAGTATAAAGTTTAGAAGAATTATCTTTTTGAGATTCTGCAGTTATTTTTTTAAAAGCTTCAACATCTTTATCCGTATATTTTTGAACAACATCTTTTTTAGTGGAAATATCTTGTTCTACTTTTTTTGTATTTCCTTTTTTTTCTGTAAATAAAGATAAATTATTCTCAATAAATTTAGTATTATATATCGCATTTTCAAATGATTCATTTTTTAAAACAGAAATTAAAAAAGATTTATTTGTATTTATTCCTTCTAATTCTAATTCATTTAAATATTGAATCATGTTATTTATACATTCAGCTCTATTAATTCCTTTTGAGATAATTTTTGCAATCATAGGGTCATAATAAAAAGATATTTCATCTCCTTCATCAACACCAATATCTAGCCTGATGTTATGTAAGCCTGTATTTGGAATTTTTAATTTTGAAATTTTTCCAGGAGAAGGAAGAAAATTTTTAGTAGGATCTTCAGCATACAATCTACATTCAACTGCATGTCCTGATTTATTAATTTTACTTTGTTCTATTGAGTCAATATTCATATTTAATGCAAATTTTATTTGCATTTCAACTAAATCAAAATTTGTGACTGCTTCTGTAACAGGGTGTTCTACTTGAATTCTAGTATTCATTTCTAAGAAATAAAACTTTTTATTATCTATATCATAAATGTATTCTATTGTTCCTGCTCCTTCATATTTTTGATTAGTCACAAAATTTACAGCACTTTCTGCCATTTCATCAATAATAGATTGTTCAATTTTTGGTGCTGGACTTTCTTCTATAATTTTTTGGAAACGTCTTTGTATTGAACAATCTCTTTCATAAAAGTGTAAAGCTTTTTTTTCACCTAGACCAAAAACTTGAATTTCAATATGTCTTGCATTAGATATAAATTTTTCTAAAAAAATATCACTATTACCAAATGCTTTTTGAGCTAAATTTTTAGTTTTTTCAATTGACTGAACTAATTGTTCAAAATTGTTTGCAATGTGCATCCCAATTCCACCTCCACCTGCACTTGCCTTTATTAGAATTGGAAAACCTATTTCATTACATTTTTTTTCCAGGTCATCATTTTTTAGATCTTCATTATTTAGACCTGGGCAAATAGGAAGGTTATTTTTTATAGCTAAATCTCTTGCTATGTCTTTATTTCCCATTGATATAATTGTACTAGGTTTAGGGCCTATCCAGATAATTCCTGAGTCGATGACTTTTTGAGCAAAATCTGCATTTTCTGCCATAAATCCATAACCTGGATGGATAGCATCAGCTTTTAAATTCTTAGCAGCTTCAATTATTTTTATTGCTGAAAGATAACTTTCTTGAGCTTTAGAACCACCAATATGAATTGACTCATCTGCTTTTCTTACATGTTTGCTATTTTTGTCTACATCTGAATAAACAGCTATTGTATGTAAATTTAATTTTTTACAGCTGTCTATAATTCTACAAGCTATTTCACCTCGATTAGCTATTAGAATTTTCTTCATTTATTAAGTGCTAATCTTATGCCTTTAATAATTTCAACTGCGTTAGGAGTGTCTGAGTGTACACAAATAGTATCACAACCAACATCTATATCTTTACCTATAGTATTAGTAACTTTTTTTTCTGATAAAGCACGTAAAACACGATCAGTTGCAATTTTACTGTCATAAGAAGCATTCTTACCTTTTGCTATTACTAATTTTCCATTCTCATCATAATCTAGATCAGCATAAAATTCTGCAATAAAATTTAAACCTCTTTCATCTTTATAAATTTTTTCATGACATGTATTTGCCATTCCAAAAATACTAACATCAAAAGTTTCAACAGCATCTGCAATAGCGTGCGCCATGGTTTCATCTTTTGCTGCCATAACATATAATGACCCGTGAGGTTTAATATGATTTAGGGGCATATTTTGTTCATCTAAAAATGATTTTAAAGCACCAACTTGATACATGATCATACTTTTTATATCTTGTCTTGGCATTTTCATTTCTCGTCTTCCAAATCCTTGCAAGTCAGGGAAAGAAGGATGAGCACCAACTTTTACACCATGTTTTTTTGCAAGTGCCACAGTCTTTCTCATATGATTTGGGTCTGAAGCATGAAAACCACAAGCAACATTTGCAATATCTATCAAAGGCATTATTTCTTCGTCATTACCAGCTCTATAAATTCCAAAGCTTTCACCCATGTCACAATTTAATTTGGTCATAAATTTTTTCCTTTATATTTGACTTCTTATATGAGGTGACCTAGCGTAAAGTGCTACCATTGGGATAATTAACAATCCAAGAATGAATTGTTGTGCTTCCCAACTTAAACCCCACCCAATTAGAACTGTTGTTATTATTTGTAAAATAAATACCCCAATAACACTTAATCCATACCCTCCAGAACCACCTAATAATGAGGTACCTCCAATAACAACAGCAGCTATTGTTGTAAATAAATATATATCTCCAGCCCCAACATATCCTCCACCACTCCATCCAAGAAGTAATATTCCTGTTAACGCAGAGAAGAATCCACTGATCACATAAGCTCCAATCCAGTATCCTCTCTCAGAAATCGACAATCTAGAAGAAGACAATCTACTTCCACCTAAGGCATATAAATGTCTACCCCATTTTGTTAACCTTAGAGCAATAATAACCAAAATACTTACTACAATCCAAATAATGATTACAGGAGGTATTGGAAGACCAAGAGTTTTTCCTCCCATAGATGCTAAATTTTGCATCCAATCTGGAACCACTCCAAAAACAGTACCTGCTGAAAAAGTTCCCATTGAAACTAATATTTGAACTCCACCTTTAACAGCAAATCCAACACCCAAAGTTAAAATTAAAGCTTGTCCTTGAAGCCTGAAACTTAAAATACCATTAACAAATCCAATTAAGGCTCCTAATAACAATATTACTAGACAAGCCAACCAAGGTGAAACTCCTTTAGAGATCAATGACATTAATGCAACATTCATTGAGCCAATAACAAAAGGGATGGATAAATCCAGTCCTCCTAAAAGTGCAACAAAAGTTTGTCCGATAGTTGCTAAACCAAGAAATGAAGCAAAGACTAGCATTGATTTCATATTCATAGTAGTCAAGAAACCAGGTATAGTTAAGGATCCAATAATAAATAGTCCAATCAAAACTCCTATCCCAATAAAAACACTTTTACTTCCTTTTATATATCTGCTTATGACACCCATAAAAATTACAAATATAAGAAAAATTAAAAAGGAAACTAATGTTCTTCCTGAAAAGAAACTTTCTGAAATAAAAGATACAAATATAAAAATAAGAATAATGCCAAGAAAAGCTATTGTTTTCCATCTATGTTCTCTAATATTTTTAAAGAAGAAATTTTCTTCATCTTCTTCATCTTGAATTTTTTCTTCTTTGGGAAATTTAGTAAATATATTTTTTTTTAAATCTTCGTTAATCCATCTAACAGAAAAATGATACCATCCCCATAATATTAATCCAGTTACTGCAATAGAGTAGGTGGCAATATTCATCCAATCAGCACCATCGTACCAACCAAGTACTGCGGTTCCTATGCCACAAAGAATTGCAAATATTAATCCCAATCCTTTAAAAAATAAAAAAGTTGATCTTTTCATTTTACTTTACCTCTTCCCATTGGCTTAGTTGTTGGTCTCGAGCATTTTTTTCTTTATAGATTGACATAAATTGCCATACTAAAGGAGTAATAGGTATACCAATTACTAATACTGCTAAAATTTTATAAAATGAATATCCAACAGAATAAAAAATTGAAGACCAAAGAGCTACAGCAATTATGACTATATAAATATATGGAGCAAATCTTTTGTAATTTGCTTTTTCTCCCATATTTAGAAATAAAAAATATTGAATTAAAAATACCCCTAAAATACTGAAGGCAACTTGAGAGAATCCAGAAGTAGCAGTTTCATAAAAAAATCTTTTAGTACCCTCATATTTAACTAGCGAAAGATCTCCAATATTTAATTCATTTATAATTTGAGATTGATAAAGAGATGGATCTTCAGTAACAAAAGTATTTCCACCAATAAAGTAAGTAGAAATTATAGCAAGAATACCAAACCCAAATATATAGACATTAGTTAAATTTCTTATTCTGGAGTGAACAAATGGTGCAGTTATAACAAATAGAAGTAAAACTACCAGTATCACCCCATAACCTTGTATTCCAAAATAGCTGCTGTCTGTATTTTCAATTAAATTATTATACGAAATACCTTTTAGTATAATCAGAGATAGCGCAGCTAAAAAAAATAGCATTGCTGTTGATTTGGTTCGAGGACTAAACTGAGGCAACATTGCTACTACAATTAGAGAGGCAAGCAATACAACACCTGCAAAATAAATTATACTATATGCTGTTCCAGAAATAAGAGCACCCTCTGAAATATTAGGTAAATAATTTATTTTTTCTAAACTAAAATATTGAGGAGCAGAAGTTTCAATACTACTTACCTGGTTAGATTGTAATGTTATTTTTTCAGTGTCTTTTAATAGATCTGTACCTTTATTATCTGGATTAAAAATTAAACCAGCAGCCATTATTACGACAATGACTACAAAAGAAATAGTAGATGGACTTCTATGATTTGATAGTAGATAAAATAAAAGAGCAACAAATGCAATTCCTATAATTATATAAAAAATAATTGTTCCTGGTGTTTCAGTTAATTGAACTACTCCGTGTCCTGCAAGAGAGCCACCTTTAGAGGTTCCTTGTCCTGTAGTTGAATCTCCCTCAACGATAATATTTCCAGTTGAGTCTACTTTTCTTTCTATTGAGCTATTTACTTCAATTTCAACAATCTGCTCAATAACAATAGGTTGATCATAAACTTGATGTATCATTACAAATAAACCAGCAAATGCCATTATAATGAAAAAAACCATTACAGATAAACCTTTTGTAACTCTTGTGACATAAGGAAGTATCAGGCTGACCATCAAGGCACCAACTAAAACAGCACCATAAGATAAGTCGGACACAAAACTTTGAAGTCTTTCAAATCTAAAAGTAACTAGGATATAGTTTATAAGATATAAATTTAAAGCACCTAGAATTGCACCAAACGCACCGCCACGTCCACCGACTAAACTTGCACCACCTAGAACTAGTGCTGTAATACCTAATAATGTATATTTAGTTCCTTGCAAAGGATCGCCAGACCCAACAAGAGCAGTAAAACATATTGCAGAAAGAGCTGCAAAAATTCCTGCTATCATATGAGCTACTATTCTTACTAAATTAATTTTTACACCACTTGTAAAAGCGGCACGTTCATCCGAACCCATTAATTTTAAATGGCCCCAAAATGCTGTGTGGGTGATTATGTAAAATAATATTGTCGCCAAAATCATAAGAAGGAATATTGGGTTTAAAATAGTAAAACCTTCTCCCCAAGGAAGGAGCCAATCAGGAGCTATTCCTCCTGGTCTTGGTAAGATTACTATATTAATTCCTGCAAATGCCAAATATCCAGCTAGCGAAACAATAATAGGAGAAACCCTTACAAAACAAACAATTAAAGCATAAAAAAGTTGCCACAGCAAACCCATGGCAATTGCATATACAAACCATGTAATAGGCGTTTGTAAGTATCCTGCCGCATATAACTGAATACTACTTACATTTATAAATCCCATAAAGGGACCAATAGATAAATCAACTCCCCCTCTTCCTGCCATTGCTATAAATGTCAAAGCATATGTAGTCAATATTAATGGAGCGGTAAGCATTATTGCACTCCCTATACCTGATTGAGAAATAAGTATTGGACTTCTTATTAGTGCAAAAATTAATAAAGCAAAAAAAATAAAAATAGGGACCATAAGATACTTATTTGATGAAGTATCTGTACTTGATCTGTAGGTTTTTTTTAGTTTTTCAATAACTTCCATTTTTTTTAATCAAAATAAACAATTTTTATTTTTTCTATTTGTAGTTTATTTTTAAGTTTTTTTTCATTATTTTTTAATTTACTATAATCAATAAACTTAACCTTTGGATTTCTATTGCTAGTCATTTTCTTTCCTGAATTTTTTATTGGTATTATTTTGTTAAATTCACCATAGTCATTTGATGAATAGCTAAACTCAGTGTCTATATTTTTTTCTATTTTGTGTTCTGTTTTATTCTCAAAGTCCAAAAAGTTATTAAATTGATCAAATTTTTGAAAATCTGATGAATTATAATATTTTTCCTCTTTTTCAGTATCTATTTTTTTAAATAAAGGAAAATTTTTCTCAGTTTTTATAATATTATTAAAATAATTTTTATCAGAATTGGCATATCTAATATTATGATTTTTAGATTGAGTAGTATTTTTGATATCAGAATTAAATTTTCTAAAATTATTTAATTTATCAAAATTAATTTCATCTTGATCGTTATAGTAATTATCTTTATATTTTGTTTTCATTAAAATGTTTTAATTTTTATCTTAGTTTTGTTTTCATCAATATTTTTTCTATCAAAATTTACTACTTTTATATTTTTTGTTAAATCTATTTTATTATTGCTTGATTTGT
>Ga0209309_10005121_pt1 | contig 10540 bp, 11 predicted proteins | sample COGITO_mtgs_1204_2_FD_184807 | JGI IMG/M metagenome (GOLD analysis project Ga0209309, IMG submission 184807) | Pelagic marine microbial communities from North Sea - COGITO_mtgs_120412 (SPAdes) (version 2) | ecosystem: Environmental > Aquatic > Marine > Epipelagic ...
GAGGTCCCCACTGCGATCCCCACCGCCAGGACTCCCAGTGCTCCCAGTGCCATTTCATCGCCGGAACCAGCTAGAGTCGGATCCAGCCGTCCTTGGCTGCCGCCCGGTGTCACCGGCACGAGAGACGCGCTGCCTCGTGCCGCTAAGCCCTCGCCACTCGCCGAAGCGCCAGTTGCACGGTCGCAACGACCCCGAGCGCTATCATGCGGCGCTCGCCGGTCACCGGATACTTCCTGGGCATGCTCCTCCGCTCGCCTCAGAGCGCGCCCCCGTCCCGTGCTGCTGCTTCGCGGAGGGTCGTTCTCAGACCCTGCCTCATCCGAGGCCTCATTGGTGGCAAGTTGACGGCTCTTGGCGCCAGTGCCGCCTGCGGACATGCTCCTCCTTCTGAAGGCTCCATTTGTGCTGGTTCGCGACCCAGCACTCGATCCTCCTTGAAGCTTCGAGTGGCCCCGAAATTCTGTGCGCCTGCTGCTGTCCCGCGCTTCGTGCGTACCGTGTAAGGTTTCCATGCCTTGCTCCATCATGGCCCGCGCCATCTCTTGATCTGCCCTCTCGCGTTCCGCCTACCCCCGCACGCCACCTGTTCATGCTTCGCCACAAGAGGAGGAGGGAAAGTAGATCGCATATGGACAGTGGGCAGCACCAGCCATTCCTGCGACAAAGCTTCCAGCGCCTCCTCCATGTTCTGCTGCTTCTCTCGCAGCACTTCAAGCAGCCTGGCCCCATGAGAACAATCGAAAAATATCAGTGAGGGCGCGAAGGACAGCACGTCTCGACGAATACGTTACAGAACGCGAGTGGGTAGGCGCCTTTGCTCAGAGGGGGCGTCAGCATCTGGGCTTGTCATGGCAGGCAGAATCTCGAGGATTGTGCGAAGTGATTCCATCTCCTCCTCCGTCGGATCCAGATCGTCTACCCCTCTTTGTCGCTTGCTCGACGAGCCTAGCCCGCTTTCTCGACAAGGATCAATTGTGGTGCGGTTCCTTTCTTCTTCATGTTTCATCGGGGCGGGCGACGCGGCACGCTTTCCGCAGCTCCCACCCCCCGTCTCTCTGGTGCCAACCCAGGATCCTCCAGACGAGTTCGAACTAGCACCTCCAGCACTCTCACGTCGCGCAGGTGCTGAGTGCTGGAAATCACCGACGCCTGCTCGCTTAGCCTCATGGCCCGCGTCCCGCGAATTGCTAGCGCTTTGCCCCAAGGCGGAAAACTCCGCAGCAGCAGCAGCACCGGCAGCAGAAGGCACTGCCCCCCTGCTGCCCTCATCTATGGACACGTTTCTGGAGCAGGACCCTGTTTGAAGGGCAGACTCGACAGAGGACGTCAGAGCCTGGCCCTCTCGATGGAGCCCTGGCGAACTACTTTTCTCCCAGCCAGATGATCCGCACCTGGCACGCTCTTCGGCGCCAGTGCCCGAAATTGGAAACTGGGGTTCCTGGCGATGCTCCTGTGCAAAGTCGATACCCGGAGAGACCCCAGCTTCCGCCCACATGTCTACCGTGTCCGAGGAATCAAAATTGATAGTTGATAATCATTCGCTTCCCCCCCCCCTTTTGACCACTCTCAACGCACTGTGATCGTTGCTGCAATGTGTACGAGGTGGGTCGTTGGATTGCAGCATTGAATTATGCTCTTCTTGTGCTGTGGATTGGACCGAGTCTCGGACATGGACTTCACTTGGCGAGGGACCGCCCATTTCTCAATGGCCTGTGTGGCCGCCACTCCAGCGGGCAGATGGGTTTACTTTCTCCGCGCCTCCACCGTTGTGTCCGTGCCCCCTTCTCCCGCAAAAACACCGCCAAGAAGCCAGAACGTGTGCGATGGGATGACGCGATGTGCGAACCAGGTGCAGTGTGGCGGCTACTGCACTCGGAGCAGTCGCTACAGCGGCGCACTTGCGCCGACCGAGGCAGCCAAGGACCGCTTCAACGGGGCCTGAAGCTGCGCACGCCCTCCCCGATTGCCTCGAGACCGCGCGGGCGGGAGAATGCTGTGCGGTCATGGACCAGCGCGATGTGCCGGATATCGTGAGGGGCGTGTACAGTCACAGTCCTTAGATTTACCCCTCTAATTGTGTTGCCTCTCTCCCGTCGGGCAAACTGGATTGATTGGTATAGCCCAGCTTACCCATTTCCTGCGACGCCGCACGCGCGGGGACTAAGACGGGGCCTTGAGCCCGTCCCACGCGTGCTGCAAGTAGGCTGGCGGAGGCTCGTCATAGCGCAGCGGGATGCCCAGGAAGTTCACGTGCGGCTCGCGTTTCGACTTGCGCTGCTCGCGCAGCCGCCGCTGCTCCCCCGACACGTGCTCATCCATCTCGTCGATCTTGCTCCGCGCGTACCTGCGCCCCCGCCAGCCCTCAGCCGCACGCCAGGCGCACCAGGCACGCTCTGCGACGCCTGGGTCAAGTGGAAAATGCTTTCTGGTTCGTTAGTTATTTCTGGGGCCAAGAAAGAGCGGAGCGCACCGCACGAGGTCGGCGACCGCCTCAGAGCTACAGGACCCTGTTTTTGCCTCGCTGCCGCCCTGAGTCTTCGCCTCCGCTTCTGATAGCACCACAAACTCCAGCAGCAGCTCCTGCTCAGCTCAGAACTCGTCAGCCGGATTTGCGCCGGCCGCCCAGCACCGCGACCGCAGCTCTGCGCGTGCTTGCGGTGCTGCCCGGTCGAGAACGCCGAGGGCGAGGGCTCGGAGAGCAAGGGCGGGGGCGCACGCGTGTGAGGCAGTCTGGGAGAGTCCCCGCAGCCTCCATATTGGCGATGACGCGCAGCGCGTCCCGTAACCCGGCGCGCCCCCACGGCACCTGGCCGCCTCGCCCTCAGAGCCTGCGAGCCAAACATCACGAAGCAGGCGCGGGTCATCGCCCCACACTCACGCTCGCGCGGCCGGGAGCTCACGGCGGCGGCCAGGGCGGCCAGAAGGTCGTTGAACCAGGTCTCGTCCGGCCCCCGCGCCACGAAGGACCCGCGCGCCCAGTGCTCTTCTCGCGTGAAGCTCCCCTCGGCGAGCCCCGTCGGCATCAGCGACGCAATGGTCTCGGCATGGAGCTGCTCCACCCGCCGAACCTCGCTGGCACCGGCGAGCCCGCGGGCTGCGGCAGCGCGCACGGCACGGAGGTACTGGGCGAGGTGGGGGGGCGCGGGGTACAGGCGGGGCTCGACGCGCGCGAGCATGGCGAGCGCTTCCTCGGCGTCTGCAATGGGATCGTAGGTATAATTTCCCGGGGCGCGGGGTGAGGGCACGCCCGCCTCTGCCTGGTTGGCCACGGCGGCAAGGAGGTGCACGAACTGCACGTTGTCCGGTCGGATGCCCAGCCGCAGCTCGCACTCGATCACCGCCTGCCCCTCGCGCCACGTCGCACCTCCGCGCAGAGCAGCCCCAGCCACCACATCGACCCATGCGCCGAAGGTGAGCGCGTGCGGCTCGAGCCCCGACTCCTCCATCTCCGCCAGGACCACGTCGGCGTCCCGCAGCGACGCTCGCCCTGCCAGCACCGCCCTCTCGCTCAGCACCACCGTGCATCTGGTTGAGCGCGCAGATGAATATGACTGGGTACCGTGTCTTGCTGCGCCGGCGGCGACGCAGAGCAGGAGAGTATAGGTTTCCACATCGGGGGGGATGCCCCACGCCTGCATCTCCTCCAGGACTGCCCAGCCGTCCGCCATGTCTGCGCGGCCGTGCAGTGCGCAGCCTGCCACCACGCCCAGTTTTTCCTCAAGCACGGAGCGCAGCGTGTTGCCACCCACATCCGTCAATTCGTGGAAGTTCCGGAGCCGAAGCCCTTCCTTGTCCTCCATCATGTTCACCCGCAGCGCCTTCTCCCAATCCATGCTGCTGCGCCGCGGAGGGCACTCGAGACCCCACTCGTGCGGCGGATGCGCCGTGGCATTCACAGTGTAGAGCCACGCAAGGAGCGCGTCGCCGTCGCGAAGTTCCGCTTCGCCAGCGACAGCTCGCGCTGCGATACTTGCCATGAGCATCGTCCACATCCCAGGTTCCAACTGCAGCTCAGCCTCCCGGATCGCGTCAAGTACTCGCGCCAGCGTCGCCATGTCTAATTCCCCACTTGCTGCCTCGTCCTGCAGCACCTTCAGGAACCTGGCCACCGCATGCAGAAAAATGTCAGCAGGCTTGCGGCGGGCGCTGCAGTGACAGCTCACGCCTGAGAGGTCGGCTGGGGGCAGACCAACGACAGGAACCGACGAAGCTGCTCTTGTCAGCGCGGCCGCTCGGGCAACGCGTGAGGAAATAACGGACCGCCGGGTTGAGCTCCGGATCGTCGAACTCGCAGTCGAAGCGCGGCGTAGTGATCTCTTCAATCCGGCCAGCTCCGTTCATCTGCACTATCTCATGTCCCGTCTCCCATTGCAATTCGCTCTCGCTCGAGCATTCCTTCTTCACCCGACTCTGCCTCTCTTCGAACTGGACGCCACCCTGCTCAGGTCGGAGCAAGAAATTCCGCCTCATAGGACCCAACGTCGCTGCTCGCGGCGCTACCCCCGGTTCGGCCTGCCCACTTTCTCCCGCAGCAGACCCACCTTCTTCAAGTCGATCACCATCTGATGACTGTTCATCCTCAAGGCACACCTGGAAGGGCGCTCAAGTAAAGCAGTATCAGCTATTGAAAGCAGCGCTGGTTCCCTGACTGTTTCCGGGAGGGGACACATCTCCGCAAAAAGCAGGGAGATGGGTCGAGTCTCACCGCGTCCTCGCTTTCGCGGACCAGCTCGATCACCTCGCTACTGCCAGAGCTCTCGCCAACTCCACCACGGAGGACAGCATGATGCCACAAGTTCCGCTCAGTGCATCTAGCCTGGAGCATCCATGCTTTTGGACCCCAAATGTAGCATTCACTCGCGATTTGGCAGCGAGGCAACGCTGCCGATGCGAGTCTAAGACGTCCATGACCCGGAACCGGCAGAATCGGCGTGTGGCCTGCAGATGGCAGGACGACAAGGACGAGGGAGAGCGTTGATGCTAGTAAATACCGCAGCAGCCTTTGTATCCAGTGCAGGAAGCTGTGACCCCCGTACCTCCTCATCCTCGTTTCGATCCCATGAATCCCCGCGGAGCCCCTCAGTGTAAAGCATCGAGCAGTTTGTTACGGTCTCTTTTCCATCTATCTCAGCTTCGGGGCTTTTGCTCCGGGTCCCGCCGCCCACGTGCTCGCGTCCCGTTAGTGGTGTGGGCCTGGGACTTTTTGTTATGCGGCTTCTTTGCTGCAGTCTCCCGGCCCCCGCCCGTCGCCAGTTTTTCGCTCTGCGATTTGCGACTGTTTGTCATCAAACGTATCTTCCTTTTCGGACAAAGAGCTTGAGAGGGCAGGGCATGACACAAGGAGCCTGCCCCGCGCCCGGTGGGGGAACCCTGGACCCCGACAGCGCATCGGACATCAACCACAGTCCCTAGACTGGCGGCTCCAAGTGTTCTTCGATGTGTGAGATTCGGCACAACCCGGCATAACCCCACAGCACCCGTGAGACCACGCGAGGCGCGCACTCGAATTTCGACGCTTCACTTCAGTGAAAATCCATCTCGACACTGCACCCGCGTGCTTGTTTCCCCGCCCGCCGGGGCGAAACCGAGCACTGGAGCGCTCACCTTGGATCACCCTTGCGGTACCACCGCTTGAATCGGGACAAGGCCCCGGGACCTGAGCCACGATATCTGTTCTCGATGCTACTTCGCATCGAGACCCTGCCCGGTGGTCCCGCCTATTCCGCCTGCGCAACACTACCCCCGTAACCCCGCCCAATCCTGTAGCTTGCCACATGTCTCGCGGCGCCATCGGAGAAGGCAAACCCCGCGCCTGACTCGCTCAGCGAAGGCGGCGGCGGATCTCCTTCTTCTTGCGCACAATCTCCTTGTACAATCTGTCGCGGTATTCACCAACCGAGAACTTGGTATTGTCGTCGAGGGCGATCTGGATTGGCGGGTTCCTGAAGACCGGCTCCTCCACCTCGTTGTGAAACTGCGAGACGTAAGGGTGTGCTAGTGCCTCCTCAGCGGTGCATCGCTTCGAGGGGTTGAACTTGAGGCAGCGGCGGAGGAGGTCGAGCGCGTCGTTGGAGGCGTACGGGAACATGTCGGAGAGAAAGCGGGGCTTGGACGGCGGGAGCGACTCGAGCATGTTGGCCGCGAACGGCGAGCGGATCGATTCGATGTCCTCGGCCGAGGGCCGCCCGGTCACTTCGATGATGCGGTCGAGCTGGTTCATCGTCGACGTGCCCGGGAACGTGGGCTTCCCGCCAAGCATCTCGCCAAGAATGCACCCCACGGACCAGATATCGACCCCCTTGGTGTACTTGGTCGAACCCAGCAGAATCTCCGGCGCGCGGTACCAGCGGGTGGCTACGTAGTCCGTCAGAACAGGGTTCGAGATGCTCGAGTTGGAGAGCGATGCGATTGAGCGAGCGAGACCGAAGTCGCAAACCTTAACCAGACAGTCTGAATTGAGGAGCATGTTCGACGGCTTCATGTCGCGGTGCAGCATGCCTGACGAGTGCATGTACCTGCAGACGGCAGCCGAGCCCCGAAATGAGCGGCCGTACCTGAGCAGCCGTTGCTGCCGCCGCGCGCTCGGGTTTGACGGGCGGGGTGTACTTGAGGGCTTTGAGAAGCTGGTACATGATATATTGCTTGTGGACTTCTTCAAGAATATTTGCACGGATCACAGCGTGCAGATCAGTGTCCATGAACTCGAAAACAAGATAAATATCGCGGTCGTTGTCCGCTTTGAGCACATTCCATAGCTTGATGATGTTCTCATGGTTGTTCAGTTCCTGCAGAAACATGATCTCGCGGAACGTTCGCTGCGCATCTGTCGCATTCTGGAACGCATCGAAGACCTGTATGCAGCCTTTGCGCTCTCAGCACGCCAGCTTTGCACACGAAGAGCAGAGGGGTGTGCGGGCGTGCGATAGGGGAGGCGCCTTCTTGAGCGCCACCACCTCGCGCGTCTTCTTGTCTATCGCCTTCCATACAATCCCATACGCCTGTGCCACCACCCGCGATGAGTCTGCGCACGAGAAACGCAACAAAGCTAGCAGCAGCTAGCAGCACTTCATTCAGCGCGCTTTGCAGCTTCTGAAAAGAGCACGGGTGTCGGGCGCGCTGGGACAAGACCCCCTTTCCGAGCTTGGAGACAATCTCGTACTTGCGCAGAACATGCTTGTCGATCTCCTCCGACATCCTATTTCTGAGAAGAAGGGTCCCTCCCTCCTGCACATGGCTCAAAACCCTCAGCTCCTTGCTCTCCCTCGCTCCCGTTTGACCTTGATAGTTTGCCTCCGCATTGTGAAGTATGCTGCATCATTTCACCATGACAGAAAAGCTGAGCTACTGCGCCCAAATAGTACCGAGACACGAAGACTGCGTGAGAGCATATGCGCACTCGCGGCAGAGAGTGCAGCACGCACTCCCTGCCGCAAGGTCAGCCAGCTAATACCCTGGCCAGCCTCACTTGCTCAAGGTCCTGGCAAGAGCATCGCCTTGACCAGCTGCGCTCTAGTAAGACCCTATTCCATTTCGGGTCACTTGCACACTATTAAACCTTCAGGAGAAAGGAGACAGGGGCACTGTGAGGACAGCCACTGAACACCTGGGAGGCGTGACACCACACCAGATCCGCCCCTGACGAGGCTGCACCTGCTCCACAGAAACCACGGAAAGAGACACAGCATTTTTTTCCGTTTCTAACTCTCCAACAGCACTCCGCCCACAACGCCACCCCCCATACTCTGTGTCCCGTGCCCAAGCAAGCGAGCACCCTCGTAGGCCGTCAGCGCAATGACGACAGGCGTATTGTGGGGAAGAAACGCACCGAGAGATGGATGGAGGGGCGAGGCGAGCTTGGGCAGAAACAAGTCCGCGATAGACGGCTCGGAGTCGCGACTCTCGGCCGGGGAGGAGCGGAGGGCGCTGCAGGGGGGGGGCTTCACACCGCCGCGATCCCTAACGAAAAGTTCAAAAGAGAGGGTTGAGAGAGGCCCGACCCGGATAATCAGTTAACGTTCACGGGGTCCACATTTGAAACATCGAATCTTGTCTACTTTAGCGAAGAATGATGCGGAGCGGATTCCGCTACTGGAGCGCGAGAGGGCGAGAGCGAGCGTGCGAGAGGGCGATAGATCAAGAGAAGTGTGGTTATGCGGTTATGAATGAATACAGCTACCCATCTTCAACCGTACCACTCGCCGGGGAGTATTCCTGTCTCTGTACACGCACGTATGGCGGTGCTTGCACGCCGAGGCACGCCAGGAGAGCCAGACGCGGGAGAGAGCCGTTTATTCAAGGCGAACGTCGAGAACTAGCACGAGCCAGGCGTGAAGAAGGCCGAGCGCAGGTGCGACCGCCCACGCCTCGCCTGACTCCACCAGCGCCATTCGCCGCGCAGCTCCGCGCAGCCCCGAGCGCACCCTGTCGTCACGTGTGTTCGAATCGAGTGGGAATTCCTGCAGCGCCGCCACGAGCGTGTGGCTGAGGCCCCCTTGGGAATGTGCCACGGGAGCTGATGGAGCAGACTCCCACAAGAGCGCGAGCAGCGCCGTGCGCACGGCGGGCCACTCCATGGCCGGCGCTTCTCCGTCGACAGCCGCGGACGCGTCCTCCTGCCCCTCTGCAGCGTCGGCGTCTGCGGGCGCGTGGCCCGGCGCGAGGATGAGCGCGAGCGCAGAGAGCACATGAGCCGCGGGGAGGGGCGGCGGCGCTGCGGGGTCCGCTTCCAGCATTGCATCGAGCGACTGCGCCTGATCTTCGGGCAGCGCCGCCAGCCGCGCCTCGACCTGCTTCTTCTGCTCCGCCGCCACATCGGCCAGGCCCCGTGGCGTGCCCTCGCTCGCGCGCCCGTACAGCGCTCCGGACTGCGCACCCTGTGTCAGCCTTGGCTCGCCGAGCTCCTCTGCGGGAGGACTCGACAGAATCGCCTCACTTTCTGCCTCCTCTCCATCACAGACCCCGCCCGCACCGCACACATCACCGCCCACCGCGTCGATGCGCGCTCTGTCCTGCTGCTGGGGATCATCCTCACTAAGCGCTGCGCTTGGGCGTGTGCACGCCTGCGCTGCCGCGCCCCTCTGGCTGCCCTCCTGCTCTTCGCCTTCTTGATCTCCCACTGCTGCGGCGCCATCTTGATCCTCCTGTGCTTCAGCGCAGGAGGTCGCCCGCGCTTCCAGAAGAGCCTCAAAGCGGCGGCGTGCCTCTGCCAGCGAGTGGCGCGCCTCTTCCTCGACCCGCATCGCCGCGTCCTCGGTGGCTGCGAGCTCCGCGTCCGGGGCATGAAGAGCCCATCCAAACGTCGCACCGCCTTCACTGCTGTCGCGTCCCGCAGCACCACCGACGACTAGCGTGGGCGCGTGTAGCTCGGTGCGATACGCAGGCAGCTGGCCTGGCGGGGAGAGGTGGTCGAGGGCGGCCTCGAGCCGCTGCACGCGGGCGCGAAGGGCGTTGCGCTCCTCGGCAAGGGCCGCCAGCTGAGCCTCGGCGTCCTGCATCGCCTCCATCGCCGCCTCGCCCTCCATCTGCCGCTGCGCCCGCGCCTCGTCCAGCTCCTGGACCATCGCTGCCACTCGATCCTGTGCGCGCGCCGTGGCGACGCGCGCCTCTTCAGCGGCGGCGCGGGCGCGCTGCGACCCCTCCTCTGCGGCGAGCTTGGCGGCGGCCGCCTCGGTGCGGAGCTTGTCCTCTTCCTCCACTGTCAGGCGCCGCTGCGCCAGCGCGCGATTAGCCTCATGCAGCTGGTCCAGCATTGCGACCCGCTCCCGCCCGATCGCCGCTACTCGCGCTCGCTCCTCCTCAAGAGCCTCCAGCGCCGCAGCGCGCTGCCGCGCTGCCGCCGCTGCCGCACCCTGCGCCACCGCCTTTTCTCCACAGTGGCTCGCGACCGCGCGCGCACCCTCCTGCAGCGCCTCTTCCAACCGCACTGCCTCGCGACTGGCCACCTCGAGCCCGCCGAGCGCCTCTCGAAGACGCCCCTCCACGCCCTCAGCCTGCGCCTCTTGCTCCCGCGCCCGCGCCTCCACCCGCTCCGCCCGCGCCTCAGCTTGCATCTGTGCCTCTCGCGCCTCCACCAACCCACTCTCCGCAGCCTGAACTAGATTGCGAAGTCGCGCCGCCTCCTGCCCCGCCGCCTCTGCCCGCGCTTCCAACGCCGCGTCCGTGCGCCCGTCAACACCCGCTGCTGCTGCGCCGCTCCCTTCGCGCTGCGCACGCTCGGCGCAGGCCTTCGCTGCGCGCAGCTCTGCCGAGGCCGCTGCTATGACCCGAGTCACGAGCCCTGTCAGCTGCGTGCTTAGCCCCTCCTCGTCTGTCCGCACCTCTGCTCCGCTCGCCAACATCGCTTCCGCCGGGGACGCACCTCCAGCGCCCCACGCGCGCAGTGCCTCGCGTGCTTCTGCGCGCACCTTGCCGAGTGCCACTTCCATGGCGACCGCGCTCGCGCGCAGCTCCCGCAGCTCCCGCTCCAGCGCCTCCCTATCCGCCGCTGCGGCCTCCAAGCGCGTGCTAAGCCGGCTCGCCAGCTGCTCTGCTGCCTGACGCG
>Ga0209309_10005122_pt1 | contig 10539 bp, 10 predicted proteins | sample COGITO_mtgs_1204_2_FD_184807 | JGI IMG/M metagenome (GOLD analysis project Ga0209309, IMG submission 184807) | Pelagic marine microbial communities from North Sea - COGITO_mtgs_120412 (SPAdes) (version 2) | ecosystem: Environmental > Aquatic > Marine > Epipelagic ...
AAAAAAATCAGCAAGAGATTTCTAACTTATGTAGCTCAAAGCAACTTGAGTCACAAAGGTTTGAGAATGATTTTTGGGATACAAGCCATATCCCTTTTATTAAAAACGCTCAATCAAATATATTTTGTAAAGTTGAAGAAACGATTGCTTACCATACCCATAAAATTGTTATTGCGAGAGTTGAAAGCTCGCAGAGCGCAAAGACATTTAATACCTTGATGTATGCAGACGGAGGATACCTAAATTAGATGAGATATTTATTTATTTTTTTACTTTCATGCTCATTGCATGCAATAGAATTATCACCTAGCACCGATAATGCTTCTGTTTATTTTATTTCTCCAAATAATGGAGAATCTATTTCAGGAAAAGTTACAGTCAGATTTGGTTTAGAAAACTTTGGTGTTGCTCCAGCTGGCACTCAAGTTGTGCATACAGGCCATCATCATTTAATTATTGATGCCGATCTACCTCCACTCAACCTTCCAATACCAGCTGATAAAAATCATGTTCATTTTGGGAAGGGACAAACAGAGGTAGAGATTGAGTTAATGAAAGGGGAGCACACACTGCAATTGCTGTTAGGTGATTTTCGTCATATCCCTCACGATCCGCCAATTTTTTCAAAAAAAATTACCGTCAAGGTTAATTAGAGCTATAAAGATTCCTCAAGGAAAGACCTATAATCTTTCTTGACAACTGACATAGCTTCAGCTGCATTGCTATCTATTTCTGGGTCTATCTTCATATCCAGTAATCCCACCAGTCCATGCATCAGTGCCCAAAATTTTATGCATTTTAGATCAAGAGAATTTTTAGATATTCCAGGATTAAGGTCTTTTAAAATTTGGACAAGTTCTTCAAATGCACCTTGAGCTGCATCTAATAGTTCTGGAAATTCAACTTTATCAATGACGGGGCTGTGCATTAGATCATAGGTTTTTCTTTTTTCCAGGCCAAATTCAAGATAAGCAAGGCCCATTTCAAGAAACTTTTCTTTTGAGGTTGCTTTATTTGCTTGATTAGTTACTGACCTTAATCTTTCAGTTAACTCTTCAAAACCTCTCTTGGATACCTCTGCAAGAAGACATTCTTTTGTTTTAAAGTGTCTGTAGGGAGCTGTTTGAGATACGCTCGCCTCTTTTGCAATAGATCTTAAGCTCATATTATCATGGCCGGTAGATTCACATATCCTGCATGCGCTTAAGATTAGCTCTTCTTTAAGATTTCCGTGATGATATTTCATAATAAATATAATGTTGACAGTGAATACATTAGATATATACTATGTTTACGCTGCTAACATTATTAGCATAGCATACTAAATTTTATGAATAAATTTTTGAAATTATCTTTTTTTTTATTTCTAGCTTTTAATCTTTCCTCGAATACATCTTTAGAAATCACCACGATTGAGATTCAAGAATCTTACAATATAACTCAAAGATTTCCAGGAAAGATACTTCCATTAAATTATTCAAAACTAGCTTTTGAAGTTCCCGGTAAAATATCAGAAGTAAAAATTGATATCGGCGATGCTGTTAAAAGGAATGATATATTAGCGGCTTTAGATCCAGCTGAAATGCAGGCAAACTTAAATCAAGCTCAGGCAAGGTTTGATCTTGCAGATCAAGCATTAAAAAGGTTTCAAGATTTAAAGTTACAAGGGTTTATTTCTAATCAGGAATTGGATAGAGCTAATTCAGAGTTTCTTATTGCTAAAGCTCAAGTAGATTTATACTCAGTTAAATTAGAGCAAACCTTTATTCGTGCTCCTTTCGATGGATATATTCAAAATAGGTTCCTTGATTCTGGCACAGTCATTAGTCCAGGGGTGCCAATTTTAGAAATTATTGATTCAACTGTTGTAGAGGCTCATGTTTCAGTTCCTAGCTACATTATTGAGAGTTTGGAAGAAGGAAATTCTTATAATTTTCTTATTGATAACAGAATTATGCCAGCAACACTTAAGCGGTATACCAAAATGAGCAATCAAGGGTCAGATAATAGATTATGCATATTTGAATTCGAGACTTTTATTAGCCCGGGATCAATTTCTTACCTTCAGCTTCAACAAGTTAAATCGGCAACTGGTGCCTGGGTTCCTTTAAAATCTCTTTCCCAAGGGACGCAAGGTTTATGGAATTTATATACAGTCTCAAAAGATATCAATAACCAATTCAAAGTTGCCAAAGAAATCGTTGAATTAATTCATGTTGAAGGAGATAACGCATATATTTCAGGAACTATTTCAACTGGAGATATGGTGGTATCAGGGGGAGCTGAAAAGGTGATTGAGAATCAAATTTTAAAAGCAAACTAAATAATGATTTTGCTCAAGATTTTATTTGATCGACCAAGGGTCTTCAGTTTACTTCTGACATTTATTTTTTTAGCCGGCATCTTTTCTCTTAGCACTCTTCCTAGACAAGAAAATCCAGAGCTTGCTCAGCGATGGTCATCAGTCCAAAGCATCTATCCTGGAGCATCGCCAACACGAATTGAAACGCAAATTTTAGAACCGCTGGAGGCCAAGCTGAGAGAGGTATATGAACTTGATGAAATTATCTCATTTGCTTCTCAAGGATTTTCAACCACGGTGCTAGCTATCAAAGATGAGGTTCCACCATCTCAAATAGAGCAAGTATGGTCTGAAGTGCAGGATAAAATGGATCAAGCATCATTTGTATTGCCTCAAGATGTTAAACCGCAATTAATTAGAAGTAGTGGCCCTCCAATAACGCTTCTTTATTCATTGACTTGGAATGGTGATGGAAAAACCCCATTAATTCTTTTATCACGCATTGCAGAAGATCTTCGACAAACCTTAGCTTATGTCAGTGGTTCAGATAGAAGTCATACATACGGCGCTGCCGATGAAGAAGTTTTAGTTGAGATAGATAATGCCAAATTGTCTGCGCTTGGCCTATCTTTTCAAGAAGTGATACAAGTATTATCTGGGCTAGATACAAAAAAACCAATCGGACAAATTTCACAAAATGGAAAAGAGTTTCTTGTGAAATCAAAAGATAATTTAACCAATATTTCACAAGTAGCTAACTTACCAATTAAGGTCTTTAATGAGTACGAGATTATACGTTTAGGTGATATTGCGACCTTATCAAAAAAACCAAGAGACCCACCAGAAGAACTCTCTCTTTTTAATGGAGAAAGGTCCGTATTGGTCAACATTAGTGGAGCTTTCTCACAAAGAGTAGACCTCTATGTCGATGATATTGAAAAGGTAGTTGATGAATTCAAAGACCAATTGCCATCAGAAATTTCTCTTGAGAAAGTGTATGACGAATCTTATTATTTCAAAGAAAAGTTTAATACTTTATACACAAGCATTTTATTTGCGATCTTGATTGTTGTTGGGATTAGTTATTTTCTCCTGGGTTTTAAATCAGCCTTGATTGTCGGATCAGTTATTCCTCTTACTATTTTTTTAGTCTTATTTGGCTGCACATTACTTGGACTACCCTTGCATCAAACCTCAATGACTGGAATTATTATTGCTCTTGGCTTGCTTATCGATAATGCCATCATTGTGGTGGAAGATTTTAAATATAGGCGCAAACTAGGCCATTCTAGAGAGCAAGCCTCATATGAAACATTTCAACATTTATGGATACCTCTTGCTGCAGCAACTGCAACAACAGCGCTATCTTTTTTTCCGATTGCTGCCGGAGCAGGCCCTAGTGGAGAGTTCGTAGGAGGCATGGCAAAAACAGTAATTCTTTCAATTACTTCCTCGCTATTTCTTGCGCTTTATGTGGTACCAGTCCTCTTAAACTATTTAGATCAAATAAAATTTTTTGAAAAAGAAATCTTTGGCGGCAATGGCTATTCAAATGAAAAACTTCTTCGAAGATATAGAGCTATTCTGACTTGGTCATATGATGTTCCCAAAAGAGGAATCATGATTGCAATGATATTGCCCACTCTTGGTTTTATGTCTTTTCCATTCTTAAAGGCAGATTTCTTTCCTGAGCTCGATAGAAATATGTTCAAGGTGCTGGTAGAACTACCGCAAAATTCAAATGTAGAAAGTTCAGAAAAAGCAGTTTTAGAGTTAAGAGATTCCATCGCTAAAAGTGGAATTGTGCAAGACGATTTTTGGTTTATTGGCAGAAGATTACCAAGAATCCTCTATAACGTTGTTGGAGGGGATACAGCCTTGGGTGGTAATAATTTAGCACAAGGTGTTTATATCAGCACATCTTACAAAGAAATGGTTGAGAAACTACCAAAGCTTGCAAAAAGACTCACTGCTGAAAATCCTGACTTAAAAATTATTGTAGATAAATTTGATTCGGGGCCCCCTGTAGATGCAGCAGTCGAGTACAGTATTGATGGGCCTGATATAGATATTCTCAGAGCCTTAGGAAAAAAATTAGAGTTAATTATAAGAGATGCCCCAGGAGTTTTCTTAACTAAAAGTGAACTTGCTGGTGGAGCAACAAACTTGGAGTTTGCCTTTAATGAATCCAATCTTGCATTAGGTTCAATTTCTGGAGATTTTTTTATTAATGAGTTAGCTATTGCAAGTGAAGGCAGGGTTATTGGTACCATGCTTGATGGAAATAAAGAGCTATCAATTAAAATACGAGGATCATCAAATGATTCAATAGAATCAACTCAATTTTTATCCCTGCCATCTCAAGAGGGCTTTGATTACTCTTCAAACTATGGAGAGTTTGAGGTAACCAATCAAGCGAATTTTGTTTCTCGTGATGCTGGTAAGAGACAAAATCAAGTTTCAGCATGGATTTGGCCTGACTTGCTTCCATCTCAAACTGAAAAATATTTAGCAGATAAGCTGGAAACTTTTAAAGCTGAGCTTCCACCTGGATATATTTTTGAGGTAGGGGGAGAGGCTGAGGCGCGAGGGCAATCCCAGTCTAATATATTCTCGTCAGCAATTTTATTTTTTATCTTAATAATTATTGCATTGGTTGCCGCACTGAATTCATTTAGGCAAGCTGGCTTAATTTTGAGTGTTGCATTTTGGTGCACAGGGTTGGCATTTTTAGGCTTAACATTAGGTCAAGCCAATTTTGGTTTTATTGGCTTGGTTGGAGCCATTGGGCTAGCTGGGCTATCCATCAATGATTCTATTGTTGTTTTATCACATATTAAAGAGGCAAATGCCAATTCACCAATAACTAAAGAAGATCTGGTTGAAGTCATCATTAGATCAACTCGTCATGTTATTACCACATCAGCAACAACCATAGGTGGCTTTTTACCATTGTTAATAACTAGTATTTTCTTTAAGCCTTTAGCTTGGGCGATGGCTGGTGGTGTTATTGGGTCTGCAATAATTGCTTTGTTTTATATTCCGGCTTGCTACGCGATTTCAAAAAAGCTATAAATTAAATTTATTTAAGAGGTGCTAATATGAAATTATTCATGGTCCATGTTGGTTTTTATGACGACGAGGTTGGAGAAGGTATATATGAGTCTCACATTAATATCTTTGTTGCAGCTGGCAACCCTAAATCAGCAAAGAAAAAAATCATGAGCATGGATAAATTTAGAGATAAAAAAATGCATATTGATGGAATAAAAGAGATCAATAATGTTGATGATTACGAGGTTCATTTGATTAAAAATCCGGAGCAAAAAAGAGCTAGGGTATATTCATATGATGAATCAAAAAAACTTTAATTGAAATTGGAAATGATGATATGAGAAGAATAATTACAGGCCACAATCAAGCAGGAAAATCAATTATTACTATTGATGGCCCTCCAGCCAGATCAATTGGGGAAGATGTCGGCGGCCTTTTTGAAATTTGGAATACAGACGGCATGCCAATTGATACAACCGATGATTTAGACAGGGCAGATACAGAAATAATTCTATCGCCTCCTGCTAATGGAACTAAATTTCGATATTTTCAGATTAACCCAACTCCTGAAGGTGTGCCATGGGAGGTTTTGCAAGATTTAGCGGCTGAAGCTTTTGAAAGAATCGGAGCTGGTCACCATAGAATCGATACCTCTAAACATCCTGCAATGCACAAAACAGAGACCATCGACTACATTATTTTATTAAAAGGTGATGTCAGCCTCCTGCTTGATGAGGAAGAGATAAGACTGGAGCCATTTGATACTGTCGTCCAGCGAGGAACCAACCATGCTTGGGTTAATCATGGCGAAGAGCCTGCATTGCTCATTGCAGTCTTGATTGATAGCGAGCTAAAAGAGTAAACTGAAAAAGAGTTAGAATTTAGATAGCATATGTTTCAAGTAAAACCAATTGCAGCAGCCCTGGGTGCAGAATTGCATGGTGTCGATTTATGCCAGGATCTTTCCTCAGATGTTTACGCTGAAATCAGAAGGTTGCTCATAGAGCATCAAGTTATATTTTTTCGGGATCAAGATATTTCCTCAGCCCAACATAAAGCTTTAGCTGAATCTTTTGGGCCAGTTCAAACACATCCTGCTTATGAAACAGTAGAAGGATTTCCAGAAATCACTATCTTAGAAAGTACTGCTGATAAACCCTCCAAGATAGAGGTGTGGCACTCAGATATGACCTTTCGAAAACATCCTCCTTTGGGATCTGTCTTAAGGTCAAAAATTTGTCCACCCAAAGGTGGTGATACTATGTGGGCAAGCATGACCGCGGCTTATAATGGACTATCAAAGAATATGCAGGAGTTTCTTTCAACTTTAGAGGCTGAGCATGATTTTAGTTACGGCTTTAAAGAAAGTTTAGCTGAACCAGGTGGAAAAGAGCGGTTGGCACAGGCTGTAAAAGATAACCCTCCAGTTAAGCATCCTGTTATCAGAGTGCACCCCGAAAGCAATCAAAAAGTAATTTTTGTTAATGCATTATTCACAACAAAAATAATCGGATTGCCCGAAAAAGAAAGTTCAGCAATACTTCAATTTTTATATGACCATGTAATTACCGCTGAATATACATGTCGCTTTAAATGGGAGCCTAATTCAATTGCCATATGGGATAACCGAAGCACTCAACATAAGCCAATCAATGATTATTTTCCATCTCACAGACTGTTACAGCGAGTGGCAATAGATGGCGACAAACCTTATTAAATTATTTTTTTAGAAATTCTAAAAGAATCTTAACTATCTCATACTCATCAGTTTTAATGGTAAGTGTCTCACAAGCATGATTATGCTTAAGGTCCCCAATTTGATTTTTTCTAAAATCATATATCATTCTTGCAAATTTTTTATCCAATTCGATATGCCCTTGGGTGCAAAAAATATGATTTTCAATTAAAAACATGCCATTTGGGCATGTCGCAGATCCAGCAATTAAAGTTGCATTGTGCGGAAGTTTTTGCACTTCATCTTGATGGCTAAAAACCAAATTATATTTTTTTCCCTCTTCTCCATAATTATAGGCATTATTATTTAACGAAATTGAATCAACGCCTGCATGCCAACCATTTGGTGAGTTTCTAACTGATCCGCCAAGAGCCTCTGCAATAATTTGATGGCCAAAACATATGCCAATTAATTTTTTTTTATTCTTATCTAACTTTTGAATAAATTTCTTTAGATCATAAATCCATTGCTCACTATTATAAGAGCTTGCCTTGCTGCCAGTAATTAGATAAGCATCACATTCATCTATATCCAAAGGATAGTTGTTGAATTGAACTTCATACGTTTGAAATTGAAGGCTGGGATCCACTGCCAAAAATATTTTGGAAAACATTTCAGGGTATTGACCAAAGTCTGTGGCTCCATCTATTTGCACAGTATCTGAATTCAGAATTCCAATTTTCATAAGTATTATTTTTTCTTAATGTAGTATATTCAATTCATGAAAAGCAATAGACTGATTTTTTGCATTATTTCAATAATAGCAAAACCCCTATCAGCCAACGGTATAGATGCCTCAATTAATTCTACCATTCAGCCCTTAACAAACCTCCTATCCTCTTTTATTTTTTATGAGATAAAAATTTTTGGAGCCTCAATGCCACTAATAGTGTTGTGGTTGATCGGAGCAGCTATTTTTTTTACTGGTTACTTCAAGTTTTTAAATCTACGTGGATTTAAACATGCCTTTCAATTGCTAAGAGGCGATTATTCAAAGCCAGACAATGAAGGAGAGTTAACTCATTTTCAGGCACTATCAACAGCCGTTTCTGGAACTGTGGGAATTGGTAATATTGCTGGAGTGGCTATCGTTATTTCCATTGGGGGTCCAGGTGCAACATTTTGGTTAATTGTTGCTGGCTTCCTTGGCATGTCGACAAAATTTGCAGAATGTGTGGCTGGAGTTATGTATAGAAAAGTTAATGCTGATGGAAGTATTTCTGGTGGACCTATGTATTATCTAGAAGCTGGATTGCATCAGAAAAACTTATCTTGGCTTGCTAAGCCTATGGGGTTATTTTATGCAGCAGCTATTGTTGTTGGATGTTTGGGTATTGGTAATATGTTCCAATCCAACCAAGCTTTTCAGCAATTTATTTTTATTACAGGTGGCGATGCTAGCTATTTTTTGGACAAAGGATGGCTTTTCGGTTCCATTCTAGCTGGGATAGTTGGATTGGTTGTCATCGGTGGTATTAAAGGTATTGCAAAGGTCACCTCAAAGCTAGTCCCATTCATGACATTAACTTATGTTGTTGGCGCATTGATTGTGGTTGTTATGAATGCAGAAAAATTACCATGGGCTATCTCAGCAATATTAACAGAAGCATTTAATCCAAGCGCCATGAGTGGTGGAATGCTGGGGATTATGATTTTAGGTTTTCAAAGGGCAGCATTTTCCAATGAGGCAGGAATTGGTTCAGCTGCTATTGCTCATGCTGCAGTTAAAACTCAGGAACCTGTAACTGAAGGTTATGTTGGTCTGATGGAACCTTTTATAGATACTGTGGTGATATGTACCCTCACTGCTCTGGTCATTTTAACCACTGTTTATGAGCCTGCAATGGCAAATCAAGGAATTCAAGGTATTGCTTTGACCTCCCAAGCGTTTAGCAGCACTCTAAGCTGGTCAGTACTTCCACTATCATTTATTGCAATATTATTTGCATTTTCAACAATCCTGTCTTGGTCATATTATGGATTGAAGGGCTGGACATATATTGTTGGAGAATCTCCATGGGCAGAAAATATCTTCAAAATATTTTTTTGTATTTTTATAGCTCTAGGCTGTACGATAAATTTAACTGCAGTTTTGGATTTTTCTGATGCAGTAATTTTTGTTGTAGCTCTTCCAAATATATTAGGACTTTATATTTTGGCTCCTGTAATTAAAGATGAGCTTGAAAATTATCAAAAAAGATTGAACAGTGGAGAAATTAAAAACTTTAGAGAAATATGATAAAAGGTTATTGCGATCCTAAATTTCAAAATGTTTATGATGCTTTTTCAAATGCTATAACGAGTGGATTTGAAACCGGTGCAGCTCTCGCGATTGAGCATCAAGGGAAAATAATTACCAACCTTTGGGGTGGATATCAAGATTTTAATAAAACCAAGGAATGGGAAGAACACACCTTGGTCAATGTTTTCTCTGTCACTAAAGGAGTTACAGCAACATGTATATCCAGACTCATTGATCAAGGTAAATTAGATCCTAATAAAAGTGTCGGTGATTATTGGCCTGAATATAGTTGTAATGGCAAAGAGGATACCAAGGTCAGTGATTTGTTATGCCATAGAGCTGCAATGTTTGGATTTAAAGATGGTATTCCTCTGGGTTCATTTCAAGACTGGGATAAGTTTACCCAGTCTCTCCAAATGCAAGCCCCATATAGAAAACCAGGTATATCTCAGGGATATCATGCATTAACATTTGGCTGGCTGGTTGGCGAATTAATAAGGAGAGTTGATGGTCGTACTGTCGGTGCTTTCTTTAAAGAGGAAATAGCTGATCCATTGAATATTGATTTCCATATTGGACTTGCTGAGAGTGAATTTGAAAGATGTGCAGACATGTTGATGCTGCCAAGGGAAAATATAAAACTTCCAGGAGAGTTTCTTAAATATGTCCCTAACTTTCTCTTACCCCAAAAACTTAAAAATTTTAAAGCAGCTTTATTAAGTGGAGATTTCAAAGAGGCCTTTCAAGAAAGAGATGAAGATAATGATAATTATGTCAATTCTCATGATTGGCGAATGGCAGAAATTCCTTCTGCAAACGGACACGGTACCGCCAAAAGTTTAGCAACTTTATATGGTATTTTGAGTAATGGTTGTGAAAGAAATGGGGTATCCATTATGAGTGAAGCATCGCTTCAGCATGCCATTACCCCTCATTCCAGCGGTCCTGATTCTGTGCTATTTGGAGCACCAATCAAATTTGGGCTTGGTTATGAGCTTGCTCAAGGCATAGCTACAGTGGGAAATATTTCTCCAACACTCAACAATAAAATGTTTGGACATGCTGGGGTAGGAGGTGCGGTTGCATTTGGTGATCCCGATAAAGGTATAGGGTATGGATTTACATGCAATCAGCAACATAGCCCAAATGAAATGTACCGTACCAGCAATCTTCTGACACAAGAGCTGTATTCAATTATCTCTTAGG
>Ga0209309_10005126_pt1 | contig 10535 bp, 9 predicted proteins | sample COGITO_mtgs_1204_2_FD_184807 | JGI IMG/M metagenome (GOLD analysis project Ga0209309, IMG submission 184807) | Pelagic marine microbial communities from North Sea - COGITO_mtgs_120412 (SPAdes) (version 2) | ecosystem: Environmental > Aquatic > Marine > Epipelagic ...
AAGAATTTTAAATCAATTTAAAATGAAAGAGTATTTATTATTATTTAGGGGTGGTGAAGGTCCAGAGGATCATGAATCTCCGGAAGCCTGGCAACAACACATGCAAAAATGGATGCAATGGATGGGAAGTTTACAGGAAGAAGGAAAACTAATTGGAGCTCAGCCATTGGATGCAACCGGAAAAGTGGTTCGTGGAACAAATAAGGTAATTAGCGATGGTCCTTTTATGGAAGGTAAAGAAATGGTAGGTGGATACCTTGCATGTAAAGCGAATTCGTACGAGGAAGCACTCGAAATTTCTAAAGGATGTCCTATCTTAGAGTTTGAAAATGGGATAGTGGAGGTGAGAGAAATCAACGAGTTAAAAATGTAATTAATTAAATAAAGTAATTATGAAAAAAATCATTTTACCAATTGTAATGTTTGTTTTGGTGAGTTTTACAGCCGTAACCATTAAACTTACAAATGCAGAACGAGAAATGGCTGTTAAGGAATTAACAGATTCTCAAAATGAAGTATTAAGCGCATTGGATGGACTTTCTGATGCTCAACTTAACTATAAACCAGATTCAGAAACTTGGTCTTTAGCAGAGATCACAGAACATTTGGCAATTACCGAAAATGGAATCTTTGGAATGGTAACTCAAAGTTTAAAAACCCCTGCAGATCCCTCCAAACGTGGAGAAGTGAAAATGACAGATGAGCAAATCCTTGGTTTTATAGAAGATAGATCTACCAAAGTAAAAACCCAAAAACAGATGGAACCAACAGGACAGTTTGGAGATTTTGAAGCTACTTTAGAAGTTTTTAAAGACAGTAGAGAAGACCATATAGATTATTTAAAAGATACCGATGATGATCTTAGAAACCATTATGCGCAATTGCCATTTGGAACCTTAGATGGATTGCAGGTAATTTTATTTATGTCTGGTCACACAGATCGTCATGTATTGCAAATGCATGAATTAATGAGTGGAGCAAACTTTCCCAAAGAATAATTAATAGTAAAATTTAAAGTAGCAACCATCTTTGTTGGACTGTGTCTAATTAAGATGGTTATTTTTTTAGGGATTTATTTTATCCTAATTTCTTCTATATATTTTTTCTGAAGCTATTCATTTTTAAACTCATTTTATTTTGACTAAAGATATTCATGGTTTAACAGATTCACTATTTCGGCATGAAGCTGGAAAGATGGTATCTGTATTGGTGAAAATATTTGGGACAGAGAATTTGCAATTATCTGAAGATGTAGTGCAAGAAACTTTTATTACTGCTGTGCAGAATTGGGCTTTAAAAGGACTGCCAGAAAATCCGCCTGCTTGGTTAATGCGGGTAGCAAAGAATAAAGCAATAAATACCATTAGGAGAAATAAATTTTCTTCGAATATAGACTTCTCAGACCCCGATAGGAAACTCTTACAATCTGAATACACTATGAGTGCCCAAATAGAAAAACTGTGGCAAGAAGAAGAAATCCAGGACGATCTAATGAGAATGATGTTTGCCTGTTGCCATGAGCAACTTTCAGCAGAAAACCAGATCACCCTTATCTTAAAAACCCTCTGTGGTTTTTCTACTGCCGAAATCGCCAGTGCCTTTCTTACTTCAGAAGAAACTATTTCAAAAAGATTATATCGTACCAGAGAATTCTTTAGAAAAGAAAAAGTAAAGCCTGAATTTCCAGAGGATAATCAAATTCAGGAAAGAACTGAAGCAGTTTTAAAGGCAATTTATCTCATTTTTAACGAGGGTTATAATTCGGGTAAATCCAACGAGCTTATCCGGAAAGATCTATTACATCAGGCTATGTATTTGTGCAAGCTGTTATGCGATCATTCTCAGACTCAACTTCCACAAGTATATGCAGCTATGGCGCTAATGTGTTTTCATGCATCCAGAATAGAAAGCAGGATAAGCGAGGATGGCGAAATAATTTTGCTGGCTCAGCAAGATAGGAGCAAGTGGAATATCCAACTTATTAACGAAGGAAATTTGTACTTAAATAAAGCAGCTTCCGGAGAAATACTTAGTACCTATCATGTAGAGGCTGCCATTGCTTACGAGCATTGTGTAACCAAAGATTATAAGGATACCAACTGGAAACAACTCTTAGCTTATTATGATATTTTGGTGAAATTACATCCTACTTCCGTGGTAGAACTTAATAGAATGACGGTTATTTATAAACTTAATGGCGCAAATTTTACTCTGAAGGAATTAAATAGATCCCCTTTCTTGAAGGAGTGGGAAAAGAACTATTTGTACTATAGTTTACTTGGAAAAATTTATTCCAAAACCGATGTGGAATTGGCTAAAATTAATTATCAAAAAGCAATTTCAATGACTTCTGCTGAAGCTGAAATTCGACTGCTTCATAAGAAAATTGCCCGTTTATGAATGCAGCTAATTCATGAAAATCTTATAATTTTAACGAAGTTAAATATACTTAAGTATCTGAAAGTTAATTATATATAAAATATTTTAGCTAATTTAGGAACTCTGGAACCATTTATTACTAGTTCCAAAACATCCCCACAGCAATTTTTTGTTTTAGAAGTTAACCTGTTTCTCTTTGTTAGAGAGATCATATTATTAATTTAAATCAACGATCATGAAACAAATCAAGTTTTTCTTTTTAGCGATTGCACTTTTATTTTCCAGCCAAATCCTTTCTGCTCAGGAAATGAAAGCCAAAAAAATTGACAATCCGGTATGGGTAAAAATGGCATTTATAAAATTTGAACCCGGTAAAATTGATAAAGCTAAAAAAATCATTAATGATTATTTTGCGAAAGCAGATAAAAACGCAGGAATACCGGGACCTACCGCATATAGCATGTCTACTGGAGCTTACGATATGGTGGTTATCTGGGAATTGGAAGAAGGGATAGAAACCCTGAATTATGAAATATCTCCGAACGATGTGAAATGGATAGGAGAGATGAGCAATTTGACAGGAAGCCAGGAGAAGGCAATGGAAAAATTAGATGAATTCTATTCTTATTTAGCAGATTGGAAAACAGAAATAGCTAGGAAAGAATAAGAATTTAGATTGGTAATAATTCCAAACCAATTCTTTTAAAGGTAAATGAAACTATTCATTTACCTTTTTACTTATTCTTAAACATAAACTATAATAGAATTATGGAGAAATCTTCTTAACGAAGGTAAAACAACAAGGTACCAAGAATATGTAGCAGGAGAAATTGTAGTGGTTGTAATTAAAATTTTAATCGCATTTGGGATTAATCAAAAAGTAATTTCAATGACTTCTGCTGAAGCTGAAATTTGACTACTTAAGTAAGAAAATTGCCGGTTTATAATTTTTGTTATTTTATTTTATTGTTTTTAGATTAGTTTTCTTCAAACTTTAGTATTTCAATTAAGAGCTAGTTGCGCATTCAATATTTCATTTGGATAATTAAAGTATCTTTATAACTCCTTCCCTTTAATTGAAGTAAAACCAAGCCAAATAGAAATAATACCCGAAGATGCTGGAGAAACCTATTAGTTATTTTGATAAACTGTTGAAGGAGAAATAAAAATTCGATTAAATATGAAGTTTAAACCTTTTCCTCAAATAAAAACAGAAAGATTGGTTTTAAGAGAATTATTAAAGTCCGATTGGAAACGAGTTTCCTATTTGCGAACAGATCCCATTGTGAATCAATTTGTAATAAGGCCGAATGCAGACACGAAGGAAAAAGCGATAGATTTTATAGAAAGAACAAAATTAGGAATCAAAAAGTCAGAAATAATACAATGGAGTATTTCTCTTAAAAATGATTTTGGAATGATTGGTTCTATTTGTTTATGGAATTTTTCTGAAGACAAAAAAACTGCTGAAATAGGTTATGATCTAGATCCAAAATTTCACAACACAGGTATCATGAATGAAGCAATGAAAGCTGTTTTGAAATTTGGTTTTAATGATTTGGGTTTTAATAAAATTGAAGCTTTCACCCAAAAAAATAACGAAGCGTCAACAAAATTATTGAGAAAGAATGAGTTTATTCTGAATAAAGACCGGTTAGATGAAAGTAATCCTAAGAATATAATTTTTGAAAAATTTAATGAAAGATGAATCTAAATAAATATCATGAAAAGTACTGTGTTAAAATTTTTAGTTCCCTTTTTATTCATAGTTGGGTGTAACGACAATCCAAATAAATCTAAAGATGCATTAGAAACTAAAAAAGTTGAAGGTTTAGAGGGTGAAATTATTGATCTCACACATGAATTTTCTGAAAATACTATATATTGGGTTACTGCAAAAGAATTTGAGTTGGAAGTAGTTGCAAAAGGAGAAACCGATCAAGGCTTTTATTACTCTGCCAATAATTTTGCGACTGCAGAGCATGGAGGTACCCATATAGATGCCCCCATCCATTTTGCAAATAATAAACAAACAGTAGATGAAATACCTTTAGAAAATCTAATTGGGAATGCTATTAAAATAGATGTTTCAGAAAATGCCATAAAAAATCCTGACTATCTTATTAGCATAGAAGATCTTAAAAATTGGGAGAAAGAGGAGAATATGGAGATTCCTCAAGGAGCTATTGTATTATTGGAAACTGGTTTCTCTAAATTTTATCCCGATAAGGTGAAATATTTGGGCACTGAGGAGCGGGGAGAAGAAGCTATTAAAAAATTGCATTTCCCGGGGCTTTCACCTCAAGCTGCCCAGTGGTTGGTAGAAAAAAGAAATATCCATGCGATTGGTTTAGATACCCCTAGTATAGATTATGGACAATCTCAAACTTTTGAAAGTCATATTATTCTGCTTTCTGAAAACATTCCAGCTTTCGAAAATTTAATGAATCTAGATAAATTACCAAGTAAGAATTTTCAAGTCATAGCGCTTCCTATGAAGATAAAGGGAGGAAGTGGTGCTCCTTTGAGGATAGTAGCTATTATTAATTAATATTTTTATTAAAGTAATTGCACCTTTTGTCTTTTTCAGTAGATAGAAGAAATTTAGAATAGAATTCTTATAAATGTTTTGAAATTTTCACTTAAAATAAAAAAAGCTTCAAATATAAAAATAATCATATTTCAAATTTATTTATATTAGGTGTTGATTATTAAGCTATTAAATTAAAAAATAGTATCCAATTTTAATACTTCTCATTATGATAATGAAAACACTCTGTACATTTAGAAGACTATTAATTTTTTGTTTAATCATTCTGATAAATAATCAGTTATCAAATGCACAAACAAAAGCTGCACAAATAGAAGATCTCATGAGTTTGTATACAGAGTATGGACAGTTCAATGGCTCTTTATTAGTATCCGAGGATGGTGAGGTTATCTATAAAAACGGATTTGGAAAAGCAAATATGGAATGGGATATTCCGAATACTTCAAATACAAAACATAGGCTGGGTTCTATCACCAAACAATTCACTGCTATGCTCATTCTACAATTAGTAGAAGAAGGTAAATTGCAGCTAGATGTGCCTATTAGCACTTATCTCCTAGACTATCCTAAAACCTCAGGAGATAAAATCACCTTACATCATTTACTAACTCATACCGCTGGGGTTCCTAATTATACCTCTTTTCCTAAATTTTTCGAGGAGACGAGCAGAGATCCTTACATCCCCAACGATTTTACTTCACTTTTTAAGGATATGGAGTTGGAATTTGCTCCGGGAGAAAGATTCGCCTATAGTAACTCAGGATACTTCTTGTTGGGTGTGATCATAGAGGAAGTTACGGGAAAATCTTATGAAGAGAATCTAAAAGAAAAGATTTTTCAGCCTTTAAACATGAAAGATACAGGTTTCGACCATCACAATACGATTCTTAAAAACAGAGCTTCCGGATACGAAAAGCAAGGGGATTCTTATTCCAATGCACCATATCTGGATATGTCCATTCCTTATTCGGCGGGGTCTCTATATTCTACTGTAGAAGATCTGTACCTATGGGATAGAGCACTTACCGCCAACACCTTACTTTCCAAGAAAAATACAGAACTTTTATTTGCTTCACATATTAAATCGGGAAGTGGTACTTATGGCTATGGCTGGGGAGTCAATAAGATGGCTAATGGCACTTCAAAAGATAGCTTAGTTGTAATTGGGCATGGAGGTGGAATAAATGGCTTCAACACGCTTATAAACAGAGTTCCTTCTAGTCAAGATCTAATAGTGTTGCTTAATAACACGGGAGGCACTAATCTGGGAGAAATGAGCCGTAACATTATAAACATCCTTAACGAAATGCCTTACGATCTTCCGCAGAAATCCTTGACAAATTTTCTGATGGAAGAGATTTCAAAAAAAGGATTGGGAGCTGGAGTTTCAGCATTTGAAAAGCAAAAAGGTTCTAAAGAATATATTCTTAGGGAAAATGAGATGAACGCCTTAGCATACCAATTTTTACAATCTGGAAAAATGAATGAAGCAATTGCAATTTTCAAACTGAATGTGGCTGAATTTCCTGAATCTTCCAATGTCTACGACAGTTTGGGAGAAGCCTATATGGAACTAGGAAATAAAGAATTAGCAATTCTCAATTATAAGAAATCTATAGAAATGGATCCAAATAATGAGAATGGAAAAGAAATGCTGAAAAAACTTCTAGAGAATTAGGAGCACACAAATTGATTCGAAGGATTCCTTTCGTAAATTAGAGCAATTAATAAAACAAGAATTCATGAGAAAATATTCCTTCGTTTTTATTGCTGTATTCCTAATTGGCTTTCATATAAATGCTCAAGAATTTACTCCTCAAGTAAAAGCTTTTATAGCGATTGACACCTCTATTGTTGCTATTACAAATGTAACAGTGGTAGATGGTACAGGTGGGAATGTAAAAGAAGGGCAAACTATTTTAATTAGTGATGGAATTATTCAAGATATAGGAAATGCAGTTTCTGTAGTAATTCCTAAAAACTCTCTTATCATTAATGGAACAGGCAAAACCGTGATCCCGGGATTGGTAATGTTGCATGAACATTTATTTTATAGCAAACCCTTTGAGAATTGGTTTAGTGTAGGACAAATGACTTTTACATTTCCTAGATTGTATTTGGCAGGTGGAGTAACCACGATGCGAACCGGTGGAAGTATTCAACCACAAACAGATCTCAATGTAAAAAAATGGATAGACGAAGGTAAAATGACAGGCCCTAAAATGGATGTTACTGGCCCTTTTATTGAACGTGAAGGATATGAGATCCCAGAGCTTGGAAATATTGCAGGCACAGCCGAAGTTTCTCAATTAGTAAACTATTGGGCAGATAAAGGAGTGACTTCCTTTAAAGTATATAATCATATTACCAAAGAGGATCTTCGGGTTTGTGTTGCCGAAGCTCATAAACGCGGACTCAAAGTAACAGGGCATCTATGTTCGCTTACCTATGAGGAGGCTTCCAATATTGGGATAGATAATTTGGAACATGGGTTTATGGTTTCCAGCGATTTTATAGATGGTAAAATAGAAGATATGTGTGATCCATTTAAAGCACGAAAAAGTTTAATGAATACAGACGTAGACGATCCAAAAATGGATGCTTTAATGAACCTCTTAATTAAAAATAATACTACTATTACAACAACCCCAGTGGTCTTTGAACCTTATACAGGTTATGAAGTTGTTCCCGGTGGCGGATTGAATGCTATGATTCCGCAACTGCAGGAAGACCTTCAAGCTAAATATGATAGGGCTATCAATAAAGATTCTACATCCATCGCTTTGTTTAAAAAGGATTTGGAATGGACCAAGCGTTTTTATGAAAAGGGAGGGAAGCTAGTTGCAGGAACCGATCCTACAGGAGCGGGGAGAACCGTGGCGGGTTATGCCAATCAGCGGACTATTGAAATTTTGGTAGAAGCAGGTTTTTCTTTACCCGATGCTATTAAAATAGGAACGCTGAATGGTGCCGAATTTTTAAATAGACAAAAAGAGGTGGGTAGTATAGAGAAGGGTAAAAAAGCCGATCTACTTTTAATAGATGGCGATCTTCGTGAAGACATTAAGAATATCCGAAAAATGGAAATCGTGTTTAAAGATGGTGTTGGTTTCGATTCTAAAAAACTATTCGAATCGGTACAAGGGAAAGTGGGATTGTACTAAAATGCTATTTTTAGATTAGTCTCTTAAACTCCATATTTCGTGAATTGGATCTCCTTTACTTGATAAACCCGAGTGATGCCAATTTCCATCTACTAATTTATAATCAAACTTTAAATTAGCACCTACTCTAGAATTGTCTCTAGAAAAGAACTCAATAGTTTCGGAATATTCCCCATTTACGGTAGTGTAAGTTCCTCCACCGGTTCCCATAAATTGTTGAGTTTCTATATTATAAGCAATCCATTGAAAACGACTCCCAGATAAAATTTTCATTGTTTTTCTTGGTCCGCTGGTATCTCGTTCTTGTGTTTCCCCATCTTTTATTCTGCCAGACATTAACCAAGCACCTTGCAATTTACCAGGATCTCCGGGTACTATTCTATTAAAAACCATATCACTACCCACAATCCCCATAGTAGAGTCAGTAATAAAAACTTTAAAGCTCAACTCAGTACCAACCCTTTCAGAATTATTGGTATCAAATTCAATCAGTTCTGTCGCGGTATCACCATTCAGTTCCCAAGTTCCACCGTTAGTACTTACAAATTCGCCGGTGTCACTTTTATAAACGCTTATTACTTGATATCCATCAGAAATAATCACTACACTTTTATATTCATCTCCATTTTCTGAAGTATAGGTTCTTTCCCAAGCCCCATTAAAACTTTGGGCGCTAATTCCTAATGAAAGGAATGTACAAACGAGTAAAAACAGGATTTTTTTCATGAGCTGATAAATTTAAGGTTACTAAAAAGCAATCTATTTTAGTACTCTAAAATAAGGTTTATAATTATTTTAAACTATCGTAAATCGATTTTTGTAAAATGTGGTTCTTAAGATTGGAACCAATAAAGGGGAATGATTTATCAGTAAACATACCTGAAACCTAAAAAGTAAACCCAATTCTAAATCCACCCCATTTTGTGGGAGCGCCTGTTTCAAATTCACGGGTAAGTACCGTTCGGGAATATTCAAAGTAGAGCGTTTTGGTTTGTAATACGAGCCCGTAATTGAATTGTCCTGTAAATCGCTCGATCTCTTCGGAAGAAATGGTGTACGGGCTTTTAGTATTAAAAAGGCCTCCTTGAAGCGTAGCATCATATCCAATAGCGCTTCCCAATACTTGAGAATAACCATAAAATCGAAACTTTTTAGGGTCTTTTTTAGCTGAAAAAGGGGAATTTATAAGCCCTACCGTAGTGCTGATTCCTGCAGAAGCATTTGTGAATAAAGTTCCCGCGCGTAGCGTTCCAAGTGTTTGTAAAGAAAAGAAGTCTTTGGCCCGTAAAAGTTGCTTTTCGTAGCTCATCTCATAATTAAATACCAAATCGTTCTTTATTTGGTTTCGCCAACCTAGCGGAATGATATTTCCTGTGGCTTTATGGATGCCCACCTGCATTTCTTTCCCAAAAGCACCGGGACCAATAAGACCCAGATTAAGGGAAGAAATAAACCTGGATTTTGCAAGGGTATCTGTAGTAATAACAAAGCTTTTTAGCATAATGGCGGCAGCAAAAGGGCGCTCCCCAAATTGGATCTCTGGGCTGCCAATAGTAGGCGGTGTAAATCCAATATGCTCTATAGCTACGCCAAATTTCTTTTGAGAAGTAGCGGGTTTTATAAACAAAAAGTTAATAGGATTCTTTTCTAAAAATGGGGCTACTAGCTCTAAACTATAGCCTTGGGTATAATTTTCATCGGTGCCAGAGAAGAAATCGTTATCGTAATTAAACCTAAAATAGGAATCGCTTTGAATATCCCTAAAAGAGGCGAGATTGTCTATTTTTTGAGCCGATAATAGGCTAGAGAACATAAGGGAAAGCAAGACCGTAACTACTGTAAACTTCATGCTTTAATGTACGAAAAGAGGAGGGAAGTGGTTTTTAATATTTTTTATACTTATTAACTAATACACTTAACCGTGTTGATAATTATTTATGTTTTGATTATAAAACCTCTATTTTCATTTAATTATTTAATGTATGTTTGAGATGCAGAAATTCTAGGTGCCCTACCTATTTTAGAACTTTGCTCAATTAGTGAACTAATAATGTTTTACTCTTCAGTTTATAGATAAAAACAATAATAGAATGTGACCTTAACAGGTATGTTTTTTTAACCGGCAGAATAAAAAAGTGAGATACTATTTCCAAATACTATAATTACATATAAACTAAATCACAAACATGAAAAAAATTATTCTTAGCAGTTTAGCAGTTCTAATGACTTTTACTATGGTTGCTCAAAAAGGAAAGGTACTCGAGGGCAAATGGAAATCCTTGAGTGGTATTGAACAATTTGATCTTGAATTTGATTATTCTAATGTTGAAATTCCAGAATTTGATAAAGAAGAGGATTATATAAAACAAAAAATGAAGGAAAAAGATGAAGATGAACAAGGACAAGGAGAGGTATGGAAAAAAAGATATTTAGCAGATCGT
>Ga0209309_10005132_pt1 | contig 10527 bp, 3 predicted proteins | sample COGITO_mtgs_1204_2_FD_184807 | JGI IMG/M metagenome (GOLD analysis project Ga0209309, IMG submission 184807) | Pelagic marine microbial communities from North Sea - COGITO_mtgs_120412 (SPAdes) (version 2) | ecosystem: Environmental > Aquatic > Marine > Epipelagic ...
TGAGTGGATATGATATGTTATATAGAATATTATGATTAGTATGATATGAATTGATAGTATGTAAGCTATGTGTTGATAGTGCAGGACTGCCTGCGGCAGTCGGCCGACCCTTATTGCTATTGATATGGTACATTATATAGAATATTATATAGAAAATTATGATTTGTATGATATGAATTGATAGTATGTAAGCTATGTGTTGATAGTGCAGGACTGCCTGCGGCAGTCGGCCGACCCTTATTGCTATTGATATGGTACATTATATAAAATATTATATAGAAAATTATGATTAGTATGATGTATGTAGCTATTATGTAAGCTATGTGTTGATAGTGCAGGACTGCCTGGCGGCAGTCGGCCGACCCTTAATGACATTGATATGATAAGTTATATAAAATATTATATAAAATATTATGATTTGTATGATGTATATAGCTATTGTGTAAGCTATGTGTTGCTAGTGCAGGACTGCCTGCGGCAGTCGGCCGACCCTTATTGCTATTGATATGATATGATATATAATATATTATATTAAATATTATTATTAGAATGATGTAAACGTAAAAGCGTGCTATACGTGCTATACGTGCTATATGTGCTATATGTGTGCTATATTGAATACCTTATAAGGTATTCAATATAGCACACATATAGCACGTATAGCACATATAGCACACATTTACGCTTACATCATTCTAATCATAATATTTTATATAATATTTTATATAACATACCATATCAATAGCAATAAAGGTCGGCCGACTGCCGCCAGGCAGTCCTGCACTATCAACACATAGCTAACATAATAGCTATATACATCATATTAATCATAATATTTTATATAATATTTTATATATCATATCATATCAATAGCAATAAGGGTCGGCCGACTGCCGCCAGGCAGTCCTGCACTATCAACATATAGCTTACATACTAGCTATATACATCATACTAATCATAATATTCTATATAATATTTTATATATCATATCAACAAATAGCAATAAAGGTCGGCCGACTCTGCCGCCAGGCAGTCCTGTACTATCAACACATATCAATTCTATTTAATATTATTTATTATCACTTATTTAGAGTACATAATCATCTTATTCTCTCTATTTTCTTACATTTTATTAATTTCTTTCTCTAAATATAATTATGTACTCTTTTTTAAATATATCTTATCTATTTAATACATAAAAATAAGTTAATAATATTCTTTCTTTTTATCATCATACTTAATATCATATTTATCTATTGTTGTCTGTTTCATTCTTGTATAATCTATTTGTCCCGCATTTAATTCTTTAATGTATCTCATCTTAATTTTTTCTGGATTTCTATTATATTCTTTTCTCCATGCTTTCCTTTTCTCTTGGTTTTCTGGTTTTTCAATCCATTTCTTGTAATTTTCCGCTTTCCTTTCGTGGTAGTCTTTGTATATACCATTACTATGAGTATTTAATGTTCCTAATAAAGGTATTAGTTCGTTTTCACGAGCCTTCAATTCATCTTTATTTTTACACGGAAATCTCTCATATAATTCTATATACCAGTCTTCAATATTTTCAGCCATAGTTCTATATAAAAGTGTGTTGGGCTGCCGTTTAATATCTTGTTTATGTCCCGCCCATCTTCCTCTTAATGTTTGTGCAGTACTTCCTACATATACATTCGATGGGTCTTTATGACATTTGATTAAATATATCTTGCCCTCTCCATAATCTATTTCTGACATATTGTTATTATTGTTATTATTGTATATCAACAAAATCTTATATCTCTTATTATTTATCTTATTTATCCAAAACACATAGCTAACATAATAGCTATATACATCATACTAATCATATTTTTCTATATAATATTTTATATATCATATCATATCAATAGCAATAAGGGTCGGCCGACTGCCGCAGGCAGTCCTGCACTATCAACACATAGCTTACATACTATCAATTCATATCATACTAATCATAATATTCTATATAACATATCATATCCACTCATATACCTATTTTATGTGATGATAATATATTAATATCGCACTTATTACCAATAATATTATGTATAATATTATCTCATTTTGAGTACATAATCTTTATTTTTCTATATTTTTATAAACTTTTATAAAATTAGCTTTTTAAAACAATTATGTACTCCTTTTTATTAATTATACTAAGCCTATTACTAAAAATCCTCATTACCCCATTTTGAGTACATAATCTTTATTTTTCTATAATTTTCTATACTTTTATAATTTCTATTCTTTTTATTAATTATGTACTCTTTTTTATTAATTACCGCTCCTATTACTAAAACCTTCCTCATTATCCCCTAATCCATTTTGAGTACATAATCTTTATTTTTCTATATTTTTATAAACTTTTATAAATTCTATTCTTTTTAAGAATTATGTACTCTTTTTTATTTATATATAAATAATATTAAGTTATTATATTATAGAATATGGTTAGTTCAAGTGTAGATATTAATATTGATATGCGTCTAAATTTACAAAATGGAAATTATTATACAAACATATTAATGAGCGTGGGCGATCACTCAAAAGTAATAGGTTATATAAGAGAAAATTTAAAATTTTTATTTGATAAAGATATTAAATCCATGTTAGATGAATGTCCGTATGATTGTATGTTATTTAAAAAAAAATTAATTGACTTATTAGATAAATCAAATAATGTTACATGTAAGTTATTCTGTAAGTTATTAAAAGATGAAAAAGAAGGTACTGCTGATACAGAATTTATAAAAGAATTACTAGAAAATGCATTATACGATTTAATACATGATCATCATAATGCTGGTAGGGCTAATAATACTCATTTCGTAAAATGTTTTCTATACAGTGGTGGAGGTGTACCACTCCCTATTACAAAGTTTCAAGGTAATGAAGATGCTATTCCTCTTTCAATAGAAGCACATAATAATCAAGTCAGTGGTGTTCCTACACCACCATTTAAAGCACATATAGATAAACGAGGTAAAGAACATAGCTGTATAGAAGGTATTCTACCTCCACTTTTTGATGTATTTGATACAGAGGTTGCTGGTTGTGCAAGAAAATTAATGGAAAAAGTTAGTACATTAAAAGTTTTTGCAAGTCTTTGTGATCCACAAGGTCAAGGTCCTGATGTAGGAGAACATCCTGATTTTGATATATTGTTTGAAATGGTATTATATAATATGAGTTTATTATTAACTACAAGTTTATTTAGAACATTTAATGATCTTGGAATTTTTCTATGCGCATCTTTGCCAAAAAAAAAATCAGAACCGGGAAGAAAAAGAGAAGATTGGTTAAAAGATCCGTCAAATTATGTTTTACGTGTAATGCGTAATAGAAAAAAAGTGACAAGCGGGGGGCACTCACAAAGTGGTGGAGCAGATCATTCAAAAATATATGTATCAGATGACATTAATATACCTGTTGGTGGTGGAGGAAAATGCCCATTTAGTGTTCCAGGAATAGCAAAAGATTTGTCTAATACATTACCTGTTTATTTAAAAAAAAGCTTTATTTTTGAATGGGGTAAAATGTCAAATATTTGGTGCAGTTTATTAGATAATCCTGATCAAAAAATCTTTTTGGTAGATTTCATTGAAAAATTAGAAGAAAATGATAAATTATATTTAGATGTAATTTCAATATTACGTGATTTATATTATGCTAATAAAATGCATGGTGATAGTGGGCAACTAACACTGCCATTATTTTTGTCAGAATTATCTGAATATTTTAAATATAATGAAAAATCAAAGATTTATGAATTTGTTGAAAATATACTGTACAAAAATAAAGTTTCCGCACGTTCAAAAGATACCTGGGCTGGTGGTATAATGACCGTATTAAAAGGTCCTATAACAATAGGTACCGATGATGATAAATTTCAATATACAACAGCTAATCCATATGCAAAGTTTGATGGTATAGATAAATTTGCTTCATGGCCTTTTGTTTCTTCAAATGGTGCTTTTTTATTGTTAGATGGAGATGCTAGTAAAAAAAAAGATGAGGAGGATGAGCTTAAAAGAAAGGAAAAAATAGAATCTGTGCTTGAACAACAACAACAACAACAACAAAAATCAACTGCGTTTAAAGAATTAAAAAAACACGTAAGCGAAAAAAAAATAGAAGAGCTTGTAAAAACACAACAAAAAAAAATAGATGGGTTTGAAAGCACACAACAAGAATTTGACAAACTTAAAACAGATTTTGATAGGGTAAAAACAGCACTTCAAATAGAAGTTGACAAACTAAAAGGAACTACTTCTTATGACAGTGAAAAAATAATAAAGCTTAAAGAAAATATCACTGCCGCGAAGAAAGTAATAGATAAATTTTCTCAGTATGCACCCGATTTTGGAAGAAAGCGCACGCCCGATGGAGATATGATTAATGAGAATTACAACGATAGTCTAAAAGCAGTAGTCAGAAAACTGCAAAGCGGCGATTATACTGATGATGATTTAAAATTTATAGAAGAAACAATACGTTTGGCATCCACAGATGTAGAAGAAACAGTAAGAGCAAGAGCAATATTAAGAGTAAAAAGAGAAAAAGCAGCAGCAGCAACAGCAGCAACAACAGCAGCAACAGCAGCACCAGCAGCAGCAGCAGCAACACCAGAAGCAGGAGCAGCAGCAGCAGCAACAACAGCAGCAACAGCAGCATCAACAGCACCAGCAGCAGCAGTAGTAGCAGAAAAGGAGGAAGCCGGGTCAGCAAAAAAAAATAAATTAGAAGGTGGAAGAAAAAACTTTAACTATGAGTATTTAAGTGATAGTAGTTATGACAGTGATATAAGTGAAAAATCACATGAAAATATCTTTTATAATTATTTGATAAAAAATGAAATAAAAGGAGGTTTATCATTTAACGATGGAGACACATATTATAAAGAAACTAGTGATAAAATTAAAAGTACTCTTAAATCTACAAAAGTTCATAATAAAAGTATCGACGAATTATTAGCTTTTTCAAAGTTTGCAAAAGTTCAGTTAAATCCAGCTAGTTTTGATAAATATATTAGTATAAATGAAATTGTTAAAAGAGCAAAACAACTTGCTAAGTATGATAAAGATTGTCTTTTACATATAAAAAGCAATAAAATGGTATTAAAAGAATTAGAAAAAAGGGAAAAAGACACGAAACGAATATATGATATATATAAAGAGGAACAAAGTAACAAAACACCTAGTATGTTTAAACAACGAGAAGACGCAATTAAACAAATGGAAGAAGCACATAAAGCTGATAATGAGAAGGTCTTTTCAGAAATTAGTAAAAACCATTTTAAAATGATTGAAGATAATATATCACTGGTAAAATATGAACCCCGTGATAAATTTATTAAATATCAAAAAGCAGAATCAGAACCTAAAAAACTTGAAGAAAAAATAGAAGAAAAACTTGAAGAATTGAAAAAAGCTGAAATAACGGAAACAGAAGATGCAATGGGCGACGAAAAGGCCGAGATGCAAAAGGTGATTATGGCACAATTACCAACAATTAAATATAATAAAGAATGGAATATATTAATAGAATTATTAAAAGAGCAAATGCAAACTAATATAATGGTAGATGATAGTAGTTTTGCATTGTTATCTAGTTTAAAAGAAAACATAACACACGCATTAGTAATTTTAATTCAAAGTGCAGCATCAAATGTAAGTTTAGCTCAATTAGAACCAATATATAATTCTGTGCTAATATTTATGCAGCATGTATCGCCGATAATTCATAAAACAGGCAAGGATAGTGCAAGTAAAAAATATTATTATGAGTTGAATTTGTGCTTAAACGGAAAATTTATAAAGTTTATGGTTGAGGATGATGAAGACTCCATACATCCATCAGGAGCAGCACAACCAGGATCATCAGCAGCACCAGCAGCAGTAGGACAAAATATATTTAATCCTTTTAAAAAGTTTGATTTAGAAAGTAAAGATGAAATAAAAACTTTTTTTGAAAACACAAAAATACAACATCTAAATAAATTATTTGGGTTAATAACAACTACAACAGCATTTTTTATGATATATTCACTAAATATTATTCGATTACTATATAGTAATATTGAACATGATTTTATAAATATAGTAGACCCTGACAAACCTAAGGAAAAAAAGGATTATGAAATTATGATTATTAACGCAAAAGAATTATTATCATCATATTTACATAATAGTTATAATCCAGATACAGATCCAGGTAGTGATAGCGGTGGATTTAAGTCATTTGAAAGTTTAAAAGGAGCATTAAATGACTTAGATGAAAGTGCCGCATTTAAAATATTATATTTTAACATATTAAAAAATAATTCCTTTTCTTTTTCAGAATTAGCGGAAAAACAGCCCAATCACAACAAGACTTTAAGATTATTTAGTACGAAAATCTCTTCTATCATTAAAAAAGCTTCACAATTGAAAAAATTTTTGGAAGATGGCTTAATAAAAGTAGAAGAACTAATCAAAAGTTATACTGAATATATTACTAGTACCTTACCTTTTGATTTTGAAAATGATCCTGATAAAAATATATTTACGAGGTATATTGATGATACGATAATAAAATTAACAAACATTAAAGTTGAAATATTAATTGAAATTGAATTATTAATAAATTTGTTAAATAAATTAAAAGAGAAATCGTATGAATTAGTATATGGATTATTAACAACAGAATCAGAAACGGGGGCAAGTTTTGATAAATGTATTGATGATATTTATGAATTAAATAACTTAATAAATAAAAAATTAGCTGAGAGCAAAATGTCTTATGATGATACGGAAGTTAAAAGTAAAATTAGAGAAATTAACTTAAAAAAAAAAAATAAATTAGCTGATAAAGTATGTGATATATTACTACATAATATGAAAAATAAAAAACCTATTGCTGCCCTTGATTATGTAAAATATGATTTAGCATCATTTAGCGATAGCGCAGTAGTATCTAATTTTATATCATATTATCAGACTAAGAAAGATGATTATACTGCTGGTGAAAGAAGTCTTAGATTGTATTATGGGTCATTATATCATACTAATAAGATAATGAAAGAATGGCATATTAAAAATTTAAGTTTATATATAGAATTAAGAAATAAAGTAATAAAAACACGATTATATGATATTACTATGCTAGAAACAATATTTGATGCTGTATTTAATGTATTTAATGAGAATAAAGTTATAGCCAAAGAAGCTTTAAATAAAGCATTATTGGATTTAATTAACGCAATTAAAGAGGGTTTAATTACAAACTATATAAAACCATTGTTAAGTGATAATAAAGCTTCTGCTGATATTTTATACCAAAACCTTTTAGAAATAAAAAAAATTGCGTTAAAATTAGAAAACAAACTAAAACGTATTACAATAGTAGATACGAACACGGCTGAAAAATTAGATGAAATGAGAAAAATAAAAAGATATATAGAACTTCATATGAGTGATGATTTCCAAAAACTATTTAAAGACGCAGAAGCAGAAGCAGAAGCCAAAGCCAAAGCAGAAGCAGAAGCCAAAGCAGAAGCAGAAGCCAAAGCAGAAGCCAAAGCCAAAGCAGCAGCAGCAGCAGGAATTGATGAAGTAGACGATGAAGGAGAAGGCGACCTGATGGAAGCAGAAGCAACAGAAGCAACAGAAGCAGCAGCCAAAGCAGAAGCAGCAGCCAAAGCAGAATTAATTAAAAATTTAAAAAGTAATTTATTGGCTTCTGTTGCTGCCAATAAATTAACAGCAGCAGCAGCAGCAGCAGAAGAAGCAGCAGAAGCAGCAGCAGAAGCAGAAGCAGCAGCAGCAGCAAAAGCAACAGAAGCAACAGAAGCAGAATTAATTAAAAATATTGAGTACTTTCTATATTGTATAGATATAGAACTAAAAGTTTTAAATCCATTAAAACAAATAGACATATTTAAAGACGCGTTGAAGTTTTATAATAAAGGTTTTACTAAAAAAGAAAAAGGGGAATTAGAAGCCGCAGAAAAAGCAGCCGCAGAAAAAGCAGCGAAGAACAAGGGTAAGAGTCAAAAAGTAGATATTAAATGTAAAAAACTCCAAGAAAAGCACAAAAAAATGCTTGCCGCTAAAAAAAAAATAGATAGATTAGAAAAATTTGAAATTTTTAAAGATGATGCTGCTGTATATCCTAATAAAAATGAATCATTTAGAATATTTATGAAAGAAAAAATGGAATATTTAATTATATTATTTGAAATATTATGTAATAATAACAATATTTCATCATTAATAAAATCGCTTAAAAATGAAGATGATGAAACTAATCTTAAATATTTAGCTTTTGGTTCAGAAAATATATTAGGTAAAGATAGCGGTACATTTGTTGATATTAGCGATTTGCATCCAAGTCCTGGTCAAATGCTTGATTAATAAACAATATAAAGTATGTTTAAATATGCTTATTAGATTTGGTAACTAATAATAAATATTATATAAATATTATATAAATATTATATAAATATTATATATTTTATTTATAATAGATAAGTTCGTTAGAAATGACAACTCTGCAACAACCGTCAGAATTTACAACGCGGCATAGTTTTTCTTATAGAGATGGTGCTAATAATAAATATCATTTAAAAGATAGTTTAGAAATTGATAATAGTCTAGCTAATTTATTAGAAAAAAAATTATATGAATTATATAAATTAAAAGAAGACATTAAATCTTTTCATCCTAAAATTACAGTAGACGAAATTGAAAGTTTATTTAAATTTTTAGATAAAGACAATAGCGGAGCAATATCTAAAATTGAGTTTTGGAATTTTTATACTACTGTGGTAAAATTAAATATAGAAATTTCTAAACTGTTTAAAAATAGTTATCCTGACGGTAGTAGTACTATATTAACAAAGTTGAGTATTAAAAAAGAAAATATTGAAAATTTTATTATATTATTAACTACCATAGAAGCCAAAGCAAAAGACCAAGCAACAGCAGCAGAAGCCCAAGCAAAAGCAGCAGAAGCCCAAGCAACAGCAGCAGAAGCCCAAGCAAAAGCAGCAGAAGCCCAAGCAGCAGAAGCCCAAGCAAAAGCAGCAGAAGCCCAAGCAGCAGAAGCCCAAGCAAAAGCCCAAGCAGCCCGAGAAAAAATAAACAAACTAAGTGAGTATTTACGATTATATAATTTTATAAAAACTTTTAATGAAGTATTTAATGTAAACTTAGATGAAGAGATAAAAGTTGAAGATTATACTAAAGATGAATTAGTAAAATTATATGGTATGCTAGATGAGAATTTTGATAACCAATTAGATTGGAGTGAAATTATGAATGCTGTAAAAATTAACTCCTCAACCACTGAAATCACAAATATAAAAGAAATTTTTGAAAAAATAAAAGAAATTTTTGAGTTATTAGTAAAAAAAATATCAATAATGATTGATTTAGCAAATATCAAAAGTAAACTTCAACATGAATATGAAGACGATGGTGACCATGAATTTGATTTTGATACGCAAAAAAATCATTTAAAATATCTTTTTCATTCATTAGAAATTTCAGAAAAATTTTTATCACAATTAAAAAGTACAGTATATGATACAAGTTATTTACAAAATGATATTCGTCTATTATTAGATATTCATCACTGTATAAGTATAGAAGATGAAAGGCCTATAAAGCGGATAACTGGGTGCTACAACGCAATTTATAAACCAGGTGATGCAAGCACAGAGACCAATGTTATACTACGTGCAAAATATGACCAAGATATGCCAATAGACAAAACGGATAAAAGCGGTTTAAATAATATTAATAAATTATTAGATGAATTACAATCATTCATTTATATTTTTTTAAAAAATGAAATAAATTTAATTCATGTATTAAAAGAAAGTAAATTACAATTATTAAAAACAAAAGAAAAATTAAAAAAATTAAAATTAACATTATTTAAATCATATAAAAAAGAATTACAATTATTAATAGAAAACCCTTCCCAAATTCAAGAACAACAACATAAATTAGAAGCAGGAGGAAACAAAGACGTAGATATGAAAGGAGCGACAGAAGCACTATCAGGAACAGCAACGCCTTTAAAAACTGAAATGAGGGGGGGGAAGCAAAAGAAAAAAAAATCAAAAAAAGGCGAAATTTTTACATTTAAATTTTGAGTACATAATTTTATTTTTTTATAATTTTTTAGAACTTTTATAAATTTAGCTTTTTGAAAGAATTATGTACTCAAAATTAATACACTTAACATACTTAATACACTTAACATACTTAAATATATCTCAACTATATCTATATGTATTACCATTTCATATCATGATAAATTATGATTATATTCAACATATAAAGTATATAGATTATAATTGTATAAAAGGTTTTCAATATGAAAAATATGTATTAAAAAAATTGCACGATTACTTTGATATTGATGAGATATATTTATGGAAAGATGTTCCAGACCATTTATTAATTAATTCAGGAATAATTCTAAGCAATGACCTTATTTCTGTTAAAGATAAATATA
>Ga0209309_10005140_pt1 | contig 10517 bp, 9 predicted proteins | sample COGITO_mtgs_1204_2_FD_184807 | JGI IMG/M metagenome (GOLD analysis project Ga0209309, IMG submission 184807) | Pelagic marine microbial communities from North Sea - COGITO_mtgs_120412 (SPAdes) (version 2) | ecosystem: Environmental > Aquatic > Marine > Epipelagic ...
ACTTCCGTGGGGCATTAATGGAATTGACTTTGATGTTAATCAAACAGACTTTGAAACGAATACCGAAATAGCTTTTTCACAAGGCTCAGACGTTGTATGGTCAGTTTGTACTTACACAGATACCAACCAAGGGCAATATGGAGAATATGTTCAGAAATTTGATAAAAATACAGGAGCAAGACAATTTACTGATAATGCAAAAGAAGTTTTCGCTATCGGATCTGAAAAAGTACATGCCGGCAACCTTCAGTTAAAAAATGATAGTCCACTTTTTCTTAACAAGGAAGGAGAGGATAATGGTGCTACACCAACCACTTTAAATGCAGTATACCTTGATGAAAACGGGGATTTTGCATGGGCGGAAGAGACCAAGCCTGTAGCTACCTTTGCAGCTTCAAAAGCTCGTGTTCAATATACCGTGCCGGTAAATAACCAAAGTGTGGCTGTATTTGTTGAAGATAAAGGTGATGGGTCTAAAATCTATGCTCAAAATGTAGTGGATGAAGATTTGGGAACGGAAGAATTTTCCAACACATCACTTTCCTATACCAATCCTGTGCAAAATGAAATAGTGCTTAACAGTACCATAGCTATTGAAAAAGCCTTGGTTTACAACACACTTGGCCAACAGGTTTTTACTGAAACGTATAATGGAGACACCCAATTAAGGATTGATGTCCAAGGTTGGTCACCTGGAATTTATATAATGCAACTAAAAGCCGATAATGGAGTTTCAAAAAGTATAAAATTGATTAAAAACTAAGTTACTCCTCGATTTTATATTCAGATGGCTGTTCTATTGTAGGGCAGCCTTTTTTTTAAATCTGGTATAGGCACAGCTCAGATTGATGGTTTTTATTTGGAAAAAAGGCATAAAAAAAGCCCCCGAAATGGGGGCAATTATTGTTTACTTTTTCATCGCATCAGGCGGATATTCCGCTAAAATTTCGGTAACAATTTCTTGTATACGCTCTTCTTTGTCGTTAATATCACCACTTGTAATAAGGCGAGCACTACCTATACCTTGCCATACCAATTCGTTTGTTTTGGCATCAATAAAATCGATATAAAGACTGCCCTCGGTAGATCGGGATACGGTGTTTCCATGATATCCTCCATAATACCAAGGTCTCCAACCCCAGCCAGAACCAAAGTTATTATTATACACGTCTACGCGTTCGCGTTCTTTGGTGAAAATACTAACCAGAAGATCAGGAGATTGATTTTTATTAAGTCCTTTAGCGCTTAATTCGGCGTCAATAGCACGAAGAATACGTTTTTTGTCTAAATCGTTTATTTCTGCTTTGTCAATGCCAGGTTTGTAAAAAGCAAACGAATTGTAGGTGTTAAAGTCTGCTTTTTTATCATAGTCTGTTGCCACCTTTACAGAGGTACAAGATGCAGCAACTACAAATAGTAACAATAGGGGTAAAAATTTCAATGCTTTCATGGTGTTTTGTTTAGTTTAATAAATCGTCGTCAACAAAATTAGGAAGCGTCACCTGTAAGGATGGATTGTTATCCATTGCTCTTTTTATGGCAAAAACGGCTTCGTCATTTCGTGCCCAACTACGGCGTGCAATTCCGTTATTTACATCCCAGAACAGCATGTTTTCTAACCGTCGTTGTGCATCTATACTACCATCAAGAACCATACCGAATCCACCATTTATAACTTCACCCCAACCAACACCACCACCATTGTGGATGCTTACCCAAGTAGCACCACGGAAACTATCACCAATTACATTTTGTATGGCCATGTCTGCTGTAAAGCGGCTCCCATCATAAATATTGGAGGTTTCACGGTACGGAGAATCAGTTCCTGAAACGTCGTGATGATCACGCCCCAATACCACAGGGCCTATTTTGCCTTCCTTAATAGCGTTGTTAAAAGCAGAAGCTATTTTAATACGTCCGTTGGCATCGGCGTACAATATTCTAGCTTGCGAGCCTACGACCAATTTATTTTCTTGGGCACCTTTAATCCAGGTAATATTATCTTGCATTTGCTGCTGGATTTCTTTTGGGGACTCTTTCATTAATTCTTCTAATACTTCGGAAGCAATTTCGTCTGTTTTTTGAAGATCTTCTGGTTTTCCAGAAGCACAAACCCAACGAAAAGGGCCGAAACCATAATCAAAACACATTGGGCCCATAATATCTTGCACATACGAAGGATATTTAAATTCCTTCCCTTCGGCTCCGCTCAGGGAACCGGATTTGTCTGAAAGAATATCAGCTCCAGCTCGTGAAGCTTCTAAAAGAAACGCGTTTCCGTAGTCGAAAAAATAGGTGCCTTTTTCGGTATGTCTATTAATTGCAGCTGTTTGACGGCGCAGACTTTCTTGTACTTTTTCTTTAAATGTCTCAGGATCATTCGCCATCATTTCGTTAGCTTCTTCATAACTCATTCCGGCAGGATAATATCCGCCCGCCCACGGATTGTGGAGCGAAGTCTGATCACTCCCTAAATCGATGTGGATATCGGCTTCAGCAAAATGTTCCCACACATCTACCACATTTCCATTATAGGCTATAGAAACGGTTTCTTTTTCTGAAATGGCTTTTCGCACACGATTGCCTAGTTCAGTTACATCTGAAATTACTTCATCTACCCAGCCTTGTGAATGCCGTGTTTCGGTTGCTTTTTTATTTACTTCGGCACAAACGGTTACACAGCCTGAAATATTCCCGGCTTTAGGTTGTGCGCCGCTCATACCGCCTAGTCCAGACGTGACAAACAAGCCGCCTTTTGGTTCTTTTTTAATCTTTCTAAAACCATTAAGGACCGTAATCGTTGTTCCGTGTACAATACCTTGTGGGCCAATGTACATAAAGCTTCCTGCAGTCATTTGTCCATATTGGGTAACGCCCAGTGCGTTGAATTTTTCCCAATCATCTTGCTTAGAATAATTAGGGATCATCATTCCGTTAGTAACAACAACCCTTGGAGCATCTTTATGACTGGGGAACAAACCCATAGGATGACCAGAATACATAGCGAGGGTTTGCTCGTTTGTCATTTCGGATAAGTATTTCATCGTTAACAGATACTGCGCCCAATTTTGAAAAACGGCTCCATTCCCACCGTAGGTAATCAATTCATGTGGGTGTTGGGCTACGGCATAATCTAAGTTATTTTGTATCATCAACATAATCGCCTTCGCTTGTTGACTTTTGCCTGGGTATTCATCAATAGAACGTGCGTATATTTTGTAATCTGGACGAAAACGATACATATAGATACGCCCGTATTTTTCTAGTTCTGTTTTAAATTCGGGTAAGAGGGTGGCGTGGTGTTTTGGTTCAAAATAACGTAAGGCGTTTCGTAAGGCAAGTTTTTTTTCTTCCGTAGAAAGGATTTCTTTGCGTTTAGGTGCATGGTTAATTGATGGATCGTACGTTTTTGCTTCGGGTAATTGGTCAGGGATGCCTTGTTGTATTGTTTCTTTGAATGTCATATAGTTCTGTTTGTCCCTCACCCCAGCCCTCTCCCGAGGGGAGAGGGAGTAGATTGGGATTGTTTATTATTTTTGTGCCGTTTTTTTGTCGTAAAGCTCAATAATTGATTGGGATGCATACTTATTTACTCGATATTTTTTATTATTACCTACTTCCCTCTGCTCACTTATGGCTCCCCTCTCTTTTTATCAAAACCGTATGGGCAGTGCCTACAACCGCTTTCGCAACAATAACCACGTTTTAGGTGGTATTGCTCCGTAAAGCATTTGTAGCCTTCAGGTGTTAGGTAGAAGTCGCCTTCTTCAATTTTGATTCTTTTCTTGGGAAATAACATACTACAAAAATACAAAATTTAAGAGTCAGTATTTAAGTATGTGAAGTAAACAGAAAAGTTTAAAAAATAAAGGCACAAATGCTAATTATCAAAAAATAATAATGAAAATAGGTTATTTGATTTTAGTAATGGTAAAATTGCAGCTTCCGACACTTCTCATAAATACATCTCCAGCAGCAGCTTCTTGACTTACATTAATAGATATATCATCACCAACTTCAATTTCTACAATTTCATCTATTTGAATTGAACTATGATCGTGCCCGGCTTGATTCCGCATATATCCAGTTGAGGCTACTGCTCCGGGGGATTGATCAACACCTCCACGAGTAATCTCAATTTCGGCGTCGATATTTGGGCGTTGAACGGCAGACTGAAGAGAAAGTGATACTACAATTCGATACCTTCCATCCTCATTTACTTGAAGGTCATTATTTGTACCACCTATTTTTACGTAAAGAGAAGTATCATCGTTCCACTCTTCTGATCCAAAAATAGGCAACTCAGTAATCGTTGCCTGATTTAAATTAAAATTGGTGTTTGTATTTACATATCGTGCCGAGCGATTTTCAGATTGTTGGGGTATCCACCTTCCTTGTGTATCATCCCAATAGTAAAACCCTTTTCGAACATCCTCTAAATAACCTCTAGGTGTAAGGTTTTCATTGGTATTAAAAACTAAAAGACCATCAGCAGGATTTGTAATCGGCGCGGCAACGCTTGCATCTGTAAGAGCAACACGGTTAACCAGTAGTCCTTGATCATTTCTTCCCATATCGATGGCAGCACTTCCATCTGGAGCATTTGTGTTGATACCTAATGAGCCACTAGCATCGATATTAATATCGTCTTGAAATTGACCTGGTACATCGTTCTCTATTCCTATGGTCAACAAAGCATTTTCATCTGTAGTACCATTTCCGGAGCCATTATCGTCAAAATTTATATAAGCATAATCGCTACCAGCATTAGTATGGCTTTTAAAAACAATGGAAGAGACTCCTCCATCATTTCCATGTTCCAATACCAACGAACCATCTAAAGCACTCGCATTTGTTCCTGTTGTTTCAAATATATGAAGGGGTGCAATAGGTTGGTTTATGCCAATTCCTACTTCACCATTTGTAAATATATTATCATCTATTGAATTTGGAGCTGTAGTGGTATTTTCCTCAAACCAATCTTGATTTGCTAAGGAATATGCTGTGTTTGTATCTAATTCAACCAGATCTCCATTTGAATTTACTGCAAGAATTTGCGTTAATGCCCCTGAAAACAGACCGTTGCCGTAGGCTTCTAGCCTTAGTCTTCCATTTGAGTTAAACCGAAAGCCATCATTAGTACCAGATTGAATGTCTAATGTTTTGCCATTTAGGTTTAAGGTGCGGTTTTCATTTAGAGAACCATTCGTGTTATAAATATTTTTTTCCGCACCTGTATTAATTACTACCCAGGTATTATTCTGCCAGTAATAAAAACCTTCTTGAAGGGGTGCACTGTTATTTATATTGTAAATTAAAGTACCATTAGTGAGAGTGCCAGATATAGTTGCATTGTCCGTTCTACTACTAAGCGATATCCTTGGTATTAATACACCGCTATCTTCACTGTCTATTTGAAGCATAACACCATTTTCTATGTCGGTGGTGTTTATACCTATTTGGGCTGATGTTGTTAAAAATGAAAAAGAAATAAAAAGGAGTAGTAGTTTTTTATACATAAGGGGGCTTTTTTGTTAAAACGGAGGCAAAATATTTAATTATTTGTAAGGAAAAGACTCACAATTTGTTTTTTCGATAAAGTCATTTTATTTACGATAAAAAGCTTGGTTTGGGTTTTGAACACTTGTTTTTTAACAGTTTTAAGTGCTGCTTGTGGTTTTATAACGGACGTGTTAGCTGTACATTTATCATTACCTAATATGGTTTTATGATTGTTTTAGTAAATCGTTTTTTCTTACCAAAGAAATTTGCAGGTATTGCGTTATGGCCTTTTCTTATTGTAAACGATCGTGAACTAAAAGTAGGTGCTGTTTTTATGAACCATGAGCGTATTCATCTACGACAGCAAATAGAACTGCTGGTTTTGCTTTTTTATCTGTGGTATGCTGTTGAATATATAATACGCTTGCTGCAATATCGTAACTGGTATATCGCGTATCGAAATATAAGTTTTGAACGAGAAGCGTATGCAAAGGAGCAAGATGTATTATACTTGCGAAATAGACTGTTTTGGAATTTTTTACAGTTTTTATGACCTTACGTTTTTTTTATTTGAAGCCGCATCATACCTGAATTATTATTAATTACAAGAAATGAAAAATAATAAACATAAATCTTTTTTTTTAAATGCAGATATTAAATTGCAAGAAATAGAGCTTTCAGAGTTTATAGGTACTGCTTGTAGCTTGAGCTTGCTTCGCGAAGACCAGATACACCCTTTTGTGTCGGGGAATAAATTCAGAAAACTGAAATACAATATTGAGCAAGCAATTAAAGACGGATATAAAACAATACTCACCTTTGGGGGGGCTTATTCCAACCATATAGCTGCGGTTGCCGCGGCCGGAAAAATAACTGGAATACAAACTATTGGAATCATTCGGGGTGAAGAACTTTCAGAAAAAATAGCTGAAAATCCGACGCTTTCATACGCCCAGCAGCAAGAAATGCAGTTGCATTTTGTAACAAGAGAAACGTATAGGAATAAATATAAAGCCTCACAAATAGAAGCCCTCCGAGAAAGTTTTGGAGACTTTTATCTATTGCCCGAAGGCGGCACCAATGATTTAGCCGTAAAAGGATGTAAAGAAATATTATCTGAAATCGAAGATGTAGATACTTTTGATTATATCTGTGCCCCAGTAGGAACTGGAGGGACATTAGCAGGCCTTATAGAGGCGTCGAAACCCCATCAAAAAATACTCGGTTTTTCGGCATTAAAAGGAACTTTTCAAGCTTCAGAAATAAAAAAATATACTACTAAAAACAATTTTGAAATTACAGATAATTATTGTTTTGGAGGCTATGCTAAAATAGATTTGCAATTGGTGCGTTTTATCAATGAATTTCATGAAAAAACCGGCATCCCATTAGATCCAGTTTATACCGGAAAAATGCTATTTGGTATCGTAGACTTGCTGAAACGTGGGTATTTCAAAGAAAATAGCCGTATTTTTGCAGTCCATACAGGAGGGCTGCAAGGTATTCCCGGTATGAATCAGCGTTTAAAAAAGAAAAATCTGCCACAAATCATTACATAATATGCTATATCGAATTTGTATTATATTGTTAATTAGCACGTTATTCCTTAGTAGTTGTAAGTCTAAAAAGAGAGCTGTAGATTCAAAAAAAAGAACTCGGACTGAGCGTGTTGTTATTCAAGAAAACCAGGAGGAAACCATAAAGCTTCCTAAGAAAACTGAAATTAAAGCCCCACCTGCTAATGCGTCTTACGGGGAAATTGTTGCCACCTATATTGATAATTACAGCCTAATTGCTATGGAAGAAATGCAGCAGTATGGTATCCCTGCTAGTATAACATTAGCACAAGGTATTTTAGAGAGTGGTGCTGGTCGTGGTAATCTAACTAAAAAAGCAAATAATCATTTTGGTATAAAGTGTCACGAATGGACCGGAGAACGCGTATATCATGACGATGACGAACTGCAAGAATGCTTCCGAAAGTATAAAGATCCAAAATATTCGTTTAGGGACCATTCACTTTTTTTAACAGAACGCAGTCGGTATCAAGATCTTTTTAAATTAAGAAAACACGATTACAAAGGCTGGGCAAAAGGATTAAAAAAAGCTGGCTATGCTACCGATCCTCGGTATCCCAATAAATTAATAAGCATTATAGAACGCTACGGTCTCACACATTATGACGAACTTGTTTTGGACGGTACTAAAAGTGAGACGAAACGACGTTCTAAAAAAGCCGAAATAGAAACCTATACCGTACAACGGGGTGATACGTTATACAACATTTCGCAACGTTATAACATGACGGTTGATACCTTAAAAGAATACAATGGATTGGATAATAACACTATTTCCATTGGGCAGGTTTTATACTTGCATTCAGTAAAAAATCAATAATATATTTTATGAACTATAAAAGAAGCAGTGCCCTTTTTAAAGCGGCACAACAAGTAATTCCCGGTGGCGTTAATTCTCCTGTAAGAGCTTTTACGGCAGTTGGGGGCGATCCCATTTTTATAGAAAAAGCTAAAGGTGCTTATTTGTATGATGCGGATGGCAATAAATTGATAGACTATATTAATTCTTGGGGACCCATGATTCTGGGTCACGCCCACAAACCGGTTGTAGATGCCGTGATTGAGAAAGCCGAAAAAGGAACTTCCTTTGGAACGCCTACTGAAGTTGAAACGGAAATAGCTTCTTTAGCTGTTTCCATGGTGCCCAATATTGACAAAATACGGTTTGTAAATAGCGGAACGGAAGCCTGTATGAGTGCTGTTCGGTTGGCGCGTGGTTTTACCGGAAAAGATAAAATTATCAAATTTGCTGGTTGCTATCACGGGCATAGCGATTCGTTTTTAATCCAAGCCGGAAGTGGTGCCGTTACATTTGGAACGCCTAATAGTCCTGGTGTTACCGAAGGAACAGCAAAAGATACGTTGTTGGCTAACTATAACGACTTAAACCATGTAGCTGAAGTTATTTCAGAAAATAAAGGAGAAATAGCCTGTATTATTTTAGAACCGGTAGCAGGAAATATGGGGTGCATTCCTCCTGCTGAAGGATTTTTGGAAGGATTGCGAAAGTTGTGCGATGAAAACGATATCCTATTGATATTTGATGAGGTGATGACCGGTTTCCGTTTAGCGAAAGGCGGTGTTCAGGAGTTATATGGTGTAGATGCTGATATTGTTGCCTTCGGAAAAGTTATTGGCGGTGGTTTACCGGTAGGGGCGTTTGCCGCTCGAGCAGAAATTATGAGTCATTTGGCACCTGAAGGCCCAGTGTATCAAGCTGGAACGCTTAGCGGTAATCCATTGGCCATGGCAGCCGGATTAGCCATGCTTTCGGAACTGAACAACAACCCTGAAATATTCACTTCTTTAGAAAAGAAAACAGCCTATTTACACAAAGGATTGGCATCTGTTTTTTCTGAAGCGGGGATTACCCATACCATAAATAGAGTAGGTTCGATGATTTCAGTACATTTTTCTGAAACACCCGTAACCGATTTTAAAACAGCTGCTTTAGGAAATAACGAAACCTTTAAGAAGTTTTTCCACGGCTTATTAGCTGAAGGAATTTACATTGCGCCAAGTGCCTTTGAAACTTGGTTTTTAACCGAAGCATTAACCTACGAAGATCTCGATGCTACGATTGAAGCTTGTAGGAAAGTAGCAACATCACTATAATAAAAAATCCCTCCAAAGCTTTTTCTAAGGAGGGATTTAGTTTTTAAGTTGTTGTATGGTTACTCTTTAAGCAAAGCTAACCACTTTTTATATTGATCGTCATTCAAGGTTTTCTTTACATTCGCCTTTAAGTCATCCAAATATTCTTTCTTTTCAGCGGCAACTTTAGGTTCATTTAGGTCTTTCCCTGCGATGTTCTTCTTAAATTTCATTTCATAAGAAGTATAAGATCTAAACAGCGCTCGTTCTTGGCTGTCATTGAGACCTAATTTTGTTGAAACTTCAGTAACCTTCTTTTTTGCTATTACTTCGGGTCTATCCGCATCTTGCGAAAGACTCTGGGCGTAGGTGCTCTGTGCTCCAACTCCCATTATAATGGCAAGTACAAGTATTTTAACTATATTTTTCATCGGTTTAATTTTAATAGATTACCACTAAAGTAACCATTTATAGTATATGTATACCAAAAATTAAGCCAATTTTAATACTTACAGTCGTTTAGCCACGGTTTCTGGAATCTCTTCTTTTTTTATGGTGTCTCTTTTTGTGATTCCCGAGTGATTTCCCCCATTTAGTATATTGCGCTTCGTTTAAGATAGACTTCATTTCTTTTTTATGAGCAATACGGTTTTCTAACATCTGATTTTTTCTTTCAAATCGTTCGGTATCTGAAAGGTCTTTTCTGCTTTTACCTTCTTTTTTTGAAACGTCTCTTTCTCGAGCTTCTTTCATAAAAAGTTGCTTCACTTCTTTTTGTTGCTTTTCAGATAAATCGAGTGCCAACGTTATCTTTTTTGATTTAAGTTCCGCTCGTTGCTCAGGAGTTAACGATTGGAAATTTTTTCTCATTTCAGTTCTTACTTCTCTTTTCGAAACATCTTTCTTTTGCGCTATTGCATTAAACCCCAATAAGGCGATGCAGATAATTAATACATTTTTCATAATTCTTTTTTTTAGTTCAACATAGGTATGACTTGTTTTTTAACAGTAGGTTTAATTTATAGGTTAGTGCCCATAAAAAAAGCTGCCCTTACGGCAGCTTTTATATATTTTTAAAAAGATGTGCTAATTTTCAATGGCCTCCAAATACTCTAGTAACATTACAACAGCTTCTTCGTGTACAATGGTCCTTCCCAATTGCGGCATTCTATAAACTGGAGCTGTACTCTGCACCCGGGCTTCAATTTCACCGCGATTGGCATAAATACCCGTATCATCAAAAGGAGTTTCAAATCTGAAATCGAGATTAAAATTGGTTACCGCTCCGCCAGGTTGATGACAATGAGCGCAGTTTACATCAATGTAGGCTCTGCCGCGTTCTAA
>Ga0209309_10005142_pt1 | contig 10515 bp, 3 predicted proteins | sample COGITO_mtgs_1204_2_FD_184807 | JGI IMG/M metagenome (GOLD analysis project Ga0209309, IMG submission 184807) | Pelagic marine microbial communities from North Sea - COGITO_mtgs_120412 (SPAdes) (version 2) | ecosystem: Environmental > Aquatic > Marine > Epipelagic ...
TCCAATGGGCCTCTGCACAGCGCCGTCCGTGTTCGCAAGACTGATGCAGAAGGTGTTGAAATCGTTGCTTGGTGTCTGCGCCACCACATATTTAGACGATATCGGCCTCTACGCGGATACCGTTACCTCTCATTTGGCTCGCATTGGCCAAACTCTGGAAGCCCTCAAGCAACAAGGGCTGTTCGCCAACTTCAGCAAATGCGCCTTTCTGTTACGGCGCATGGAATTTTTGGGCCATATTGTGTCAGAAACTGGCATCGAAGTTGACCCCTCCAAAGTGTCGGCAATCGCTGACTGGCCCTGCCCCTCCAACGTCTCGCAATTGCGTTCCTTCCTGGGCCTCATCAACTACTACAGGGAGTATATCGAAAATTTTGCGCACCGTGCGGGTGCGCTGACTCTCTTGCTCTCCGCAACGGTCCCCTTTGAATGGGGACCCAGTCAAGAACAGGCTTTCGCCGACCTTAAGGCCGCAGTTACGTCTGCGCCTGTTTTGCAGCCCTTTCGGACCAACGCCCAACACTTGGTCATGGCTGACGCTTCTTCGGTTGGCCTCGGCGCCGTCTTGCTCCAGGCCGACACGGACAACGACCTTTTTCGTCCAGTCGCCTCCCACTCCAGGAAACTCTCGCCAGCAGAGCGAAATTACCCCACGCGCGAGCAAGAGTTGCTCGACGCCCTCTCCCGGCGGTATGACGACATCGAACCTGAGCCTGCGCCTGCGTTCTCGTCCCACCTGTGGCCCGACCTCTCCAGCATCGAAAAGGACTTACCTTCAGAACCGAGAACCCTGCACGCCATGTCGGCGGTACATAACAGTTTTTGCGACCAAGTTCGCGCTGCGCAGCTTTCGGATCCCAACTGCATCGCGTTGTGTCAAAAACTCGACAGCGTGCCCCTCTCGGACCCGATTCGGAAGACCTACCGAATCTCTGACGACCAACTCTTGGAAACCATGCAACAATCTAAGCATCGGGTGGTTGTGCCATTCACAGCAATGGCTCTGAGAAACCAACTTCTCCAGGAAGCCCACGACACCAACTACGCCGCACACCTCGGTACTGACAAGACTTATCAGCGTCTTTCTGAACGCTGGTATTGGAAATCAATGTGGAACGATACACACAAATTCGTTCGGTCCTGCCACACCTGTATTGGAAACAAGGCCTCCAACCAGCAACCCATGGGCGAAGCGCGCCCGCTGCCCTTACCCTCCAAGCCCTGAGTTCAAGCCGGGCTGGATATTTCCGGGCCTCACGTCACTTCTCGACGCGGCAACACGTGGTTGCTGGTCTTCGTGGATCACCTCTCCAAACAGATCCACCTCGCACCCGCCCCAGGGCATATCGGTGCACCTCTTAGCGCAGAAACTTGCGCAGACCTCTTCTTCTCGTACGTGGTCAAGCATCACGGTCTCCCCGACGTTCTTGTCTCCGACCGAGGCTCGCAATGGCTGTCACAATTCTGGCGCGCGCTGTTCAAACACTGCGGCACCAACCTCCGATTCTCATGTGCATATCACCCGCAGACAGACGGGCTCAGCGAACGCTCTATACGCTCCGTCATTGACACCCTGCGTTGCTGCCTGGACAGCACTCACGAAACATGGGATGAACATCTTGACGCCATCGAGCTCGCTCTCAATTCCTCCGTGTCGGCATCCACGGGTCTCGCTCCTTTCGAAATTCTGTACGGCGACAACGTGCGCCTGCCGTTAACACTGCCCTCAGCAACAGATTCCGCTCCTACGAGCTGGCTGTCAACTCAAGTGACCCTTCGTCATCCTAGCCATATTGTTTTTTTAACTTTCCGTTATCGACCACAACCTATTCTGTGGATTTTCCATTTTCTCGCTTCTTTTCGACGCAAAACAATTTTCCATTGTTCAACTCCTAGTCTGCGCAGCTCAGACAACAGTCGTATTCTTCTCGTGAATATTTTCGGTTCCTCCTCTTTCTGCTGATCAATCAGCATTTCGTTCTTCTACTGGTATAATCCCAGTTCGTCACTGTTGGCTGATGTACTCAGCATTTCGTTCTTCTACTGGTACAATTCCAGTTCTTCATTTTGGCTGACCGTCTCAGCCATTCGTTCATCTACTGGTACAATTCCAGTTCTTCATTTTGGCTGACCGTCTCAGCCATTCTTCATCTATTGGTATAACTCCAGTTCGTCTCTTGGAATGATTGTCTCGGACTCTCGTTCTTCCCCTGGTCTAATTCCAGTTGTCACTCTCGGCCGATATCTCGGCATCTCGTTTTCCACTGGTGTACTCCCAGTTTTTCACTCAGCATTTCGTTGTTTTACTCTCGACAATCGTTCTTTGTTTCGACTCTCACTTCATCTTCTTCCTACCCTGATCATTTTTCAGGAAGGGGAGACTGAACTCCGCTCAAGAAATGGCAGAAACGCTCCATTGCCAACCCTACGTGCCGCCACGGCCAAGTGCGTGGCAGACTCTCTCCGCAGCTACGACGTAGCTCTGCAACAAAACTCGTGACTACACTCGAGTTCTTTTTAAATTTCTCGACTCACAACATATTTCTGGAATTGACTGAAATTCCGTTTCGTAGTGGCCTTCTCCAGCCTTGTCTCTCTTGAATTTTCGTTCTTTGTACTCGGCTGAGCGCTCTCCGATCTCTCTCGAAGCTGACGTCATCAGCACCTCGTTTTGTTTTGTTCTCGCTCCCACTTTCGCATTCGTCTTCAGAAGAATTTTCTCTTCATGTTCAGACGCCTTCGTCACGCTGACGTTGTCAGCATCTTGTTTTTCATGACAATTTCCACTGGTATAATCCCAGTTCTTCATACTCTCGGCTGACTATCTCAGCAATTCAATCCCCACTGGTCAATCCCAGTTGTCATTTGGCTGACTGTCTCAGCACACTCTTTTTTTCTACTGGAATGACCCCAGTTCTTCATTTGGCTGACTGTCTCAGCATTCTTTCTTCTACTGGAATGACCCCAGTTCTTCATTCGGCTGACTGTCTCAGCATTCTTTCTTCTACTGGAATGACCCCAGTTCTTCATTCGGCTGACTGTCTCAGCATTCTTTTCTACTGGAATGACCCCAGTTTCAATTTTTAGCTGACTGTCTCAGCACTTCGTTCTGCAACTGGTCCGATTCCAGTTTGTCTCTTGCGGCCGATCGTCTCGGCCCCGCACTACATTTTCGTTTCAATGCTCACATCAACGTGCGCTCATCACTTCCTCTTCCTTCGTCTTCTTGACCCCCTGGTCAATTTTCAGGAAGGGGAGACTGCAGCCTTGGGGCTGCCCTTATGGGCTTATTGGCCCATCTCACACGAGATCCTGACTCCTAAGTATTATTCCACTGCACGTTGGGTCCCTCAGAGAGGAACCCAAGTGAGTCTCTCCCCTGTCAGCAGATAGACATCTGCTGACAGGTGCATCGTCAACGCCTCTCCAGGCTCCCAAAGATGAGTGTTAATTATCACTCTTTGCGGATACCTCTTCACAGGCTCGCGCCTGTTCGGACTCTCATTAAAGATTCCTCTATACCAGCCGGCTCGTGTCGGCTGCATCCCTCGGCCCCCGGGGCCGTTCCTTCTCCCACGGCTTAGTGGCCTCACTCCCTCTCTTGGGTTCCGCTGCTTCATTGGTAGCGAAGGCTGACATGCAAGATTCAGCACAACCAGGTGCCTTGCAAGACTCAGAAGCAAGCAAATTCGAAGAACTCGAATTACAGGCGGAGGAGTGAGTGTGACTCCCCCTCCGTCTGAATTACGCGCCGAAGAACTTTTCCAGTTGTCACAGACTTCTTTGGCTGCAATTTCCGGGTCTGGATTCACCGATCCGGATCCTCCTGTGACTCCCTTGGTTCTTGAGGGCATGTTGGCCTCCACGAACATATCAGTGTCGATTTTGATCGACTCCGGAGCATCGCTCGATGCTGTATCTCACAATTTTGCGCGCGAGCATGTGCTTACCATGCTGCCGCTCAAACAATCCTCGGCAGCTGTCCTGCCAAATGGAGCAAAGATTGCTCTCTCTCAGAAGTGTCGCGTTCCGCTGCGACTGGCTTCGACCCTGTTCACCTACGTGAACGCCTTCGTGCTTCCCCTGACCGCTTACGATATCATATTGGGCCTGCCCTTCTTAAAGCGTCACAACGCTTTGCTCAACATTTGTGATCGGTCTCTGTCTCTTCAGACCGGCAATGTCACGCAGGTTTTGACCGAACCTGCGGCCTCTTACCAGCACAACAGCCTGGCTGGAATTGCTGGAACCTCAAAACGATCGCATCCTGGCACGGAAGTATTGCAGAACCAACGTGCCGCCATCCCAATATCACCGCAGAGCTCTGCCGCACACCATCACGTGGTGTCCTCCCCCACTTTGGACATTTGCTCCGCAACAATCCCTGGCAACGACGCCCTTTCACGACGTCAATGGAACCGCGAAGTGCGGTGCCACACAATTTCAAAAGACGACGTTTTCGTTTTCACCCTGTCACCTGACTCGGAGCATTTTTCGATCTCCGATTGCAATGCTAACCTGCTCGGTACAATCTCGCGGGCACCGACTCACGGCCCCGCTATCTCTGCCATGTCAACGGATTCCAATGACATGACCGCAACAATCCTCAATTATATCGAAGAAAACCGCGTTCGGCTCGAAGCCGAAGGCGCGGACGTCCCTGATCGCTTGCGCGAGCTGCTCCTCCAGTACAGCTCGCAGTTCAAAAGCTTCCCAGACACCTTACCCGAGCTGGACCCGGAATTGCTTCAACGGATCCATCTCACCGACGGCCCTCCGCCCGCCTCCAGACCTTACAGACTGTCTCCGTCACAGCTGGCTGCCTGCAAGGAACAACTGGACAAATTATTGAGTGCCGGACTCATCCGGAACGCAGCTTCGCCTTTTACAGCCCCAGTTTTGATGGTACCTAAACCTGGAGGAAAATGGCGCCTCACCGTTGATTATCGCGCGCTCAACGCGCGCATGAAAAGGGACTCTTTCCCTCTGCCTCACCCGGCAGACGTTTTCAATGAACTAGCAGGGCACAGGTTGTTCTCACGTATGGACCTTGCCTCTGGTTTTTGGCAAATTCGAATCGACCCCTGCGACGAGGACAAAACCGCTTTTGTCGCGGCGTCTCTCGGACAATATGCATGGAAAGTTCTTCCAATGGGCCTCTGCACAGCGCCGTCCGTGTTCGCAAGACTGATGCAGAAGGTGTTGAAATCGTTGCTTGGTGTCTGCGCCACCACATATTTAGACGATATCGGCCTCTACGCGGATACCGTTACCTCTCATTTGGCTCGCATTGGCCAAACTCTGGAAGCCCTCAAGCAACAAGGGCTGTTCGCCAACTTCAGCAAATGCGCCTTTCTGTTACGGCGCATGGAATTTTTGGGCCATATTGTGTCAGAAACTGGCATCGAAGTTGACCCCTCCAAAGTGTCGGCAATCGCTGACTGGCCCTGCCCCTCCAACGTCTCGCAATTGCGTTCCTTCCTGGGCCTCATCAACTACTACAGGGAGTATATCGAAAATTTTGCGCACCGTGCGGGTGCGCTGACTCTCTTGCTCTCCGCAACGGTCCCCTTTGAATGGGGACCCAGTCAAGAACAGGCTTTCGCCGACCTTAAGGCCGCAGTTACGTCTGCGCCTGTTTTGCAGCCCTTTCGGACCAACGCCCAACACTTGGTCATGGCTGACGCTTCTTCGGTTGGCCTCGGCGCCGTCTTGCTCCAGGCCGACACGGACAACGACCTTTTTCGTCCAGTCGCCTCCCACTCCAGGAAACTCTCGCCAGCAGAGCGAAATTACCCCACGCGCGAGCAAGAGTTGCTCGACGCCCTCTCCCGGCGGTATGACGACATCGAACCTGAGCCTGCGCCTGCGTTCTCGTCCCACCTGTGGCCCGACCTCTCCAGCATCGAAAAGGACTTACCTTCAGAACCGAGAACCCTGCACGCCATGTCGGCGGTACATAACAGTTTTTGCGACCAAGTTCGCGCTGCGCAGCTTTCGGATCCCAACTGCATCGCGTTGTGTCAAAAACTCGACAGCGTGCCCCTCTCGGACCCGATTCGGAAGACCTACCGAATCTCTGACGACCAACTCTTGGAAACCATGCAACAATCTAAGCATCGGGTGGTTGTGCCATTCACAGCAATGGCTCTGAGAAACCAACTTCTCCAGGAAGCCCACGACACCAACTACGCCGCACACCTCGGTACTGACAAGACTTATCAGCGTCTTTCTGAACGCTGGTATTGGAAATCAATGTGGAACGATACACACAAATTCGTTCGGTCCTGCCACACCTGTATTGGAAACAAGGCCTCCAACCAGCAACCCATGGGCGAAGCGCGCCCGCTGCCCTTACCCTCCAAGCCCTGAGTTCAAGCCGGGCTGGATATTTCCGGGCCTCACGTCACTTCTCGACGCGGCAACACGTGGTTGCTGGTCTTCGTGGATCACCTCTCCAAACAGATCCACCTCGCACCCGCCCCAGGGCATATCGGTGCACCTCTTAGCGCAGAAACTTGCGCAGACCTCTTCTTCTCGTACGTGGTCAAGCATCACGGTCTCCCCGACGTTCTTGTCTCCGACCGAGGCTCGCAATGGCTGTCACAATTCTGGCGCGCGCTGTTCAAACACTGCGGCACCAACCTCCGATTCTCATGTGCATATCACCCGCAGACAGACGGGCTCAGCGAACGCTCTATACGCTCCGTCATTGACACCCTGCGTTGCTGCCTGGACAGCACTCACGAAACATGGGATGAACATCTTGACGCCATCGAGCTCGCTCTCAATTCCTCCGTGTCGGCATCCACGGGTCTCGCTCCTTTCGAAATTCTGTACGGCGACAACGTGCGCCTGCCGTTAACACTGCCCTCAGCAACAGATTCCGCTCCTACGAGCTGGCTGTCAACTCAAGTGACCCTTCGTCATCCTAGCCATATTGTTTTTTTAACTTTCCGTTATCGACCACAACCTATTCTGTGGATTTTCCATTTTCTCGCTTCTTTTCGACGCAAAACAATTTTCCATTGTTCAACTCCTAGTCTGCGCAGCTCAGACAACAGTCGTATTCTTCTCGTGAATATTTTCGGTTCCTCCTCTTTCTGCTGATCAATCAGCATTTCGTTCTTCTACTGGTATAATCCCAGTTCGTCACTGTTGGCTGATGTACTCAGCATTTCGTTCTTCTACTGGTACAATTCCAGTTCTTCATTTTGGCTGACCGTCTCAGCCATTCGTTCATCTACTGGTACAATTCCAGTTCTTCATTTTGGCTGACCGTCTCAGCCATTCTTCATCTATTGGTATAACTCCAGTTCGTCTCTTGGAATGATTGTCTCGGACTCTCGTTCTTCCCCTGGTCTAATTCCAGTTGTCACTCTCGGCCGATATCTCGGCATCTCGTTTTCCACTGGTGTACTCCCAGTTTTTCACTCAGCATTTCGTTGTTTTACTCTCGACAATCGTTCTTTGTTTCGACTCTCACTTCATCTTCTTCCTACCCTGATCATTTTTCAGGAAGGGGAGACTGAACTCCGCTCAAGAAATGGCAGAAACGCTCCATTGCCAACCCTACGTGCCGCCACGGCCAAGTGCGTGGCAGACTCTCTCCGCAGCTACGACGTAGCTCTGCAACAAAACTCGTGACTACACTCGAGTTCTTTTTAAATTTCTCGACTCACAACATATTTCTGGAATTGACTGAAATTCCGTTTCGTAGTGGCCTTCTCCAGCCTTGTCTCTCTTGAATTTTCGTTCTTTGTACTCGGCTGAGCGCTCTCCGATCTCTCTCGAAGCTGACGTCATCAGCACCTCGTTTTGTTTTGTTCTCGCTCCCACTTTCGCATTCGTCTTCAGAAGAATTTTCTCTTCATGTTCAGACGCCTTCGTCACGCTGACGTTGTCAGCATCTTGTTTTTCATGACAATTTCCACTGGTATAATCCCAGTTCTTCATACTCTCGGCTGACTATCTCAGCAATTCAATCCCCACTGGTCAATCCCAGTTGTCATTTGGCTGACTGTCTCAGCACACTCTTTTTTTCTACTGGAATGACCCCAGTTCTTCATTTGGCTGACTGTCTCAGCATTCTTTCTTCTACTGGAATGACCCCAGTTCTTCATTCGGCTGACTGTCTCAGCATTCTTTCTTCTACTGGAATGACCCCAGTTCTTCATTCGGCTGACTGTCTCAGCATTCTTTTCTACTGGAATGACCCCAGTTTCAATTTTTAGCTGACTGTCTCAGCACTTCGTTCTGCAACTGGTCCGATTCCAGTTTGTCTCTTGCGGCCGATCGTCTCGGCCCCGCACTACATTTTCGTTTCAATGCTCACATCAACGTGCGCTCATCACTTCCTCTTCCTTCGTCTTCTTGACCCCCTGGTCAATTTTCAGGAAGGGGAGACTGCAGCCTTGGGGCTGCCCTTATGGGCTTATTGGCCCATCTCACACGAGATCCTGACTCCTAAGTATTATTCCACTGCACGTTGGGTCCCTCAGAGAGGAACCCAAGTGAGTCTCTCCCCTGTCAGCAGATAGACATCTGCTGACAGGTGCATCGTCAACGCCTCTCCAGGCTCCCAAAGATGAGTGTTAATTATCACTCTTTGCGGATACCTCTTCACAGGCTCGCGCCTGTTCGGACTCTCATTAAAGATTCCTCCATATCAGCCGGCTGTGCCGGCTGCATCCCTCGGCCCCCCGGGCCGTTCCTTCTCTCACGGCTTAGTGGCCTCAATCCCTCTCTCGGGTTCCACTGCTTCATTGGTAGCGAAGGCTGAAGAATGCCAGATTCAGCCCGATCAGGTTCCTTGCACGATTCCGCAGCAAGCAACGTCGAACAGGATCAAGAACAGAACAATGAACGCGCCGACCACAACGACGCAAACGAAGAGCGCCGAGCCGACGCGGGCAACGAAGAACAAGGCGACGAGCACGAAGCCGGCGCTCCCCCCCCTAAAAGCGTGGACCTGACAGCCGCGAAGAGCGAAGTTGAGCTGCTTACCGCCCAACTCGCTCAGCAAGGTGCGATGCTTGCTCAACAACGTGCGCTGTTTCATCAACTCCAGCAAGGCGCGGCTACCTCTGCGCCAAATTCCGCGAGCGGTTCTATGATGGGACTTAACGCGGAGCTCGCTTCTCACGAGAACGCACAAGGAGGGTCGGATGCTACGACCGATCCTGCTGCGACCGAGCCTGCACCTGGCACCAACCACCAGTACCACCATCAGGGATCACCAATGCACCCACCAAATCCTTTCCCTTACGCTCCCCACCCGGGCCACAATCAATTTGGGGCCTACGGATTTCCGTACCACGGATTCCCCCCACCGTTTCCCCCGGGATTCCACCCGCACGGATTCATGGGTCAACCGAACATGGTGATGCCGACACCATATGCTGTGCCGCGGGATGACCCGTACGACATCAACAACCCCCTGCTCTGCAGGCAGGCTACCCGCGTCACCAAGGTCTACACCGAAAAGATGCTGCAGGCCGGCACGGTCAGTGTTGGCCTCCTCCTTGTGTGGATTCGCTCCTTCAGCGCCTTTTGCAAGACGCTGATCGTTCGCAATCCGGTGCAACTTGCTATTATGCATCTGCGGCCTCCGGCTGACAGCTGGGCAGAGCAATTCGTGCTGCCCGATGGCAGACCCCTCATCTCAGCAAGCTGGAACGAATTCACGGGGGCGCTGCTGCATGCGCCCTTTACCGACAGTGTGGAATACTTCTACACCACAACACAAACCTTCTGCGACCTCAAGCAGGCTAACCTTAAGGTTAGCGAGTACGTGCGACAGGCAAACGACATCTTCCTGGGACGAGAGACACATCCGTTCTTGTCCCAGCTGACCGAAGGACATTTTTCATTCAAGTTCTTTATGGGTCTACACCCGCAGATACGGCTCAACATCCGGCTGTCGCCGGAAGCCTTAATGAACAAGGCCTTCACCGACCTCACAAGCCAGGCGCAGGAAGTCGGTACACACGTTGAGAGCCTCGACACCCGGGCGCCGCACCAGGTCGCCCAGATGGGCCGTTCCGGCCCTCGCCCCTCGTCACAACAGAGAGTGACAGCGACACCCCCCGTGTCCCTCCCTGCCAACTATTGGCAAATGCCGGTTGTGCAGCGACGCGATTTTGAAAAGGGGCTGAAGCAACCAGGAGACAAGGCCTGGCGCAAGCAAATCCGTCGGAACGAGGGCCGCTGTGTCTTCTGCGGCGACGACCGTCACGTCTACGAAGACTGTCGCCTCGCGCCCAAGGTTACGGTGGCTCTCCTCGACGTTGACCCTGAGTCAAAAAACGGGAAGCAGGCGGAGGAGTGAGTGTGACTCCCCCTCCGTCTGAATTACGCGCCAAAGAACTTTTCCAGTTGTCACACAATTCTTTGGCTGCAATTTCCGGGTCTGGATGCACCGATCCGGATCCTCCTGTGACTCCCTTGGTTCTTGAAGGCATGTTGGCCTCCACGAACATACCTGTGTCGATTTTGATCGACTCCGGAGCATCG
>Ga0209309_10005143_pt1 | contig 10514 bp, 9 predicted proteins | sample COGITO_mtgs_1204_2_FD_184807 | JGI IMG/M metagenome (GOLD analysis project Ga0209309, IMG submission 184807) | Pelagic marine microbial communities from North Sea - COGITO_mtgs_120412 (SPAdes) (version 2) | ecosystem: Environmental > Aquatic > Marine > Epipelagic ...
TGTTTTGGGTAATCACGTAAGTAGGTATTAAACGTAATTACATTTTCGAACGATTGAGCAAGCGTTTGCTCGTTGTTATCAACCACAATTAAGGTTTTAAACACGACTTTTCCTAGTTAAGTCAAAATATAAAAAGCATGCTTAGTAAAATACTAAGCATTATAAATAGAAACACCCATCGTACTAAGTGGGCATTGCGCGAATCACTTAATATGATGGGTGCTTTAACAGGTACCTACTGTACGAGTTAGCGCTTAAATTGCTTAAGCGACATGTGCTTTATATGCCCTTTTTTAAAAACGCACAAACGAGATATTTTTAGCGTGAAGATGAAAAATATTGATTAACTATATTTTCCAACTAATGCCGATTAAAATACCCAAAAAACACCTTAAGAGAGTTAAAAATGTCGCTGCCTGCTTGCCCAAAATGCCAATGTGAATATGTTTACGAAGACCAACAACTGCTTATTTGCCCTGAGTGCGCTCATGAGTGGAACCCAAATAATATAAACGATGAAGCCGCCATTTTAGTTAAAGATGCCAACGGCACTGTGCTTAATGATGGCGACAAAGTGACAGTAGCTAAAGATTTAAAAATTAAAGGCAGCTCGCAAGTAATTAAAATTGGCACCAAGGCGGTCATTAGAAGAGTGCTTGATAAAAAAGATCACGAACTTGATTGTAAAGTAGATGGTATTGGCGAAATGATGGTAACAGCGAAGTTTGTGAAAAAAGCTACCTAAAATTGGATATTTAAAATATAGGATGTTAGATGAAAAATCATAAAAATAAATTCATCCAAGCCTTATGCTCTGTCATTGAAGCTTATTATTAGTGCGTGTAATTGATTTTGTTTAACTGCTATTAGTTGTTGTATATCTAAAGGTCCACCATACATTTAATAAGGCAAATTATCGCTTAGGTATGTTTAAGCATTTAACCTCCTCACCTTAATGAGGAGGTATCTCATGAACTGATCAGTTTACATTTCAGTTAAGGTGCTTTTTAAGCTTTGATTACCCAGTAAAGAAATCAAATACGTTACCAAGTGTTGATGATGAACCTTTATAAAATTCAGTAAAACTACATCGACTGCATGTCACAGCGGTGTACTTTTTATTTTGAACATCAAAAATTCTTGACCAAAAGCCACCCGAAACTCTTATTTCACCGGTATCAAATTCGTTATTATTACACTTAGGGCAAGACCAATTGTTATGTCTCATCTTTCAACCTCCATATTATTTATGTACGGTATATTAGACACTTAACGAACACGTGTAGCAATTTTTTTAATAAACAAACCAATATTTAATTCTTATATTGGTTAAGTTGGAATTTTGATAAATGTTTGAATGGCTTTTTAATAATTGCTTTTTATAATAATTAGTATGGGGGTCATACTAATTTCACTCATGGATTACCTACTTGTTAGCTGTATATTGCGTTAGCAACAAAAATTTTCGTAAGTCCCGCTCTTGTCTCATTACGTGCAAAATATATACTTTATCGTTATCTTTTTTGTAAAATATACGACAAGGATTCACGACCAGTTCAAGATAATTTAGGTTAGATAACTCAATTGGTTTTTTACCTGATTCAGGAAAGAGTTCGAGACGTTCAACTTTTTCAAATATTTTGGAAACCAATTTTTTCGCTGACTGCAAATTGCTTAATGCGATATATTCAGCAATATCGTTAAGATCATCCAAAGCTGGATTAGTCCAAATTATTTCAGCCATTTATTCATTTTATCTTTAGCTTCAACATTCGACATGGTTTCACCACGACTTATTGCCTGCTCTCCTTTTGCAAGAGACTCAAGAATTTGCATACGCTTTTGCATAAATTCATAATCATCAACATCTACTAAGTATGCAGATGGTTGCCCATGTTCAGTTATCAACACAGGTTCTTTAGAGGAATGAAGTTCAGATAATATCTTCGTTGCTTGACGCTTCAATGTTGTTACTAGTTCTACTCTCATAATAATCCCCAAACAAATGTATCATTATAGTAGCACCGAGTGGCCAACTTGGGAAATACAACTAACGAGGCTGTAAAGCACTAAAATCAATTAAAAAGGGAGCACCTAACGTCAACCCTGCTCATTTTTAAACTATTAGGTACTTCTCATTATATGCCTTTGTACAAATTGAAATACACACCACGTTACGCTATAAAAGCATAGCTGTAGGTTGGATAAATGGCGAAGCCATACCATACGACAATTAATTTATGAATAAAAATAAGCGTTTATTGTGTCGATATGGCTCTACCAGCAAACGGTTCACTCAAAAACCAAAGCTTTATAAAATCTCTCCCACCACGTATTCGTGGGCTTTACCTGCAATTGTTAACGTAATTTCATCATCAATCTGTTTATTTAATAACTGCTTACCCATAGGAGCGCCGGGTGTTACTACAGCAATTGCGTGCTGTTTAACGTTTACCGTTAATCCACCAGCGGCTGGGCCTAAATAAAACCATTTTTGGGCTGCGTTATCATCTTCTAAACATACCAGCGAACCGATAGCTATTTTGTCGGTTGGCTTTTCGTTAAAGGCAGGTTCGAACAATTCAATGCTTTTATAGCAATCGTTTACGCGCTGGGCTTGGCCTTGTGCTAAATAAGCGGCTTCGAGCCCTAGGGTATCGTATTTATTTTCGGCTATATTTTCTTCATGTGTGGCTGTGTCGTGCGCGGTTTTTGCCGCTACTTTTGCTGTTGTAAGCTGCGCTTCTAGCGCAAAACGAAGATGTTCGATAACGTGGGTTTTATTCATGGGGATTAATACAATACTGGCAGTAAAAATAAGGCAGCTAGTTTAACATTTTTGCTAGGCTTAAAACCATTGTTTTAAACCCCACAAGTTTGGTGGGAATACTAGCGGGGTTTAAATAAGCATTAAACAAGCAAAGAGCTGTTGGTTGGTGCAGCTCTTTGCTTGTGCTTTATTAAAACCTTATGGCATATCTAATAATGTTTGCGTGTGGGCATCTACTTTAACTTCGTAATTTTTAGCGCTTAATCCCAATAGCTCTGGCAAGGTTGCCGCTATACAAATAGATGAGAACGTACCCACTACAATGCCGGTAAATAATGCAATAGCAAAGCCTTGCAGTGGTGCGCCTGCAAGCAACCAAACGCTGGCAACCGTTGCAAGTGTAGTACCCGACGTTATTAAGGTACGTGTTAGTGTGCTTTTAATCGCATTATTAATAATAGTCGCTGAGCTAAGTACATTATTTGACTTAACACGTAAAAGCTCGCGCACTCTATCCCCTACTATTATTGAGTCGTTAAGTGAGTAACCAATAATAGCCAGCAAGCTTGCCAGCACGGTTAGGTTAAATTCAATTTGTAATAGTGAAAATAACCCAAGTACAAGTATTAAATCGTGCACTAGCGCAACCACAGAGCCGAGTGCTAAGCGCCATTCAAAACGCACTGCAAGGTAAATCATTACCGCAATCATTGCAGCAAACATTGCTAAACAGCCTTGATCAAATAACTCATCGCCCACTTGTGAGCCAATATAAGCTGACGATAATACCTGTGCGTTTATATCATCGTTTTGTGTAACTGCGCTTTGCCAATCAAGGCTATTAGCTGTTGTTGATGCACTTGGTGCTTCTCTTAATTGAAAATGGCTATTACCTTGCGCGGTTAGCTCAAACTCACCGTTATGATTTTTAGCAATAAACGATTGAAGCTCTTTTAGCTCAACACTTTGGCTGGTTGTAAACTCAGTTAAATAACCGCCGGTAAAATCTAGGCCAAAATTTAGACCCTTTTGCGTAAGCGTAAATACGGATAGCAGCACTAACATGGCGCTTAAAAGCATGCCCATAAAGCGTAAACGTGTGCCCACTTCACCTTTCAAAAAATAATTAAGCATGTACTTTTACTCCTGCTTTTTTACCCATTTTTAAATACAACGTTTGGCTTAATATTTTTGATACATACACACCTGTAAATACAGACGTTAAAAGTCCCAGTGCGAGTGTAATGGCAAAACCTTTAACGGGCCCATAGCCTATGCCGTATAAGATAAGTGCGGTGATCATGGTCGTTATATTGGCATCAAATATTGTATTTGCGGCTTGTTTATAACCCTCTTGAATAGCTTGATATGGTGCACGGCCTTGGCGACGTTCTTCTTTAATGCGTTCAAATATTATTACGTTAGTATCTACCGCCATACCTATGGTTAGCACCAAACCTGCAATACCCGGAAGCGTTAACACAACCCCTGGTAATAATGACATTAAGCCCACCAGCGACGTTAAATTCAATATAAGCGCCACGTTTGCAATAAGGCCTAAACGGCGATACCAAAGCGCCATAAATGCAAGGGTAATACCCATACCTAACATAAGCGCGGCTAAGCCATTACTAATGTTTTCGCTGCCGAGGCTTGGCCCTATTGTTTGTTCGTGCACAATTGTAACAGGTGCTGTAAGCGAGCCTGCGCGTAGTAACAATGCTAGGTCGGCTGCAGCTTGTTGGCTTTTCATATTGGTAATACTAAAACGCGAACTTAAATGCTGAGCAATATTGGCTACGTTAATAACTTCGCTTTTTTTAACTACTTCGCCTTTAGCGTTTTGAGAATACTCAGAGTAAACCGTTGCCATTGGCTTCCCAATATTGGCTTTTGAAAACGCCGACATTGCATTCCCGCCTTGACCGTCTAAGCTTAGTTGTACCAGTGGTTTACCCCAATCATCGCGGCCTATGGTTGCATTATTAATATGATCCCCTGTAAAAATTGGCACAGGATCGAGCTTTATGGTTCCGCCCGATTGCATATTAAATGTTTGCCCGCCTATTTCTTTTAATTGATAAAAACCAAGCGATGCGGTTGCACCAATAATACGCTTAGCTTCGGTTGGATCTTGCACGCCTGGTAGTTCTATACGAATACGGTGCTTACCTTGTCGCTGTGTTACGGCTTCGGTAATACCTAATTCTTCAATACGTGAACGAAGGGTTGTAAGTGTTTGCCCCATTACTTCTTTATCAAAGCTGCTGCGGCCTTGCTCTGAATAACTAAATTTGGCAGTTTTAACGCTGCCGTTATTGCTTGTTACCACGGCTAAATTAGCAAATCGGCTTTGTAGCTCTTCAATAACGGGGGTTAACTTGTCGGTTGCATTAGGCAGTGCGTTTATTTCAAACCCGTGCTGAGTTTGCTGTGCTTTTACGCCATGTGCTTTTTGCTTAATAATGATCGATTTAGCTTGTAGATACGCACTGACTAATTGTTCATCAACGGCTTTATCTAAATCTACGTCTAGTACAAATAGCACACCGCCATTTAAATCAAGACCTAGCTTTATTGGTGATAAACCAAAATCTTGTAACCATGTGGGGCTAGTTGCATGCTCAACAATTTTAACTTGCGTGTTTGGGTACTGTGCTTTTATAGCCGCTTGCGCCTGAGCGCTTTTAGTTGGCTCGTTTAAAAGTACATTAATAGTTGATTGCTTATCTAAACCCTGCTTAACCTCTAACCCTTGGTTATTTAAAAAAGTAACTAGCGTTTTAGTGCTCGGTAAAGATTGCATTTCGCTGTGCGGGGCAGCACTTATGTGCAACCATGATTTATTTGGATATAGGTTTGGTAATGCGCTGATAGCTAATAAAACCAATACTATTAGCATGGCGATATAGCTTAATTTAAATTTAGCCGTAGACGGCTTTTTATCTTTTTTAAAACTTAACATCTTTAATCCTTATTGCCAGCAAAGCTAGCAACGTACTTTTTAAAAGCACAATTAATCTGCAGGCTGAAACTTTAAAAGTTAAAACCTAATAAAATTAAATAAGGAAAATTAAGCGTGGTAGGTAGTTACAGCTCTGTAGAGTAAGTTAACGTCTTTCCAGCCACTCAAGCGCGACTTTTTACTATTAGTTACAAGCGTATACCAAGGCTGTATAGGATTAATAGCTCTTGGTCGTAAGAATATATGCCTAACAAGGTTTTGAGCGAAAAATTCAAAAACCACATCGTATTCTGGTTCACTTTGAACAGTGTGCAAAAACAATGATGAATTATTGGCAGTTAACCTTGGTTGGTGCGCGTCAAAATCGGTTTGATGCGTTTTTTTATGCTGCGTAATATCTACAGACTTACTAATAGGCTGTATTTTAGTTAAATCGCCAATATCAGTAAGCGAAACCTGCGTACTAACAGAAATATTTAAATTTTGTGAGGCGTCCATAGCATTGCTCTGCACACTAAAAAGTGCAGCAAGTAGCAAAAAGGCAGTTAATAACACTCTAAATTTAAACATTCACGTTTTAAAACTAAAATAAGGGATGCGTAGTATATTAGGGCTAGTATTTGAAATACAATAGCCTGCTATGTATTTAGTTTAACTTTCCCCGTAGCTTTACTTTCGCCTCAGAGCGCTAAAGTTACTTTAGATCGAGCGAATTATTTAAATTTTCTTTTGAAAATCTAATTTACAAAATATGTTACGTTTAAATCTACTACTTCGGCAACATACCTTCCCCTTACCCAACGAAAACCGAGTAATGATTTAGGCTTGCTAAGCTTCTAATATTTGCAGTTTTATTATTCATTTAACATTCATTTAGTGGTTTTTTTTGGTAAAATAACAGGTAACCTCTGATGCTTCGTACTATTAAATGCGTAAGTTGCAGCGGATATACGAAATTAGTATAATTAAATGTAAACAAATAGCTAAATTTTGATTTTCTTAATTATGTTATGGATAGTAAATAAGGCAGGGAAAGTCATTATGAAAAAAAACATATTTAGTAAAATTGTCGCAAAATTTTACAATAAAAGCTTAAAGCTAATAAATACCCTAAGTAATGACACTGACCTAAAAAAGCTAATAGACAACAGTGAAATAGTCTCTTTCGATATTTTCGATACAGTGATCCTCAGAAAAGTCCTCGAACCAGCTGATATTTTTACAATAGTTGAAAGTTTATATAATGATGAACATAAAAAGCTAGACATAGATTTTAAAAGTATCCGAAGTAAAGCAGAACCAGAAGCGACAAAGATACTAACTGAGCTGAATGGTACTCAATCCATAGGTTTGGATGAAATATATGCACACATACAAAAAACACAAGATCTAGATAGCAAAACAATAAATACATTGAAAGCGCTAGAAATCGAAATAGAATTAAAATTTTGTGTTAAAAATGAATATATGCACTCTTTTTATCAATACTGTATTGATAAAGATAAAAAGGTAATTTTCACCTCAGACATGTACTTACCAGAATCCGTGATAAAAAAAATTCTTTCCGATAATGGTTATACAAAATTCCATCAATTATTTTTATCCTCTGTAATCCGTAAATCAAAGTCTAAAGGTGGATTATATCCGCATATACTTAAAGAACTATCCTGTAAACCATCTAAGCTATTACATATTGGCGATTATTACTTCGCCGATGTAATTAATGCGATGAAAGAAGGCATCAAACCTTATTATTACAAAAAAACCAGTGAATATGCACTTAGCCATCATTCATTTAAAAGGCTAAGGGAGCTATATCCTTCGAAACTATCTATAGAAGAATCTATTTATTTTGCGACTATCATCAACAAAACGTTTACCCAAAGAAATAATAACAATGAAAATATTTGGTACGACTTCGGTTATGTTTATTGTGGAATAATATATTTTGGCTTAACTCGCTGGCTTACTAGTCAGGTAATACATCAAGAAATAGAACATATATTTTTCCTTGCGCGCGACGGCTATATAATGCATAAAGTGTATAGCCTTATGAATCAAGGAATTAAAACCCCTGTTAGTAAATATATGTATGCATCAAGGCGAGCTATAAACATCCCCACTATATACAATGGCATCGATGAATATTCGATAAAGGTACTGTGTCATTTTGTTCCTAATTTGAGCGTCGTAAACTATCTTGATAGAGTTGATATAGAGGCGGAAAAACATATTGAAAAAATAAAAAAAGTAGGCTTTTCTGATCAAAATCATACAATAGAAACAGATAGCGATAAGGATAAATTAGCAAAACTCTTTCATTTATTAGTTGATGATATATGTAGTAATGCAGCGCTCGAAAGAGAAAACCTATTAACTTACCTGGATCAAATTGGGTTTATGGATACCAAAAAAGTCGCGATTGTTGACATTGGTTGGCAAGGGACAATCCAGAACTCACTGAATAAGCTAATGCTATTAGAAAATAATGAAATAGATATTCATGGTTATTACCTAGGCACATTTCAAACTGCAATGAAGTTTGCTGAAAAAGGGTTTCCGATGTCTGGCTATATGTGTAATTTTTCAGAACCTAAAAATAATTTTCAAGTGTTATCGGAAGGTGTGCATATGCTCGAATTTATTTTTTCGGCACCTCACGGCTCTGTAATTAAATTCGATAAAAAAAATGATGACATAGTAGCTATATTCGAACCTAATGACTTTTCTAATGATAAGCTAAATACAATAAACGAATTTCAAAAAGGGGCTATGGACTTTATTTCTGATTTTATGGCTATTGAGAGAGACTATAAAAAAATAAATATCGCTCCTGAAACGGCTATAAAACCTATATCTCGACTATTAAAGACCCCTACTTATAGCGAATCCGTAAACTTTGGTAATCTAAAACACTCTGAGTATGTCGGAGCAAATAGCCATGAAAGTTATTTTGCTAAAACGTCCGATCCATTAAAAATGTTTCTTAACCCGATTAAGTTTAAGCAAACCTATAGCAAATCATTATGGAAAGCTGGTTTCAGAAAACGTTATATGCGATATATTCTACCGGAAAATATATACTGCTATTTTAGAAAGCATTAAGTTGGTAACTCCATTTTAATGCTTATAAATTAATATTCAAAAAAACTAAAAAATATCTTCCCTTGTTTCAATTTACTGCGTTTACTTAACTTATAAGTGATTTTATCTACCCACATACCAATTCTGAGATACTGAATGCGCCCCAGACAAAGCAGTGAAAAACGATCAGACGCCATGAATTTACGCCAAAGTGTAAAAACGCTTTGGCCCTACCTTACAAAATTTAAAGGCCGTGTTTTTATTGCACTTATGGCGCTTATAGGCGCAAAAGGTGCCACGCTTTTAATGCCTTGGGCGCTTAAAGAAATAATAGACTCTGTAGATAAGTCGATTAACCCACTGTTAGTTATTCCCGCTTTATTGTTATTGATGTACGGTGCACTGCGTTTTGCTAGCGTATTTTTTGGTGAGATAAGAGATGCTGTATTTTCTCGCGTAACCGAGCACGCCATGCGTGATATTGGTTTAAAAGTATTTAAGCATTTACACTCGCTTGAACTGGCTTTTCATTTAGATAGGCAAACCGGTGGCATTAGCCGCGATATAGAGCGCGGTACTAGCGGCTTAAGTTTTTTAATGCGTTTTTTAATGTTTAACATTGTGCCTACTTTGTTCGAAATACTGACCGTTGCGATTATTTTTGGCACGTTGTTTTCTGTTTGGTTTGCGCTTATTACATTACTGGCAGTCGCTATTTATATTACCTTTACTGTGGTGGTTACCCAGTGGAGAAACCGATTTATTAGAGAAGCAAATGCTGCCGACAATCAAAGTAATACCCGCGCCATAGACAGCCTACTTAATTATGAAACTGTAAAGTATTTTAATAATGAGCAGTTTGAAGCAAAAACGTACGACACCTTTTTAGCAAACTGGGAAAAAGCCCGTTTAAAAAACAGAATGTCATTGCTCGCCCTTAATTCAGGCCAAGCACTTATTATTGCCTGTGCTATTACCGCGTTAATGTGGTTGGGCTCAACAGAAGTAGTTTCAGGTACACTCTCTATTGGTGAACTTGTGATGATTAACGCATATATGATTCAGCTATTTTTACCGCTCAACTTTTTAGGCTTTGTGTACCGCGAAATAAGACGCGCGCTAACCGACCTTGAAAACATGCTTGGGCTACTTAACAAAAAACCACAAATAACCGATGCACTTAATGCAAAAGAGCTAAATGTTAGCCAAGGTGAAATAACATTTAACAATGTAAGTTTTAGTTACGATGCGCATCGCCCTATTCTTAATAGCCTTAACTTTTGTGTTAAAGCTGGCAGCAAAGTAGCCATTGTTGGTGCCAGTGGTGCAGGTAAAAGTTCATTAGCGCGACTGCTTTATCGTTTTTATGATGTAAGCGCTGGTGAAATTAGTATTGATAATCAAGCAATAAATTCAGTAACACTTAATAGTTTACGAAAAGCCATTGCAATAGTCCCACAAGATACTGTGCTGTTTAACACGACTATTCGTGAGAATATCGCTTACGGCAGACCATCAGCAAGTGATGCAGAAATTGATGAAGCCATTGCTATGGCGCATTTAAAAGACTTTATAGCAACACTTGATAAAGGCGATAAAACACTGGTTGGCGAGCGCGGTTTAAAAGTATCAGGCGGCGAAAAACAGCGTATTGCCATTGCACGCGCTATTTTGAAAAAGTCTCCTATTTTAATT
>Ga0209309_10005145_pt1 | contig 10513 bp, 8 predicted proteins | sample COGITO_mtgs_1204_2_FD_184807 | JGI IMG/M metagenome (GOLD analysis project Ga0209309, IMG submission 184807) | Pelagic marine microbial communities from North Sea - COGITO_mtgs_120412 (SPAdes) (version 2) | ecosystem: Environmental > Aquatic > Marine > Epipelagic ...
AGATGATGTTCCGCAAGAAGTAAAGCAAGAACGTGCTAATGAAATAATGGAAATCCAATCTCAAATCTCTTGGGAACTGAATCAGGAGAAAATCGGAAAAACTTTCAAAGTAATTATCGATAGAAAAGAAGGGAATTATTTTATTGGAAGAACAGAATTTGATTCTCCAGATGTAGATAACGAAGTGCTTATTGATGCTACGGAAGTTTATTTAAAAACAGGAGAATTCTACGATATTAAAATAAATGAAGCAGCAGATTTCGATCTTTACGGAGTTCCTGTAAATGCGAATGTTTCTAAACCAGTGCGTAAAGAATTAAAGATAAGAGTTACCTAAAATTTTATTGAGGTTACAATAGCATAATTATTGCTTAAACTTTAGATGATTTTAAATTCAAAAAATAATATCATATTTGAAATGCCTTTTTAAATAAAGGTAATTTCATATAATCTTTAGTTTTTGTCGACATCGATTTATGAAGAAGCCGCCTGAAAAGGCGGCTTTTATTATAAATCCCTATTTTTTGACTAAAGCATAACTTCCAAGTAACATTAACTTAACATTGGAGTCGCACATTTGCATCGACAAAAACAATAAGTAATGAAATTAAAATGGACAATGTTGCTTCTCTTCGGGTTAGTAACTTCTTATTTTGCACAAGCGCAAGATATCACAGAAAACAAATTTGGTAAAGGTTTGGTTAATGTAGTTGCAAAAGATAGCTCTTATAGCTTAAAGTTTGCAGCACGTTTTCAATCATTGTTTACCGGAACATGGGACTTTCCAAACAATGATAATTTGGAAAATGGACAAGGAAATTTTTTAATTAGAAGAGCACGTTTAAAATTTGAAGGATTCGCTTATTCTCCAAAATTAACCTATAAAGTAGAATTAGGTCTCTCTAACAGAGATATTAGCGGTGGTTCTCAATTTACAAGCAATTCGCCTAGATACATTTTAGATGCGGTATTGAAATGGAATTTTCACGAAAACTTCTCTCTGTGGGTTGGGCAAACTAAACTTCCTGGTAACAGAGAAAGAGTAATTTCTTCAGCTAACCTTCAAACGGTAGATCGCTCTTTAGTAAACAGTGAGTTTAATGTAGATCGAGAAATGGGATTGCAATTACACCATCACTTTAATTTAGGAGAGGTTGTTATAAGAGAAGCTGTTGCTTTTTCTCAAGGAGAAGGTAGAAACGTAACTTCAGGAAATCTTGGCGGGTATCAATGGACTGGTAGGGCAGAAATTCTTCCGTTAGGAGATTTTGATGATTACACGGGAGCAGATTTAAAAAGAGAGCAAACTCCAAAATTAGCATTGGGTGTGAGTTTCGATCATAACAGCAATGCTGTTAAAACTCGCTCTAATAGTGGAAGCTATATGACTACAGATACTGGCTTTTTCGAAACAGATATAAATACGTTCTTTATAGATGGGATCTTTAAATACAAAGGATTCTCTGCAATGGCAGAATATGCTAAAAGAACAGCAGATAATGAAATTGCGGTGAATTCTGATGGTACTCCTACGGGGGAAATAGTACAAGTAGGAGACGGGATTAATATGCAGGCAGGTTATGTGTTTAAGAACAATTTTGAAGTTGTAGGTAGATATACTCAGGTGTCTTTAGATGAAGCCTTAACTGGAGAAGGAGTAGAAAATCAATATACTTTAGGACTTTCAAAATATATTGTTGGACATAAACTGAAAGTTCAAACAGATGTAAGTTGGAACGATTACGAAAACAATATAGACAATAGTTTAATGTATAGATTACAAGTAGATATTCATTTTTAACAATAATTAAATCATGAAAAAAGTATTATTAATTGCAATTTTATCTTTCGCAGTAATTTCGTGCGGAAATAATAAAGGACAAGATAAAGGAGAAGAAGGGTCTGGGACTATCTCTATAGATGGATCTAGTACTGTATTTCCAATTACTGAAGCAGTAGCCGAAGAATTTAGAGCAGAACAGCCTAAAGTAGATGTAACTATTGGTGTTTCTGGGACCGGTGGAGGTTTCAAAAAATTTGGAAGAGGAGAAATTAATATTTCAGATGCTTCAAGACCAATTAAAGATTCCGAAATAGCAATTGCTAAAGAAAACAATATTACATATGTGGAGTTGGAAGTTGCCTATGATGGTCTTGCTGTGGTAATTAATCCAGAAAACGATTGGGCTACTTCTTTTACAGTTGAAGAATTGAAAATGATCTGGGAGCCAGCTGCACAAGGAAAAATCATGAAATGGAATCAGATAAACCCAGCATGGCCAAATGAAGAAATTCACTTATTTGGACCTGGTGTTGCCTCCGGAACTTTCGATTATTTTACGGAAGCTATCGTTGGAGAAAGCGGATCTAGTAGAGGAGACTTTACTGCCAGTGAAGATGATAATGTATTAGTTCAAGGAGTTTCTGGTGATAAATACGGATTAGGATTTTTTGGATTAGCTTATTATGAAGCTAATCAAGATAAATTAGCTTTAGCCTCTGTAGATGGAGGTAATGGACCTGTAAAACCTTCTACAGAAACTGTGAAAAATGGAACTTATGCTCCATTATCTAGACCATTATATATTTATGTAAATAGTTCTTCTCTTAAAGATAAGCAAGTAGTAGATTTCGTGAGATTTTACTTAGATGAAGCTGGTGCATTAGCAAAAGATGTTGGATATATCGCTATGACAGAAGATGAATATGCAGCTCAAAAAGAAAAATTCAATAAGTTTGTAAAAGAAAATCAATAGTCAAATATTGAAATGAGAACTAAATTTGAAAAAATATAATTTCATTTAAGACTGAATTGCCTGCCCATATAATGGGTGGGTTTCAGTTTATTTAACTTTTACTCTAATTATAATTTTATAAATGCGAAAACTTAAGGAATTAGTAATTGAAAGAGGCCTTTTATTAAGTGCTCTTATTACTATTGCCGTGACAGTTGGAATTGTTTTAGTGCTTTCTATAGAAGCAGTAAATTTTTTCAGTGAAGTTTCGATAATAGACTTTATAACAGATCCAGAATGGACTCCGTTATTTTCTGATAAACATTTTGGGATACTACCTTTGCTTTCTGGTACTCTTTTAACTTCGTTTATCGCCATTGCATTTGCAGTACCGGTAGGACTATCTATTAGTATCTATCTTAGTGAATATGCACCAAAAAGTTTTAGAAGAACCATTAAGCCTCTTTTGGAGCTACTTGCTGCAGTTCCAACTGTAGTTTATGGATTCTTTGCTTTAATGGTAGTAACTCCATTTTTGCAATCCTTCATTCCTGGCATGTCCAGTTTTAACTCGTTATCTGCTGGTTTGGTAATGGGAATTATGATTATTCCTTATATCTCTTCATTGAGTGAAGATGCACTACATGCAGTGCCAAATTCATTAAGAGAAGCCGCTTATGGAATGGGATCTACAAGGTTACAAAATTCTTTTAGAGTTATGGTGCCGGCAGCATCGTCTGGAATTATTGTCTCTATAATATTGGCAATTTCTAGAGCCATAGGAGAAACTATGATTGTGGCTATTGCAGCAGGACAGCAACCAAGGTTAACTTTTGATCCTACTGTTCCGGTAGAAACAATAACAGCATATATAGTTCAAGTAAGCTTAGGAGATGTACAACATGACTCATTAGAATATAAAACAATATTTGCAGCAGGGATTACCTTATTTGTGTTTACATTTTTACTAAACACAATTAGTTATAGAATAAGAAAAAAATTCCAAGAGAAATATGAATAATATTAGAAAGAACAGGCTGAAAGATCAGGCTTTCAAAGTATGGGGAATTTTCTGTACGTTGTTAGGTCTTGTGTTGCTTGCAGTCTTTATTGGAAATATTCTCGTGGATGGAATTATGAGAATAGATTGGGAATTTGTAATGAATCTTCCATCTAGAAAACCTGAAAAAGCTGGAATTTATACAGCATTAATTGGGAGTATTTGGGTGTTACTGCTCACTACATTAATCGCATTGCCAATTGGTATTGCAGCAGCTATTTATTTAGAAGAATATTCGAAAAAGAATAAATTGGCGACTATTTTAGAAGTAAATATTTCGAACCTTGCAGGGGTGCCTTCTATTATATATGGATTATTAGGATTGGAAGTTTTCGTGAGGATCTTGGAAATGGGAGCTAGTGTTTTAGCGGGGAGTTTTACTTTAGCACTGTTAATTTTACCTATTGTAATAGTATCTACCAGAGAAGCTTTAAAAGCGGTTCCAAAATCTATAAGAGATGCTTCTTTTGCAATGGGAGCTTCCAAATGGCAAACGGTATATCATCAATTATTGCCAGCTTCGTTTGGAGGAATCTTAACAGGAATTATTTTAGCATTATCTAGAGCTGTTGGGGAGACAGCGCCATTAATTGTAATTGGGGCTTTGGCATATGTGCCTTTTGCACCCTCGTCTCCAATGGATGAATTTTCAGTATTGCCAATTCAAATATTTAACTGGATTACGCGTCCGCAACATGGGTTTGTAGAAAATGCGGCTGCAGCTATAATAATACTATTGTTGATTACATTTGTAATGAATGGTATTGCGGTTTATTTCAGAAATAAATGGCAGAAAAAATTTAAATAACAGAAGTGTTATATTATGAGTAAAGAGAAAAAGGAAAGTGTGATAGAAAGTAGCATTAAGCGCAAGTATAAATTACAGGCGAAAGATGTTAAGGTGTGGTATGGTGATTTTATGGCTATCAAAGGAATCAGTATGGACATAAAACCTAATAAAGTTACCGCTTTTATTGGGCCTTCAGGTTGTGGGAAATCTACGTTTTTAAGATTGTTCAATAGAATGAACGATTATGTTGATGGATTTAAAATGGATGGTAAGATCAATATAGATGGAAGTAATATAAACGCGAAAGATATAAATGTTGAACTGTTAAGAAAACAAGTAGGGATGGTTTTCCAAAAACCAAACCCATTCCCAAAATCTATATTTGAAAACGTAGCCTACGGATTGAAAATTCAAGGTTTAAAAGATAAAAAGTTCCTAGAAGAACGTGTGGAAAGTTCTTTAAAGCAAGTGGCTCTTTGGGATGAAGTTAAAAATGATCTTAATAAATCTGCCTTAGCACTTTCTGGTGGGCAGCAACAGCGTTTATGTATTGCCAGAACCTTGGCTGTAGAGCCTTCTATTATTTTAATGGATGAGCCAACATCTGCTTTAGACCCTATTTCTACTGCGAAGATCGAAGAGCTTATCTATAAATTAAAAGATAAATATACCATCGTTATTGTTACACATAATATGCAACAAGCGAGTAGGATTAGTGATAACACGGCATTTTTCTATTTGGGAGAACTTATAGAATACGATAAGACCAATAAAATTTTCACCAATCCTGAAAAGCAACAAACCGAAAACTACATTACAGGACGTTTCGGATAAACTTAAACATTATGTTGAATTTAGAAGATCATAGAGAAATTTTGAATCAGTCAGGCTTGGAAATGTTCCAACTTGTAAGAAAACAATTTATAAAATCTAAAGAAGCATTTCTTAATCACGATAGCGATCTGGCAGAAGAAGTTCTGCATACAGAAAATCGTGTAAATGGAATGGATCTTAAGTTAGATAGGGAATGCGAGCGGTTTATAGCCTTGCATAATCCGGTAGCAAGCGATTTGAGATTTGTTTTAGCCTTGCGTAAAATCAATTTTGATTTGGAGCGTATTGGAGATCATGCTTATGGAATTTCCAGTTATATAGTAGAAGTAGATACTCCTGTTAATAAGGAAGTATTAGAAAAATTGGATTTTGAGGAAATGTATAAGGCAGCCTTATCTATGCTAGATGATATTCGGGATGCTTATAAATCTGGAAATGCTAAAAAGGCTAGAAAGGTTTTTAAAAAGGATAAAATCCTTAATAAGATTAATCTAAAATCTTTTGGTGTTATTTCTGAAGAAGTTCAAAAAGATCCAAAATTGATAGATCAATATTTATTGTTGTTCTCAGTTATCAAAAAAATTGAAAGAGTTGGAGACCTTATCACGAATATAGGCGAAGAGATTATTTTTTATCTTGAAGCTGAAGTATTGAAACATAGAAAAAAGAAAGGTCCCTCTAAGTCCAGTAAATAAAAGTTTAAATAACTTTTGGATCAAGAAGGCACTTAATTAGCTCGTCACCCTGAACTTGTTTTAGGGTCTTCTCCACATTTATTGGGATGCTGAATCGAGTTCAGCATGACGACAATTCAAGAGTTAGTATTGTCACCCTAAGCTTATTTTAGGGTCTTCTCCCGATTTATTGGGATGCTGAAGCAAGTTCAGCATGACGAAAACCTTTAATGCAGCTAGTTAAATGTAATATCTAGTAAAAGAAAAGTACAACTAGATAAAAGTTTGTAAATATTGAGAATGCAGCCATAAATAATGTTTTATGGCTGCTTTTTTATTTTTAAACAGTTCCATATCACATATCAACTGCTTTCTAGAATATTCTTCGGGTTGAAAAATTGAATTTTCTGAAGCTTGCAATTTTTTAAATTGATCTAAACAAACAAAAACTCTTGATATGCCTAAAAAGATAAAATTAAGGAATTGCTGTATGTTTTTTTCATGATAGGAAGTAGCATGAGCATACTCAACTATTAAATTCAGTTCCTCAATAAAAGTTTTTCTTAATTTATTGATATCTTGAGAACAAGTAGCTAAAGTTTTAATTTGTTGCTGTGAGTCTTCCCAAACATCAAAAATGTCATTTCCCAATTGCATTAATCCGCCTACTTGAAACATTAACTTTTCTTCGGCTGCATTTAAGGGATGTTGCATGCAAAGTCTATAAAATAAAAATGAATTCCCACCTTTAGAAAACGTAAGCTCCTTAATTTTATCTTCTGAAATTCCTTTTTCCTGTTGGAATATACTTTCCTTTTCTGTTTGGAATACCTCAAAGGCTTTTTGCTTCAGTTTTTCTGGATTTGAAGCTTTAGAGAGCCCATCTTTATATAGTTGAAGCAAAAGTGTTTCAAAACTATTTGTAGGCATCATAGAATCAGGATTTAAAATGAAATTTTCTAAATGATTCCATTTTTTGTGAGGGTCATCAAAGAGATCATCCAATAAGCCAGAAATCCCTCCTAGATAGGTCATTGTAAACCTCTCTGTGTTTAGTAATGCTTTGCCTCGAAGCACTCCAAATGCGGCGCCTAAAAAGCCTGGAATTCCTAACGCATAATAATTGGTAACTTTTTTAATATCTATTTTAGAAATACTTCCATCATTACTGTTCTCAAAAGAATTAAGAATTGGGAGAATATTTTTCTTTATAAATTGCTTTTGCTTCTTAACATTTTTATATAAAAAAAAAGCAACTGAAGGAAAGTTTAAAATTCCAACAGTTGCATTATAAATTGAATTTATCTTATTTTTCATTTAAAAGAATTGGTTTCCCAAATTCTAAACCTTCTAACTTTTCTAATTGAGTATCAGCATCTCCCACAATTAGATAATACATTTTAAATGGGTTTATATATTTTGCAGCCAAAAGCTTCAATTCTTCTAAGCTCATACTATTTACAATTTCTTCTCTTTGTTTAATATAATCTTGTTCATAATTAAAATTAGCAATGTCGCTTAACATGTTCAGTTTAGCACCTAGAGTTTCAAATTTTCGGGCATTACTTTTTATCATAAAACTTTGTGTTACCTCTAAATCTAAAGGCTCTAAACTCTCAGGATAGTTTACTAAAATATCTTTTATAAGCGCAATAGCTTCAAAAGTAATATTAGAGCGAACTCCGCTAGAGATTTCAAAAGGACCAACTAAATTACTGCCATTAAATCTTGATCTAATACCATAAGTATAGCCTTTTCCTTCTCTTAATTCTTGAGTGAGTTGGGAAGCAAAGCCTCCACCGCCTAAACGATAGTTCATCACCTCCGCTTTGTAAAAATCATCCTGAGTAGCAGCTAGGGCAGGAGCTCCAATTTTAATAATAGATTGCTTTGCGCCCGGGACATCATAAAAATATACGATAGAATTTTCTGGAGCCACTGGTGTAGGATATTCAGGAATTTTTACACTTACTGGTTTCCAACTAGCAGAAATTGCCTTTAAAGACTCTTTGGCAGCTTTTTCTTCTAAATCTCCAACAGCCATAAAATTAGCCCGCATAGGCGAAAGATTATTTTTGTAATAATTTTTAAGATCTTGAATAGTAATAGTCTCTACAGATTTGGTAGTTCCTAAAATATTTTTGGATAAAATGTTATTAGGTCCGTAGATTAATTTATTGAATTCTAATGTTGCTATACTATTTGGATCTGCCTGTTGCTGTTGTAATTGACTAAGAACTTGTTGCTTTGCCAATTTAAATTCAGTTTCATCCCATCTTGGTTCTAAGAGAATTTCTTCTACCAATTTCATAGTTTCCTCAAAATTTCGACTTAAACTATTTCCTGAAAGCACAATCTTTTCATCTTCAGCATTCACATAAATAGCCGATCCTAAAAGTTCTATAGCTTCTTCTAGTTCCTGAGGAGTTTTGTTGGCAGTTCCTTTAGTGAGCATTTTTGCTAATAAATTGGAAACACCAGTTTTATTGGCTTTTTCAAGTAAAAGGCCACCTTCCATTTCTAAACTAAATTGAATTATTGGCACTTCTTTAGATGTAATTCCCGAAACACTTAAACCAGATGGCAGATTGAATTTCCATATTTCAGGAACAATAATTTCTGGATTACCCCAATATGGAGGTTCTGTGCTTCTATCAAAACTACTTGGTGTTTTTTCGTAAGCAACAATTGCATCGGCATCAAATTCCTCTTCGGCTCCTTCAATTATTTTTTCTTCTTCTATTTCAGCTTCAATAGAGTTCTCTAAAGCAAGTTCTTTTTGACCTTTAGGAACAAAGCTAGTGGCAATAAATGGCTTTCCTTTTATGTATTTATTATAAACCCGTTTCACATCTTCAGCAGAGACATTTAGAATTTTCTCTACATTTTTATTGATTTCATTCGGGTCGTTTGCAAATATTTGATATTGTGCCAATTGAAACCCTTTCCCTAAAACACTGGAAATACTATTGTAAAAGTCTGTTTCCTGTCCTGCTTTAATCCTTTTTAGATCTTTTTCTGGAATTCCTTTTTTCTCAAATTCGGCAAAAGTTTCATCTATCGCACTCTTAACCTCATCTAAATCTTTACCTTCAAAAGCTCTCACTTGAAGCATGAATTGCCCAGTCAATTCTGAAGTATAATCGAACATATTTACCCTATCGGTAAGTTCTTTTTCTACTACTAATTTTTTATAAAGAGGTGCATTTTTACCATCTGCTAAATACTTGGCTAAGATTTCCAAAGCATAAGAGTCTTCGTGATAGGAGTATTGCGATGGCCAGGTAAGGGTAAGCTCAGGTAATTTCGCGAAATTATCTTCATAATAAAGCCGCTTAGTTTCTTTTAGATTTGCAGGTTTTTTATCTAATATAGGAATATTCTGTCCTGGTTGTATTTCATCAAAATATTTGTGAACCCATTCCTTAGCTTGTTTTTTGTCAAAATTTCCTGCAATAGTTAGGGTTACATTATTGGGAACATACCATTTATTATAAAAATCCTTCACATCTTGTAAAGTGGCTTTCTGAAGGTCTTCTAGAGAACCTATAACTTGCCAGTGATATGGATGATCACTAGGATATAAATTTTGATCTATCACAGCAAACGTATGCCCGTAAGGTCTGTTGTCTACGCCTTGTCTCTTTTCGTTTTTTACAACTTGTTTTTCTTTGGAAAGAACTGGCTCTGTAACGGTGTTTATAAAGTATCCTAATTTATCTGCTTCTGCCCAGATCATTTTTTCTAGTGCATCGCTTGGAACGGTCTGAAAATAATTGGTTCTATCTCTACTGGTCGAACCATTTGCACCAGAACCTCCTATACGTGCACTCATTTTATCTAGTCCGCCTTTTCCAAGATTTTCCGATTCTAAAAACAAAAGGTGTTCAAAAAGATGTGCAAAACCTGTTCTACCTTCAATTTCTCTTGCAGAACCTACATGACTCGTTAATGCCACGGCAACCACAGGATCCGATTTATCTTCATGTAAAATAACTCGAAGTCCGTTTTGAAGCGTAAATGTTTCAAAATCTATATTGATGCCTTTAGCATTTTCTTGAGCTAAAATTGAAAGCGGTAGTGCTAAGAAAAGCAGTAATAAAGCTGAAAAAGTATTTTTCATGTTTTTATTTATAAGTTTTTTAAATTTTCTAATAGTTCAGTTTTGTGTCAGTAATAACTTCTGACTATTTTTCGTCATGCTGAACTTGTTTCAGCATCTCAGTCAATCTGAAGAAGACCTTGAAACTAGTTCAGAGTGACGAGATTGTTTGAGAGTAAAACACATATACATTAAATCTTCAATCTATAAGTATCGTTGTTCACAAAGAAAACTGCATTCACGAAAAACAATTTTCCATTTTCCCAGAAAGCTCTAAATAAAGGATTATCCACCATATAAATTATACTTCCTTGCCCA
>Ga0209309_10005151_pt1 | contig 10502 bp, 9 predicted proteins | sample COGITO_mtgs_1204_2_FD_184807 | JGI IMG/M metagenome (GOLD analysis project Ga0209309, IMG submission 184807) | Pelagic marine microbial communities from North Sea - COGITO_mtgs_120412 (SPAdes) (version 2) | ecosystem: Environmental > Aquatic > Marine > Epipelagic ...
TATAAAAGCCGTCTAAATTGGTGTGTACAACTCCGTCCCAATCTTCACCTGACATGGCTGGAAAAGCATTGTCTTTGGTTACGCCTGCGTTACAAACCACGCCATAATACGCTCCGTGTTGTTCAATGTCTTGTTCTATCATTGCGCGAGTGGTGTCTCTATCGCCAATGTCAAATTGTAAGGAAGAAGCAGTTACCCCAGTCGCAGAAATGGTTCTAACGAGTTCATCAGCCGCATCTTTTTGGCTACGATAGTGCACCGCAATATCAAAACCTTGTTTCGCTAAGGCTAAGGCCGTAGCTTTGCCTATACCTGAACTTGCGCCGGTAACCAAAACTCTTCTATTATTCATTAGGCATTTTCTCCAGTAAACGCTGCGGCTTAGCAAATAGACTAATAGCCGCAATAAAATTAATACTATTTCCAATAAGAATAGTGCTGCCAAACGCCTGTACAATTGGCATATCGCTAAAGGCTAGCAAACCGAACGATAGTAAACTCGTGAGCGCCGAAAGCAAAATAGCCTGCTCGGTAATTTGCTGTCTGCCTTTCGAGTCAGGTCCTTGACCATCTCTCATTTCCTTAGCGAAAATAATGTAATCCATGCCTAAGCCAAGTACTAAAAACAGGGCCATGATGTGAAAAACCGTTATTGGCTGATTTATAGCGGCTAGGACTGACACGGTAATAATGCTTGCAGTAGACGGTATCAGTAATAAGAAAACCGTGCTTAATTGCCTGTAATACAGCACCAGCATTACCGCTATTAAGCCATAGGCTACAAATAAGAGCTCAACGCCAATGACGCGTTTTGTTTTCAAGGCCTCGGTTGCCGCGCCTAAAGTATTTACATATTGAGCATTAGAAATACCTTCACTTACGGTTTCAATTTTGCTAAGCGCACTGTTTTTCTTAATTAGCACAAAGCTAAACACTTCATCGTTCTGCTCTATCCATAAAACAGGTAGGGAGGGAAGTTGTTTTGCCAATGCGGGGTAGTCTACATAACGACCGCTAGCGTCGCCATAAGCTTTTTTGATCGGGCTCGATTGCGAATCACCAAGACCCAAATGCTCAAAAAATGTATCAACAACGCCGCCATCCATATATAGCTTTTGCTGCAGTGCGTAATTTTGTTCTTGTGTTGTCCGAGAAGGAAGCCAGTCCAGTACACTTGAAACTTGCTCGCTGTTTGCACCTAATTCTGTATAAAGCGTTTCCAATGTGGCGTAAACCTGTTCGCCGGAATTGCCGCGCACCACAATATAGCGTCCTGGTTCATACACTTGAGTAAGTGATGCCACTGCTTGCTCTTGCGCGAGCAAAGAGGGTGATACATGAAAAAATAGTCGTGGATCGTCATTAACGTTGACCTTTGAGACATAAAGAAATAAGCCACCAGCGCAGCCTAGCGTTAATCCTATGCCCATTAACACCTTTGGATAACGAGCAAATACGCTTTGAAAGGCTTTAATGCAAGCCACAAGAAACGTTTGGCGAGCCACAATAGGCCGCCTTGTGACTATTGGGCCTAGTACAATAACGCCTAGCCACGCCATTATTAATCCTGAACAAGAGAATAAAGCAACTTTTTGCAGTATGCCTAAGTCCGATAAACCTAGGGCAGCATAACCAACTAAGGAAGTTATAACGCTTAATAGCATCGCACGCATCAATTTTTTGGTATGCGCTTTGTGGTGTTCGGGTGTCTTGTTTTCGGCCAAGAAATGGTAAAAGTAGTGAATTGAGTAGTCCACCACAATCCCAATAAGGCTAGCGCCAAAAACGATGGTGAGTACATGAATTGAACCAAATACAAGCGTACTTACCAGTATGGCGAAACTCACCCCAATTACGATGGAAAGCAAAGCCAATGTTAATGGAAGAAGTGAGCGAAACACTAGCACCATTAGTAAAAGCACACCCGCAACAGAGCCTATGGCGATGCGCTGAATATCACCTTTTGCTGATTCTGCTGAGTCAACAGCAAAAAAGAACATGCCCGAGCGCATTATTTCAACCTGATAGCGCTCGCTAAGTGATGATTCAATGTCTTTAATTGCCTGATACAAGTCTTGCTGAGCGGTCATTGAAGCGGGGTATTGTGAAATCAATACAGCGAGTGTTTCAACATAAAAACCACTATTACTCTGAGTTGAGTCGGGTTCGTCACTCGCTTCTCCAGAAATACCTATCTCGCTTTGCTTGGCAATAAGATAATCTGAAAACCAGCCAAGGGGATCTTGTTCAAAAGGAATTACGCGAACACCACTACCTAATAAATATAATTCTCGCTTCGCTGCATCGGCTAGTTCATCGATGCTAGACTCGCCAAGTGCCCGTTGCTGTGACTCGTTTAGTAAATTAAATTTAAACCTAGACAGCGCATTAAGGTATTCGCTTTGCATTGTATTACTAGACAATGTTTTTATGCCGCTTATTGCACCAAATTGCGTTTGTAATTGCTCAACGGCGGATAACACTTCCTCTTCTTGTTGACCTTTTACTACCATAATAAAGCGATGGCTAATGTCTTGAGTTAGCTTGTCGGTGGCTAACTGAAGGTTTTGGTCGGGTATTTTACTAGGATTGAGTTCATTCAAACTTGTTTCGACGCGAAGATACTGCGAACCCAAAGTAAAGAACAGCAAGACGCAAAGAACGGCGAATGAGAAAATAACCCGAGCGATAAGCGTTAACATTAGCGCTTAGTATCTTTCAAGGTATGACGGAGAACGTAATATTTTGCACCAAAAGGTGGTGTCTGGGTAGTGCTCTTCGCACTGCTCGAAAGACGCTCGCCTGCCTTCAATATCATGTTCAACAATGCCGTTGATGGCGACCTGAGTCGTTTGGCCTGTGGTATCTAGAATGATGAAATCTATGGACTTATTCTGCTCGTCGCGTTTATCTACAGTTAGCAAAATATGCTCAATCCCTTTTTTCATATAGCTGCCTTTCGGTTGAAGCTTTATTTCATCAGCGTTGTTGCTGGGCACTATTGAGAATTCCTCAGCAAAATATTGGGTATCGCCATTTAGCAGTTTCATCACAATTTTGGACATACTATAACGAGCAATACCCGTCAGTGGGGTCACGTCTCCTTTGTCATTTATACGGTAACTATTAGCCGCGTTTGCATACAGTATAGCTTCTATGAACGGCGTGTCAGTGCTCCAAATTAAACCCAAATCACAGGAAAAGAAAAAGTCGCCATTAGAGATTAAAGGTACGGGTAGGCCTTCTATATTTTTTTGCTGGGAAAACTGGCCCGAAAAGGAACAGCTTGTGGGAAACATATTGCTTAAAAGCGCCTCTTTACTGCCGGTATTCTCTTGCGCAATTGTGCCTTGAGCGAAGAATAAAAGGGAGACTAATAAACTTGGCAAAAGCGATAAGAGCTTACTTCTCATCGTGTTTACTCAACCATTTGGTAATGGTTTCGGTTAAAAATGGCGGGGAAGTATATTGCGTAATGTGATCGGGCATTGAAATAGCGAATTGACAGCTTTTTGCTTTTGTATAAATTTCATTCGAGTCGCTATCTTTAATCACATAATTTATTTTTAAGCGATGCTCCCACTCCACAAGCCACGACTCTATAACAATCTTTTGTTGAAAAAGTAATGGCTTAATGTATTTGATTTGCAAATCGACAACAGGGAAAAAATAGCCTTCTTTTTCCATCACGCTATATGGACAACCTACCTCTTCAAGCAAGGCGCAACGAGATATTTCAAAATACTTTGGGTAGTTACCATGCCAAACAATGCGATAAGCGTCGACATCAAAAAATGGAATTTCATATTTGCTTACGACGCGTTTCATGACTTAACTCGCTTTTGTGGAACGCTCTGTTTTGAGCGAAAGCTCAGCAAAAGCATCAACAACATCCTGTATCGTTGTTACATCATTGAATTGCTCTGATGATATATCTACATCAATGGTTTTTTTCAGGTCAATAAGTAAATCGACAGCATCAATGCTGTCTATATCTAAATCTTCGTAAAGCTTGGCCTCTGGGACTATTGCGTCTTCGTCTAGTTCAAAAAGATCAACAAGTATTACTTTAATTTGCGCTAGAATTTTCTCTTTATGGGGGTCCATACTTCATATCCATTACTTAATTTAATTATCGTTACAAGACTTGTGACCGGTCTCACTCACTGCCAACTCGGGTTTACCGAGTAATGTACTGCTCATTTCGCGTGTACATATTCTAAAGTTGTATGAAATCCTAATACAAAACTGCTAAAGGCCTACTTTTTTTCAGGTGTGAATGCCGTTTTAGTCTTCGCCCAATTATTATAATACCTTTCTAAAAACTGCGTGAGCTCTCGGTACTGCAGTGTTTTGGGCTTTGTCGTATCAATGCAATCTTGCAACTTAAGTGGCTGACGAGAATATAAAAAAACGTCTGCACCATTATCGGGTATATCGTACCAATTATCACCTTTTTTTAACACTTGTGGATAACATTTTATCAAAATTGGTATTATAGGTGCGCCCGATGCCACAGCAACATTAGCAGCGCCTCGTCTAAAGTGAATATCATCAAGTTTTTCGCTTCTCGTCCCTTCAGGAAAAATCAATAAATCTTCTGCTGCTTGTAACTTTTCAACCGCCATGTTCACGGCATCATGGGTGTTGTTTGGAATGAAGCCCGCTAATCGCACTATAGCCCCAGTAAATATATTATCCCATAGCGCGCTTTTGACTAGGCAAGTTAAATTTTTAGATATAGCAAACATAAATACCGCATCAATAAGCGAGGGATGATTTGCTATAACAATATTCCCTGGTTTCGTTTGTAACAAGCTTGAGACGTCGAATGAATATCTAAGTAGGCCAAATGCTCTCATCATTCTTATGAAAGTGAGACATCCATAGTGGATACACCAGCGAATCCATTTTTGCTTAACGGCTCCAGTGATTATGGGGATAGGGCTTAGCAAGAGGAAAAAAACGCCAATAATCAAGGCCACTAACCCGAATAAAAAATAACCTACTGCGACGAAAGCTATTTGCCAAAATTTGCGATTGTGAAATCTCCTCATTTATCGCTCTGCACAAATGAAATGTATATGGCGCGGCGCTATTGTATAACGCGGCGCTACTGTATAACGCGGCGCTACTGACAAAAGCATTCTATTTCCACAAGTAGTTCAAGGCGACAAATGTCGGCAACTGTTATTAAGGCCGTAACATTAGGATAACGTCCATTTAGCCAATTTTGAGCTTGTTGAAAATGATGTGGATAGCGTAAATATACCTTAAATGTTGAGAGTGTTCTGTTGTCGGGGTTGGCGGTAGCCAGCAAATGCTCAATATTATTTGCCGTTACTTCAAGTTGGCGTTCAAAATTATTTGCTTCTACGCTTTTATGACCCGTAATACTCGCCGTACCTGATATAAATAAATAAGGTACATCTCCTAAATGTAGAGCGGTTGCCCTTGCAAAAGAGGGACTGCTAATGCCATATTGCCGAGGATAATCGTAAGCATTAATTTGTTTGTTGTTGGTAAAATGTGACGCTTTGTTTGCACTTGCAAAAACGTAAATAACAGCGCCTCGACTATGGTGGCCAAGAGCAGAGGCAGATGGAAAATAAGAGGGCTCTATTCTTAGGCTTGTAAATGCCCGCAGGCGACCTGTGCAGAAGCGTTTGTATGTTTCGGCATCGCCCATGCCGGTATTAATATCGGGTAGGTAGTTCCAAAAGCGAAACGGGTGCATAAAGCCATGATCGTTAAGCACCGAAAATATCGACACATAAGCTTCATAAGTAGATTTTTCTATATCTCTACAATCTTCTTCGCTTAGCCACCGGCTGACGCAAATGATTTCAGATGTTTTTGACCACTGGCTTTGCTTGCTAATGCCACGTGTTACCTTGTCTTTAACAGACCATATTTCGTTAATTTGTTGCAAACCGGCGTGTTCAATCCCAGCGTTAATGACGCCAAGATCACTTGCTTCACAAGCCTTAGCCAGCGGAATGACAGCAAGTGTGTTTTCCTCAAGTGCTATTTTAGCTAAGGGGCTGTTTGAAAATCGGTGGCTTAACATTTATAGATAGGGCTTCTTATATAGATAGGGCTTCTTATATAGATGGAGCTTCTTGTATAGATGGAGCTTCATACTTGATGTCCATTCACAAAGCATGAATGTCCATTTAGAATTGTTTGAAAATAACGCCACTGAGCTTAAGCAACACCGTTCTGAGAAAATATAAGGCTGACTGGCATTAGGTTTTATTCTTTCAATAGTTTAAACTAGTGCCTCTAAGAAATAAAGCTCAAACAAGGAAGGGTAACAGTAACAATGACAAAGCAAACAGACGCCGAACTTAAAATGGCTAATCTCTTAGTAGAAGCTCTAAACCTTGAAGATATAGAAGCGCATGAGATTGATCCCGATGAACAATTATTCGGTGATGGCCTAGGCCTTGACTCCATTGATGCACTTGAAATTTCCTTGGCTATCGCTCAAGATTACGGCATACAGATGAAAGCGGAAGATGAAGCTACTCGTCAAGCATTTGCAACACTCAAGAGTTTGACAGCATTTGTTGAGAGTAATAAGTAGTTGGGTTGATTACTATTAATGGTAAAAACATTTCCTTTAGTTAGGCGTGGTCAAAACGAAGTCATTGCTTATTTGCTAAAACCAATTGCAAATTTTGGATTAGCTGCTGGAAAAGTCGATGTCAATACTTTCTTGTCTCATGTACGGGCCGTTGCGGCTGCGCTAGGCGAAGGCAAACACGCGATTAATATGTGTGACAATCGCTACTTATTCTTAGTAAGCTTCTGCGCAGTTGTGTTACGCAGGCATATAAATTTATTGCCAGCAACCAAAAATACGTTTACGCAGCACCAGTTAAATGAAGCTTATGCAGACACCTACATCATACACGATGGTGTTGATATAGCGACGCCAATACCTAGTATAGATTTACGCAAACTGACTTTAAACAATGCCCATGATTCGTCTTTAGGCATACCGCAAATTCCAAATAAACACCTCGCCTGTATAACTTTCACCTCAGGTTCAACAGGTCAGTCTAAGCCAATTTTAAAATACTGGCGAACCCTGCATTGCAGTACCGCAATTAATTATCGATATATGATACCTAAGACCGATAATACAATATTTCAGTTAGCGACCATGCCTGCGCAACATATGTGGGGTTTAGAAACATCCATATTAATGCCTCTTTTTGAAAATGTGTGCATGAGTGATGTAAAACCCCTTTTCCCACAAGATATTTTTGATTCTCTAAGATCGCTGCCGGCACCAAGGTTATTAGTTTCTACCCCTATCCACCTTAGAGCTATTTCTGTGGGTAGCGCAGATGATCTTTCCTTGCATGCTGTTTTATGTGCTACTTCGCCATTAGCACCTGATCTTGCTCAAGAGATCGAACTAAAGTTTGCAGCCCCACTGCTTGAAGTTTATGGCTGTAGCGAGGTTGGTTCGATGGCGGTAAGGGAAACGGCAAGAGAGCGAAATTGGCTTCGATTTGATGATATACACTTTGAAAAAGACGGCGAGGACACCGTTGTAAGCGCAAAACACTTGCCAGAATCCACGCTGCTTCAAGATAATATCGACATAATAGACGAGCAGCATTTCACCCTCAGAGGCAGAACTACAGACTTAGTAAAAATAGCAGGCAAGCGTGGATCCTTATTCGAAATAAATCAGGTGCTTTTACAATTCAAAGGGCTTGTGGATGGCATTGTTATATACCCGAATACAAACAACGCTATTACACGTTTATGTGCAATAGTCGCGTTGAAACCCGGCTATGATAAACTTACGTTAAGACGTTTTTTGCGCGAACATCTCGACAGTGCATTCGTGCCTAGGCCTATTCACGTTGTCGATACGCTCCCTCGAGAGAGCAATGGTAAACTCTTGAAAACACGCGTGGAAGATTTGCTTAAATCATTGAAAAAATGAGTGTTTACGCTAACCATGCTTTAACCATACATAGCAATCAAGCACACGGCGCAACGATTTAGCTACCTTTCTGACGGTTTTCCAATAAAATGAAAGATACCTGCGTGTAGCAGGGTCTTTTACACATAACTGTTAACAACTTCTTTAGGACTTTACTCAAATATGCTCAAGCCCGTGATACCCATTTTATCTTCTGTTACCTTTATTTTATGCGGGACACCAATGTTCTCAATGCCTGCCGCCGCTCAACAAGCAGACGCCGACAGTATTGAAGTAATAAAAGTAACCGGAGAGGCGCTAAATACGTCTTTTGTATCACCTAAACAGGCACTCATTGACGGGCCTTTCGGTGACGGCTTGGCGGTAAAAGATATAGCACGTTCTATCACCCCTATTTCAGCAGAACTTATGCAATCCCTTAACATTAAAAGTCTGCAAGATATTTTGGCTGTTAGCCCAAACACCTATGCGGCAACAGGCTTTGGTGCGCCTAGCTTGCCCACTATTAGAGGCCAGTTGGGAGAACTGTTTCAAGACGGGGTTAGGCGACAAGCTGGCAACAATGGTTTCGGCGTGCCTTTATCGTTTAACGCAATAGAAGGTATTGATGTGGTGAAAGGTGCTCCGCCGGTTCTATTTGGCAGTAGTCAGCGTAATGGTGGCTTCGTTAACCTACATTCTAAACGAGCGTCGCTTAGCCCGCAGCGAAACGAGATTAACGTATCTGCGGGAAAATGGGACAGATACAGCGCGCAACTTGACGTGTCGACGGTACTTAAAGAGAACAAAGCTGGTGTAAGAGTTAGCTATGAACATGTAGATGAAGGTAGTTTTTACGATTTCACTCAATTTCAAAGTGATAGTTTATATGCAGCGCTGCGTTTCTTACCAAGCAATACATCGAGCTGGGATATCAATTTCGAGTATTACGATGTCGACTTTACCGACAATGCTGGCATAAACCGTCCCACCCAAAACTTAATTGACAACAATCTTTATGTTACCGGACAAGGTACTCAGCCTAACGGCAGCCAAGTGCCCGGAGCGGGGGCTATTATATCGCCTACTGGCTTGGAATACATTGGTAGAAACCGCGTGTTGACCGACCCCGACAATATTAACAACGCCAGCACTTTTTTGTTGCACAGTGTTTATAAATCGCAAATTACTGACAATATTAGCGTAAAAAACACGAGTTATTTTCAATACTTAGAGCGTGAAGAAATTGCGCAAAACAGTTTTGTAGAGATAATAGACGGTGCAAAAACCGCTCAGAACCGCGCTGAATTGACCTATGGCTGGAACGATGATCAACAAACAATTTTTGCTTTTGATGTACGTTACAACGATGTATTAGGCTACAGTCAATTTACCACTGAAGCCGACGCTCCTATCGATTTATTAGGTCCACTTAGTAACAGACGTATACCGCTCACCCAAGCGCAGCAAGGCAGGCTTAGAGAGTTAAGGCCAAATGTGTTTGTATCGCCCGGTGGGCAATACGATATCAACAACGATGGTCAGGGTGATTATTCACTTTCAGATACCACCGATTCGACTAGCTGGCAAACAGGTTTAGCGTTTCAGCACGATAGTCGTTGGCTGGATAATTTGAGTTCAAGTGTTGGTTATCGAGTCGATTTTTATGACGTTGAAGCTAGAGATCCAATCGCGCCAGAAGGTCAAGTTGCCGCTAGCGACAGTATTAATGAAGTATTACACTCAGGACAAGTTAGTGTGAACTACGATGTTAGCTCATCATTCACTACTTACATCGCGGCAAGTTACAACGAAGCCACCTCCAATAGTATGGCAGGTGGAACTACCCTCAATGGCAACAATCAAATTAGTGATCTCAATTTTGCTACCAATAATCACTTAGTGGAAGCGGGAGTCAAATATGCGCCCGCTAATAGCCCTTGGTATGCTGATGCAGCATATTTTCAACAGCGAAGAAGTTTACGCAATAGAGACGGCAGCAATACCGGAATAAAGGCAAAAGGAATTGAGCTGCAGCTGTTTTATGTAGCGCAAGACCTTTGGCTGAATGCTGGCTACAGCTACATAGACGCGCAGTACGACAACAGTGCCACCAGTCAAGAATCTCGTCAAGTGGCCGATGCCTTCGACAATTCTCGACCGGACATAGTACAAGGGACAGCGCTTGGTTCGCCTAATTTCACACCGTTTGCGGCTTCAAACAGCACTGTTCAGGGTATTCCGCAACAATCCTTAAGCCTTAATAGTGCTTATCATATTGATACTCAATGGCAAGTTGGCTTCTCAAGTCTGTATACTAAAAGCTACCCACTAGATTTCTTAGCCACGGTGTATGTGCGCGACCAGTTTACTGTAAACGTGAATACTACTTACGCATTTACGCAGCAGCTAAAGGTGCGAGTGGATATTAATAACCTGACCAATGAGGAAAACTGGCGACCTGTGTTTGAAGGCGGTTTTTTTGGCTCAACCCTAGTATTTCCTGAACTTCCCATTAATGGTGAAGTTTCGCTCAGCTATTCATTTTAAGGAA
>Ga0209309_10005158_pt1 | contig 10495 bp, 7 predicted proteins | sample COGITO_mtgs_1204_2_FD_184807 | JGI IMG/M metagenome (GOLD analysis project Ga0209309, IMG submission 184807) | Pelagic marine microbial communities from North Sea - COGITO_mtgs_120412 (SPAdes) (version 2) | ecosystem: Environmental > Aquatic > Marine > Epipelagic ...
TAGAGAGCATATAAAATATATTAAAAAAGGGATTGCATTGCAGTCTCTTTTTCTTTTTGCAAAAACCCGTTAAATATAAAGTATCTTTGCATTTTAAAAATTTATTTATGCTTGCACTAGGACAATACCATACATTAATAATAGATCGTGATACCGAACCGGGATTATTTTTAACCGGATCTGGAGATGATGAGGTGTTATTACCAAATAAATATAAACCGGAAAATTTTAATATTGGAGATGAAATAGACGTTTTTGTTTATTTGGATCATTCGGAACGGCCGGTGGCAACTACACTACGTCCATATGTAAAATTAGATGAGTTTGCTTATTTGAAGTGTGTAGAGGTTTCTGATATTGGTGCATTCCTAGACTGGGGATTAGAAAAACATCTTTTTGTTCCTTATAGAGAAATGGCATCTAAGATGCGTAAAGACAGTTGGTATCTTGTATTTTGTTATTTAGATGAAGTTACCGAAAGACTTGTAGCTTCTAGCAAGACCAATGCTTTTATGGATAATTCGGAGATCACTGTGGAACCCTATGAAGAGGTAGATATCATTGTGGTAAATCCTACAGATCTTGGAGTAAATGTAATTGTAAATGAGTTGCACCAAGGCTTGATCTATAAAGATGATATTTTTCAGGATCTAAGTCCTGGAGATCGATTAAAGGGATGGATCAAGAAAACCAGACCAGATGGGAAATTGGACGTAACACTGCAACGTCCTGGTTATAGAAGTATCGAGCCAAATGCTCAAAGTATTTTAAATGAAATCTCTTTAAAAGGCGGTCATTTGAAGCTTACAGATAAGTCTGACCCCAATGAAATTCAACGAATCTTACAAATGAGCAAGAAGAGCTTTAAAAGAGCAATTGGAACTTTGTATAAGCAACGTATGATTGAGATTAAAGACGATGGAATCTATCTAAAGGAAGACTCTTAATAATATCTTCTATAAAAAGGAGAATATCTGGTATAATAAATAGAGCCGGTAGTTTCTGAAGCATCTTTATAAACAGTGTTTCTTGTGCCTCTTGCAGGTAAAGTTGGATTGAAATTCTGGTTAAAATATCGGGCATCATTTTCTCTAGGATTCAAAGAGAAACTTACGGAACTCTTTTTTTGAGGAGCCTGTACAGGAGAAGCTAACTCTACATATCTACTAGCCCTCATTTGCTCTTCTTCTCTCATCAATTCAGAAAAGTTTATTTGAAGAGGTTTATCCTTTGTATCAAAATTTACAGTTCTTATTTTAAATTTTCCAACATAAGGGTTCTCTGGAGCAAGCGTTGAAAGTGAAGGGGTTATTTCTACACGTTTAACAATAAATCCTTCTGAATTATTAACAGCAGGAATTTCCTGAGCTTCTACAGAAAAGGCACATATCAAAAAAAGTAAAAATAAGCCGGTAACTTTCATTTTAAGTATTTAATTCAAAGATATCAAGAATTGTGCAATAGATAATAAATGATTCATTTTCTTCTATAAATTATTAAAAATGTTTTTAATTTTTAGCTTTGAATAGCTTAAAAATCTTAAATAATTCTATTTTTGGGCAACTAAAAAAATCAATTAATATGAAAAACACATTTTACGCAGTAGTATTTTTATTTATTGGAATTACTGGATTTGCACAAGAATCTGATGCCACTTACAAAGCGAAAGCAGTTCAATTAATAGAAATCAATTCAGGAGCAACTTTCGATGTAATGCTTAAACCTTTAGTAGGAATGGTTGCTGAAGAAAATCGAGATGCTTTCAAAGCAGAGGTAAAAGAAAGTATGAAAGACCTATTCGATCAGTTAGCAGTAGTATACATGGAAAGTTTTACTGAAACTGAATTAGATGAAATTCTTGCATTTTATGCAACTCCGGTTGGACAAAAAATGACAGCTGAATTACCAGTAATTACAGAAAAATCTATGCAAATTGGTCAACAATGGGGTATGAAATTACAACCACTTATGGCTAAGTATTCTAAATAGAAAGCAAAAATATTCTTTAAGAACCTGAGATTAATTTCTCAGGTTTTTTTATGCTCAATTTTAAACGAATTCCTAATTCGTCAAACTGAACTTGTTTCAGCTTCTAAATTATTATTAAATATTGAAGATTCTGAAACCTGTTCAGGATATCGATTAAAAAAGTTGTCATTCTGAAGGTAGCGTAGTGGACTGAAGAATCTCTATAAAACAGAATCAATTTAATTAGAGATCCCTCCTTATGTCGGGATGACAAATGAAAGAAATCTACTACCTGTTCCGAAAGCTTTCCTAACATAATAACTAATTCTTCTTTAGCTATTATTATGTACAGTTTTCCAAAAACTCTATTTTTATAAAAAATTAGAAAGATGAGCAAAATAGAATGGAAGCCTGCTAAAATTTATGAGGATATCACTTATAAAAAAGCCAATGGTGTAGCCAGAATAGCTTTTAATAGGCCAGATATACGAAATGCATTCAGACCAAAAACTACCAGTGAATTATACGATGCATTTTACGATGCACAAGAAGATACTTCCATAGGAGTAGTTTTATTATCGGCAGAAGGGCCTTCTTCTAAAGATGGAGTGTATTCCTTTTGTAGTGGAGGAGACCAAAAGGCCCGAGGGCATCAAGGTTACGTTGGAGAAGATGGTATGCACCGACTTAATATTCTTGAAGTTCAACGTTTAATAAGGTTTATGCCAAAAGTGGTGATCGCTGTGGTACCTGGTTGGGCAGTTGGAGGGGGACATAGCTTGCATGTAGTGTGCGATATGACCTTGGCCAGTAAAGAACATGCAATCTTCAAACAAACCGATGCAGACGTAACCAGTTTTGACGGTGGCTATGGTTCAGCTTACCTTGCGAAAATGGTAGGGCAGAAACGTGCAAGAGAGATCTTCTTCTTAGGGAGGAATTATTCTGCGCAAGAAGCTTTTGAAATGGGAATGGTAAATGCCGTGATTCCACATGCCGAATTGGAAAACACTGCTTATGATTGGGCCCAAGAAATATTAGCTAAATCTCCTACATCTATTAAGATGTTGAAGTTTGCAATGAACCTAACCGACGATGGAATGGTGGGGCAACAAGTATTTGCTGGAGAAGCAACTAGACTTGCCTATATGACAGATGAAGCGAAAGAAGGAAGAGATGCTTTTCTAGAAAAACGCAAGCCTAATTTTGAAAAGAAATGGTTGCCATAGCACTTATTGAAAAAAGTATTTTTCTAACTATTTGAATTTAGCTTCTTTAAAAGATTGTAATTAAATGTCACATCGAGCGGAGTCGAGATGTCATCAGGCCTTTCCGATCCCGAAAGCTTTTTGAACGCTCAGCGAGACAAAAATTATTTTATAGTCATCCTGAATTTATTTCAGGATCTGTTTTAGAATAAGATATCCAATAGAAACTGAAACAAGTTCAGCTTGACGCTCTGAATTTTAAATAAATAACAAAAAATCCCCATTCTAAATTTTAGAACGGGGATTTTTGCAATTATAATTTTAAAATCTATCTCAATTTTGGAAATTTTGAAGGATTTGCTTCATTCATAATCTCATAGATCTTTTCGTAAATATCTTCAGTAGAAGGTTTAGAGAAATAATCTCCATCTGTTCCATAAGCAGGTCTGTGCTCCTTAGCAGCTAAAGTTTGTGGCTTACTATCTAAATGAATATATGCATTCTGATTCTCAAGAATTTCCTGCATGATATAGGCAGAAGCTCCACCTGGAACATCTTCATCTATCACTAAAAGTCTATTGGTTTTTGCAACACTCTTTACAATGTCTTTATTTAAATCGAAAGGTAGGAGCGATTGAACATCAATTACTTCAGCACTTATCCCAACCAATTCTAATTCATTCGCAGCTTCTTCAACCAATCTTAAAGTAGAACCATATGACACCAAAGTAATGTCTTTTCCTTCTTTAATTGTTTCCACAACCCCTAACGGCGTTCTGAACTCCCCAAAATTATTTGGTAATTTCTCTTTAAGTCGGTATCCATTTAAGCATTCTACCACCAATGCTGGCTCGTCTGCTTCTAATAATGTATTATAGAATCCTGCAGCTTTGGTCATGTTTCTTGGTACCAAAATATGGATTCCTCTTAAAAGATGAACTAATGCTCCCATTGGGGAACCACTATGCCAAATCCCTTCTAATCTATGTCCTCTGGTTCTAACAATAACCGGAGCTTTTTGTTTTCCTTTAGTTCTGTATTGTAAAGTAGCAAGATCGTCACTCATTATTTGTAGCGCATAAAGCACATAATCTAAATACTGAATTTCGGCAATAGGTCGCAAACCTCTCATGGCCATTCCAAGGCCTTGTCCTAATATGGTAGCTTCACGAATTCCAACATCGGCTACGCGTAACTCTCCATACTTTTCCTGAAGTCCTTCTAGTCCTTGATTTACATCTCCAATGGCTCCACTGTCTTCTCCAAATATCAAAGTTTCTGGACGTGTACCGAAGATCTTATCGAAGTTGTCTCTTAAAATAACTCTTGCGTCAACGTCTTTGGCGTTATCATCGTAAGTTGGTGCTACTTCTTCAATAGAAAGCGCATTATTGCTGGATTCGCTATATAAATTACTACTATATTCTGGTTGAGAATTTGTAGTATAAGTTTCTATCCAATTTATCAATTGAGATTTAGCTTCACTTTCCTGCCCAATCATGTATCTTAAACTCTTCCTTGCGGCTACCAAAAGATCTTTTTTAAGAGGATCTTTAATTTCTGAAAGTTCCTTTTTTAGAGAAAGGATTGCATTTTTATCTTCACTGTTTGATGCTGCATTTTCTAAAAGAGGCAAAAGATCTGTAAGTCGATCTTTCATAGGTTGGCTATAAGCTGTCCATGCAGCCTTTTTACCATCTCTAACTTGCTTCTTAATATCTTTGTCTATCTCATCCAATTCAGCTTCAGTAGCAAAATTATTTTCGATTACCCATTCCTTGAATTTCACATTACAATCGAATGCTCTCTCCCAAGTTAATCTATCTTCATCTTTATAACGCTCGTGCGATCCAGAAGTAGAGTGTCCTTGTGGCTGAGTTAGCTCGTTTACATGAATAAGAACAGGGGAGTGGGTGGTTCTAGCAATTTTTGAAGCTTTCTCATAAGCCTCTACTAGTTCCACATAGTTCCATCCATTAACAACTATAATTTCGTAACCTTTATTTTCTTCGTCTCTTTGAAATCCTTTTAGAATCTCAGAGATATTTTCTTTTGTTGTTTGATGTTTAGCATGAACAGAAATTCCATATTCATCGTCCCAGACACTCATTACCATTGGTACTTGTAAAACTCCGGCTGCATTTATGGTTTCCCAGAAATGACCTTCACTAGTACTTGCATTTCCAATAGTTCCCCAGGCAATTTCGTTTCCATTATCTGAAAATTTTTCAGCATCTATTCCTTCAACATTTCTATATATTTTAGAAGCTTGAGCCAACCCAAGTAGTCTGGGCATTTGCCCTGCTGTTGGAGAGATATCTGCACTGGAATTCTTTTGTTGCATTAAGTTCTTCCAAGTTCCATCTGCTTCCAAACTATGTGTTGCAAAGTGACCTCCCATTTGTCTTCCTCCAGACATTGGTTCGTCCTCAATATTAGTATTTGCATACAATCCTGCGAAAAACTGTTCAATATTAAGTTCACCAATCGCCATCATAAAGGTTTGATCTCTATAATAACCAGAGCGAAAATCTCCATTTTTGAAAACTTTAGCCATTGCAAGCTGTGGAATCTCTTTCCCGTCTCCAAAGATTCCGAATTTTGCTTTTCCGGTTAAAACTTCTCTTCTTCCCAATAAACTACATTCTCTACTGGTAACGGCAATTTTATAATCTTCTAAAACCTGAGTTTTAAAATCTTCAAATGAAATAGATTCTTTAGATTGTGTTTCGCTTTGCATGAAATAAAGTTTGAATTGTTACAAATATAGCTAAAACTAGGGCTAAATACAATTCGATAAAAGTGACATTATTTATATAAAAATGCAGAAAATATTGAAATAGTTAAACTATTGATAATTATAAGGATATAATTGAAGATTAATTATGAATCTTATAATGTGGCTTCTAATAGCTCTTTAAAATATAATTGAAAATATTTTTTAAATTAGTGGCTTAATACCATTCTCTAGTAAACAATCTAATAAGAGTATTTATATCTAGAGTCACGATAAATCTAATTTTCTCTTCATAGTTTTTTTGTCCAATTTCCCACCCTAAATTTGAATATACTGGTAAGAATACTTCAAAATAATCGGCTACAAAACTCATTCTAATTCCAGAATCGTACACAAATTTAGGTTTAAACCCCTCATTTTTAACCAATCCTATATCTCCATACGCATAGATCCATTTCCAAATATTGGTACTAGCATTTGTAGTAGTGATCCATTGATTTGCAAATTCTGGTTGAAGTTGCGATTTAAATCCACCTTCAGCTACTATAATTTGCTGACTAAAGAGTCCGCTAGCTTGGCTTCTTCCGTAGTAGTTATAATCAAATAAATAATCTGTAGGACGATCTAGAGCAAAACTAAAATAATCATTGTCAGTTTCATCATTATAAAGGAAAGTACCTGCAAAGAAGCGAACATTTATTTGGCGATTACTTTTAAATAATTTCCTGTATTCTAAAGTTACTGAAACTTTACTGAAATTTTTTGCAATCTGATAATCTACACCACCTCTAAAATATTCTATTAAATTAGTATCGCTATAATTATAACCAATATTAACAACATTATATTTTGGCTGTTCTACTGGATTTAAAGGATCTAAATCCTGACTAACATTTACGTTTCTAAAAGTTAAAGACTGTCTCTGATTACTTCGTAAATAAGAGTCTCTAAAATATAAGCTAACGAACGGAGTGAATTTTTCATAAAAAAGATCGTATCCATAAGAAAATCGTGTTCCTCCAGCTCCAAAGCGTAAGGCAAATAGATTTTCATCATCTAAATACTGTGTATAATTTGCAGATACTGATCCAACTATCGTTTTACTTGTAAAACCATATTTGGGTGAAATTTTCCATTCAAAATTCTTATTAAGGATTGTCTTATTATAAAGCTTTGGACCTATGGAAATACCATCATATAAGTTATAATTAAATTCTGGCATAAAGAAGAATTGATTGTATCTAGGGTCTTCAATATCCTGAAATAATCTAAACTGCAATGGTTTATTTAGAAAGGTTGTAACTCTCCTATAATTATCCCTTTGATTTAACTCTGGAGCAATTCCTTCATAATTCAGCGCTAACCTATCTATGCTGTCTCTGGGGATTGTCACTTCTTTAGCACTTTCTATATCATCTACCCAAGTCTTATAAACTATTTCGCCATCTTTTAAACCATAAAGTGAAATTGGCATATTTGTATTTGTCTTGTTTTTTATGGTAACTCGAAGAGAATCTGAAGTTTTACGAAGCTTACTAATCTTATAATCTATCTTTTTATTTGTTTTTACATAATCTTCAGCAAACCATGAAATATCCTTTTCAGTGTTTTTCTGAAGAATGTTTAAAAAGTCTTTTTCACTAGATGGTTTTAAAACATAAGTTTTATAATATTCTGAAATGGAATTTTTCACTATGTCCGACTCCAAATAATCATCTAAATACTTTAATCCTGTTCCTGCCTTGTATGCGTTTGAAATATTCTTATTGAATTTTACCAATGAATCTTGTGCAGTTCCCAATGGTTGGTCAATGTTCATTCGCGCCATGTGCAAATAAAGAAAAGGATATTGATCGTTAAATTCCAGGTCTGAAGCATGGAACCATCGCACTCCAAAAACATCACTTAAGTTACCAAGCAACTTCATTTTTGGATAGTATTCATCCACATAATCCATCATAAGAGAGATAACAACAGCATCATAGATCCATTGTTCCTTCCTTGGATTAACAAGAATGGTGTTTTTTATATATTGGTTGGCAATAGTTTTTAATTGCTTTATATCGTATTGAAAACCATCCGGAAAAGGTCTAATAAAATTTGGTAATTGATTAAGGCCATAAACAGGATTGTTTAAATATTCATCCCGGGTTACCATTAATGCAGGTTGTGGATATTCTCCTAGTCTATTTTCCAAAAATGTCATAATCCTTTTAAGAATCATGTTTTTAATATCTGGGTTAAGACCTTCATCTACTAAATTAGTAACAATTTTGGTTGAATTTGCTTTAAAAGATTCAAATCGATAAGATTTGGTTAAGTATAGTTGTGAAGAAACAGAATTTTTACCAGAAAGATAACTGGTTTTATAAGTGTCTTCAGTAACTAATCTTTCCAATTTTAGTGGAGATGCCACATATAAATAAGGACGTGTAGATAATTTTATTTTTATATTAACAGGTTCGGTATATTGGTTTCCTAAATTTTTATCACTGTAAATCTGCCAACCATTTTTATAAACGGCAGGAGTTACATACCAATAGTTTAATTTGAAATTTCCTTCGTCGTCATAGCCATAGCGTGTAAACTTATCTGAAGGTACTTTAACCGAGTATAAAAGATCGATTATTCTAATTTCCCCTGGTAATAAAGGTTCTTTTAGATCTATCTTAATAATATCTGGAGCATTTACTGGCCGTTCCCAATTATAAGGAACCAGATTCTGATTATTTATACTGTAGATTTTGGTATACCCACGCTCTTCATTTTTTGCAAAATGAAATCGTCTTATATAATCTTCAGCAAATCGCTTTGCCAAAGGAGTAGATTTATCTTTATAACTATTCGCCCAATCGTTTAAATAAATAGCTGTTAGTGCCTCTTTACTGGTGTTTTTATATTCTATTGTATGCTGAATATTAAAAATACGAGTAGAATCATTTAATACCGCAACTATATCCATTGAGGTTTGTCCCAAACAGAAATTGATGCTGAATAATGCAAGTATAAAAAATGAAATTAATCTAATTCTCAAAGGACAAATACATTAAGCATTATATAAGAAGCTTGGGACAATCCCATTTAGCCATTAACAAAAAAATATACGGAGATCTTATTCTAAAGGTTCTAGAAATTAGGACTTAAATTATATTCATCATAGAATTCATCAAGAATTTCGATTACTTCGTCTTCTGTATCTACTACATGTAACAAGTCTATATCACCATCACTAATATTCTGAAAACCATCTAATAAAGTAGATCTAATCCAGTCTATCAGTCCTCCCCAATATTCTGTTCCAACAAGTATAATAGGGAATTTATCTATTTTGTTTGTTTGGATCAAGGTGATAGCTTCAAATAACTCATCTAAAGTTCCAAACCCTCCAGGCATAACGACGAATCCTTGAGAATATTTAACAAACATCACTTTACGAACAAAGAAATAATCGAAATCTAAACTTTTATCGTGATCTATATATGGGTTGTCATGCTGCTCGAAAGGCAAATCAATATTTAATCCAACAGAAGTTCCACCTGCAAGATGCGCTCCTTTATTCCCGGCTTCCATAATTCCCGGTCCACCACCAGTAATTACCCCATATCCGTGGTCTACTATTTTTTGAGCAATCTTTTCGGTTAGCTTGTAATATTTTTGATCTGGCTTGGTACGTGCAGATCCAAAAAGGGAAACACAGGGGCCAATCTGACTCAGTTTTTCATATCCTTTTACAAATTCACCCATTATTTTAAAAATAGCCCAGGAATCATTGGTTTTTATTTCATTCCACGCTTTATTTCCTTGCTTTGCTCTCATTTCAGTTTTATTCAAAATCTTAATTTATTTTCAGTTCTTTCTTTAAGTAATGTGCAGTATAACTTTTTTTATGCTTCGCAACTACTTCTGGAGATCCGGTAACGATTACCTCTCCACCATTTTTTCCGCCTTCATATCCAATATCAATAATATGATCGGCTAATTTTATAACATCGAGATTGTGCTCTATAATTAGAACCGTATTTCCTTTATTAGCTAATTTATTAAGAACATCCATTAGGACGCGTACATCTTCAAAATGAAGACCCGTTGTAGGCTCGTCTAATATATAAAAAGTATTCCCGGTATCGCGCTTGGAAAGTTCTGTAGAAAGCTTGATACGTTGGGCTTCCCCACCAGACAGTGTTGTACTTTGTTGGCCAAGAGTGATATATCCTAATCCTACATCTCGTAAAGTTTTTAATTTTCTATAGATCTTCGGAATTAACTCGAAGAAATCTGTAGCTTCTTCAATGGTCATTTCCAGAACATCTGAAATAGATTTTCCTTTATACCTTATCTCCAGAGTTTCTCTATTGAATCTTTTTCCTTGGCAAGTTTCACATTCCACATAAACATCCGGGAGAAAATTCATTTCTATAACACGAAGTCCGCCACCTCTACAAGTTTCGCATCTTCCTCCTTTAACATTAAAACTGAACCTTCCTGGTTTGTATCCTCTAATTAAAGCTTCAGGTGTTTTGGCAAATAGATTTCTAACTTCAGAAAACAAACCGGTATAAGTGGCTGGATTAGACCTTGGAGT
>Ga0209309_10005161_pt1 | contig 10492 bp, 8 predicted proteins | sample COGITO_mtgs_1204_2_FD_184807 | JGI IMG/M metagenome (GOLD analysis project Ga0209309, IMG submission 184807) | Pelagic marine microbial communities from North Sea - COGITO_mtgs_120412 (SPAdes) (version 2) | ecosystem: Environmental > Aquatic > Marine > Epipelagic ...
CCAAGGTAGAGAACTGTTTATGTACAATAATAGCGGTAATATTGTAAAAGGCTTCACTTTTGAAAAAGCAAAAAGCAATATCGTGTTACCACCGCAACACATTAGGATGGGCAATAAAGATTATATTGTTATTGCTGAAGAAAACGGACATTTAAACATTTTACACCGAACTGGTAAAGTACGGGTTCCGCTTTCAAAAAAGTTTGAGTTTTCTGAAATACCTATTGAAGAAGAAAAGAACAATTTTGTAGTAATTACGAAGGACAATAACAAAATAAGTATTTCGCAAACCGGAAAAACTACCACGCAAACACTTGATGTAAGCAACAGCTATGGTTTTGTAGTAAGCGGAAACGTAAAAGCCACGATGGATGATAATCTATTGCGCATTAACGGAAAGCTTACCGAATTGCCGTTTGGTATTTACACTCAACCCAAAATTTTCACGGTAAACCGTAGTAAATACATTACTACAACCGAGACACAAGAAAGCAAAGTTTATGTTTTTGATACATCTGGAGACCTTTTACATGGCTTTCCGGTTTATGGTACTTCTGCTTCAGAAATTGGCAGGTTATCCTCAAAAGCTGAAATTGGCTTGGTAGTAAAAGGCTCGGAAAAGGAGGTTGTTTTATACCACTTATAATAAGAAAATTACTTTTTAACAGTCGCCTTTTCTATCATTTCTGCTTCAAATAGATTAGCGAAGTGTTTCAGTAATTTTTGTTTCACTTCTTCTATAGGAACTTCAGCTTTGCCCAATTCAACATGTAAAGAGGCAACCGCTTTTCCTTTAATTCCGCATGGAATCATATGGTCAAAATACCCTAAATCGGCATTTACATTTAATGCAAAACCGTGCATGGTCACCCAACGGCTAGCGCGAACACCCATAGCACAAATTTTACGAGCAAATGGCGTCCCTACATCGAGCCAAACACCCGTTTCCCCTTTAGAACGTTCGGCTTTCAAACCATATTCGGTAAGCGTTAAAATGACCATTTCTTCTAAAAAACGAAGGTATTTATGAATATCGGTAAAAAAATTTTCAAGATCTAAAATAGGATAACCTACAACTTGTCCCGGACCATGATAGGTAATATCGCCACCGCGGTTAATTTTATAAAAAGTAGCGCCTATTTCGGCTAATTTTTCTTCAGAAATTAACAGATTAGAAAGATCACCACTTTTCCCCAGCGTATAAACATGAGGATGCTCCACTAATAAAAAATAATTTGGTGTTTCAAGATTTGTCCCTTCGCGACGGTTTTTTATCTTGACATCTAAAATTTCTTTGAAAAGGGTTTCCTGATAATTCCAAGTTTCTTGATAGTTTTTTTGGCCTAGGTCTTTAACCTGAATATGATTATTTTCCATTCCGAATCTTATATTATTATAAGCAACAAAATTAATAGTATTAAAGTTGTTTATAGCCTAATTTCAAAAATAGCACTATGTTAACTAAAAACATGAAATATTTCTTTAAAAAGACGCTAAGTGGGTGTATATTTACGAAAATTATTCAAAAAAATAAATCATGAAAAAAATTACGTTTAAAAACATTGCAGTAGTACTGTTTACTATATTCAGTATTGGTTTGCAAGCACAAAGTGACTCATCGGTGTGGAGTTCTATTTCCGCAGATGATGTAGCTTTACAGCAAAAAGATAACAGGAGCACTATGCCTACTGATTTTGATTTATTCAGTTTGAATATTGAAAATCTAAAATCGATTCTGAAAGAAGCTCCCTCGAGAAAAACAACTTCTACTTCAAACATAATAATTGAACTTCCGGCAGAAAATGGAAAGTTAGAGCGTTTTAGAGTTTTTGAGGCATCTGTATTTAGTGAAGGTTTAAGTGAAAAATTTCCAGGAATTAACTCCTACGCTGCACAAGGTCTTGATGATCCAACCGCTATGGCTAGATTCAGTTTTTCTAACATTGGTTTTAACGGTGTAATTTCATCTGCAAACCATAACTCGTATTATATAGATCCTTACACACAGGATAAAAAAAAATATATTGCCTATTCCACTGCTTCACTTCCCGCAAGCCCTAAAAGTTTTGAATGTCTTGTAGAAGAAACTGTTGCTCCGCTTATTGAAGCGCCTTCTGATGTAAGAAACGCAGATGATGGTACTTTGCGTACGTTCCGCCTGGCCGTATCGGCTAATGGAGAATATTCACAGTTCCATTTAAACGAGCAAGGTATCCCAAGTACTGCGACTGATGCGGAGAAAAAAGCAGCCGTACTTTCGGCTATGAATGTTACTATGACCCGAGTAAACGGTATATATGAAAGAGATTTGGCTGTAACGATGGTTCTTGTACCAAATAACGAAGATATCATTTATTTAAATCCTGCCACAGACCCTTTTGACAATCTTCAAAGAGCAAATATCCTTATAAACCAAAATCAAACGGTAATTGATAATAACATTGGCTCCGCCAATTATGATATTGGACACATATTTACCACAGGTGCAGGCGGTTTAGCAGGATTACGCGTACCGTGTACTTCATCAAAAGCAAGAGGTGTAACGGGTATTAATGCACCAATAGGCGACTTTTACGATGTAGATTATGTAGCCCACGAAATGGGACACCAATATGGTGGAAACCACAGCTTTAATGGAACTTCAGGAGCATGTGGTGGTGGTAATAGAAATGGTCCTACAGCATATGAACCTGGAAGTGGAAGTACCATTATGGCCTATGCAGGCATTTGTGCTGGCCAAAATATACAAATCCATAGTGACGATTACTTTCATGCCATAAGCATCCAGGAAATGTGGGCAAATATTACTACTGGAAATAGTCAATGTGGAGCCGAAAGTGCTACAAATAACGACCCGCCTACAGCTGATGCAGGGCCAAATTTTACCATACCAAAATCAACACCGTTTATTTTAAAAGGGGAAGGCACCGACCCTAATACTGGAGATGTTCTTTCTTATTCCTGGGAACAGTTTGACAATCAAAGCTCTCCTCAACCCCCCCAAAACACCTCAACAGGAGGGCCTGCATTTAGATCTATAAACCCCTTAACATCACCTAATAGATACATGCCCGAACTTACCACTGTACTAAACGGAAGCACAGAATCTACTTGGGAAGTTGTTCCTTCAGTAGGACGCTTACTAAGGTTTAGGTTTACCGTTCGTGACAATGTAGTAGGTGGCGCAGCTAGTGCTAGCGACAACACTATAATTACCGTTGATGGTGATTCAGGTCCTTTTGTTATTACCTCGCAAAACGATAATCCTCAGTGGAAACAAGGATCTCAACGAACCATTACGTGGGATGTTGCCGGCACCGATGTTGCTCCTGTTAATAGCCCAACGGTTGACATTATGCTAAGTCTCGACGGCCTAGAATATGATACGATTTTAATTGCCGGAACGCCAAATGATGGTAGCGAAACGATTACGGTACCAAATGTTGATAATTCAAATGATGCCCGTATTATGATTGCGAGTTCTGACAATATTTTTTATGATATTAATGACGAAGATATTGTTATTGATGAGAACTTGAGTGTTGATGAAGCATCGCTTGAAAACTTCAGCTTATATCCAAATCCAACTACTGGGATTGTTAATCTTGAGTTTATTACAACTGCTTCGAGTAAAGTAGCTGTATCGGTTTATGATTTACGAGGAAGAAAAGTTGCTGGTAAAGAATTTAACAACCAAGGTGGAACTTTCAAAGAATCGTTTAATTACAGTTCCTTAAATTCAGGAATGTATTTTATTACTGTGAACAACGGAAATAGAAAAGTAACAACTAAACTTTTAAAGAATTAATTTACTTTAAAAGTTTTTAAAACTAAAAAGGGACGCATTTTGCGTCCCTTTTTAGTTTCATTCCGTATTGAATCTATAGCTGTATCGTCCTACTGATATTGGAAAGTTTATGGGACGTTTTATCTACTGTAAATTGAAGCTCAAAATGCATTTCATTTTTATTTTTCGTGACTTGTAAAGCACCATTTTCTACTTTATAAAAGCCTGCTTCACCTTTACAATAACACTGTTTACCGTATAACAATTGCACATCTTGTAACGAAGCTCCCTTTTTATCAAGTTCAGTTGTATTAGCTGGTACTTCAAAATGAATAGTTTCAGAGTAATCACCGTCAACGGTTCCTTCCGGGCCTTTTTGTGTGAAAGAGTATTTTACTACCATATTATCACCTGTAGTAATTTCTGGGTAGAGTGCTCCAGTACCGTCTTCTTTTACAACAAGTTTTCCTTTTTTAATTTCAGCAACACAAACACCGTCTGCTGGACAAGCATTGTTGTTTACTTGTACTTTTTCAGTGGTTGAGCTTGTTTCAGAAACTGAATTTGTATTCGTAGTTGTTTTACAGGAATTTACAATCAGTAATGGTAACAGTATAAAGAGCGTTTTCATAAATTGAATTTTTAAGTTTAGCAGTCTAATGTACTTAAAAATTCAACAAATTAGCAGTAAATTAATTTTCCAATTCTATCTGAAGGTCTAAAATATCAGGGTTTTTAAAATAATCTAAAAAACGACGTTCAATAATAATAGTTTTACCGTCTAAGGAGTAATTAGCATCTTCAACAGATGAAGATTTTATTTTCTTCGGAAACGTATAGTTCATACTACTCATAAACATTTCTGCTTCTTGTAAACTATCTTTTTGTTTTTGATAAGCCTTTTCATCTTTAATATAAGCGTCTCGTGTAAAGCTATTTCCCGTATAATCATACCGAACACCTAAAACATCACTAGAAGGATTACTTTTCACGTCAGTGCCACCTCCTGGTGATTCTGGCATAATTGCAGCTGCTTGGTTTAAGCCATTCATCAAATTATTTGCCTCATTAATATTTTTAAAATCTACAAAAACAGTAACAAACAATTCGCTGGTTTCCGGATCCATAACAGTTCGAATTTTATAATCTTCTAGTTTTTTTAGTTTTTCCTGATCTGCTGTTGGCAGTTTAGCAATACTATCTTTCTTTTCTTCCAAAAGTTTTTTAAACGCTACCGTACTATCCATTTTAACAAATGTACTGTCCATATCCATAGACTGTCCCATCGCCATCATTTCTTTCATATCAATGTTCATAGCCATGCGCCCACTACCGTCTTCATTAATGGTAAGCGTTTCGGTAAACTGGCAACTTACAAACGTGGATGCCACAACAAGTAAAAAAAGTATTTTTTTAAACATAGTTTTATTTGTTAGGATTATTTAAGATAATAAGTGCTGCAATTACACCAGGGATCCACCCTAATACAGTTAAAATTAGCACAATTAAAACCGAACCACAACCTTTGTCAATTACGGCTAACGGCGGGAACAAAATAGATAAAATAACTCTCCAAATACTCATATACTACAAATTTACGATTAAAACTTTAGGTATAAGTCGGTGTAATTTCCTTTTGTTACAGCTATTGGTTACCAGCATCATTGTTGGTATCTTTGTGGCTTCATTTTTAGAAATAACATATGCAACTTTCAGAACAAGAACAAGTACGTCGCCAAAAACGCGAGCAACTACAGCAAATGGGTATTAATCCGTACCCAGCAGATTTATATGAAATAACGTCTTTAACTAAAGATATAAAGAAGGAGTTTTCTGAAGGTAAAAAAGTTACAATCGCTGGTCGTTTAATGTCGCGCCGTATTCAGGGAAAAGCTTCTTTTGCTGAATTACAAGACAGCGAAGGTCGCATACAAGTATATTTTAATCGGGACGAAATCTGTACTGGTGAAGACAAAACCCTGTATAACGATGTCTATAAAAAACTGCTAGACATTGGTGATTTCATCGGGATTGAAGGTGAACTGTTCACCACCAACGTAGGTGAAAAAACGGTAATGGTGAAGAATTTTACTTTGCTTTCTAAAGCATTACGCCCGTTACCACTCCCTAAAGTGGACAGCGAAGGTAATAAATTCGACTCCTTTAACGACCCAGAACAGCGATATCGCCAGCGTTATGCAGATTTAGCGGTAAATCCGCACGTAAAAGAGGTATTCAAAAAAAGGACCAAGTTGTTTAATGCGATGCGAACGTTTTTCAACGAGCGTGAGTATTTTGAAGTAGAAACACCCGTTTTACAGCCTATTCCTGGAGGTGCCGCGGCTCGCCCGTTTGTAACACACCATAACTCACTGGATATTCCATTGTATATGCGAATTGCCAACGAGCTATATTTAAAACGCTTAATTGTAGGTGGTTTTGATGGCGTGTATGAATTTTCCAAAAACTTCCGTAACGAAGGGATGGACCGTACGCACAATCCAGAGTTTACCGCCATGGAAATTTACGTAGCCTACAAAGACTACAATTGGATGATGGATTTCTGTGAGCAATTGTTAGAATTTTGTGCTTTGGAAGTAAATGGCACTACCAAAACTACCTTTGGTGAACACGACATTGACTTTAAAGCACCGTACCCTAGAGTGACGATGGCTGCGGCTATAGAAAAATATACTGGATTCGACATTACTGATAAAACCGAAGCTGAAATTAGAAAAGCAGCCGAAGGTTTAGGTATTGAAGTGGACGAAACCATGGGGAAAGGAAAACTCATCGATGAGATTTTTGGTGAAAAGTGTGAACCTAACTTTATTCAACCTACTTTTATTACCGATTACCCTAAAGAAATGAGTCCGCTTTGTAAAGAACATCGCGAAAATCCAGAGCTTACCGAACGGTTTGAGCTGATGGTTTGCGGAAAAGAAATCGCTAATGCATATAGCGAATTGAATGATCCTATTGACCAGCGCGAACGTTTTGAAGCACAATTAAAACTAGCCGATCGTGGTGACGACGAAGCAACTCAATTTATCGATTACGATTTCCTCCGCGCGTTGGAATACGGTATGCCACCAACCAGTGGAATGGGTATTGGGATGGACCGATTAATTATGTTTTTAACCAATAATGCTTCTATACAAGAAGTTTTGTTTTTCCCACAAATGAAACCAGAAAAGAAAATTACGGTTGAGCTTACTGATGAAGAAAAAACTATTTTCGAATTACTGAAAAAAGTCAACAAAATAGACCTTACTAAACTTAAGGAACAAAGTGGCCTCAGTAATAAAAAGTGGGACAAAAGCATTAAATCTTTAACCAAACACAAGCTAGCCAACGTTAGCAAAACGGATGACGGATTGTTTGTGGAAATGATTTAGTAAAATAATTTAATATATGCCAAAAGGAGTTGCAGACTTGCAACTCCTTTTTTATTTGTATAAATTCATAAACTATTATGGCAAACATAACATACTTATTAGGTGCAGGTGCAAGTTTTAATGCCTGTCCAATTCTCAATATGCAAGCTGAAGCAATGATATATTTAGCTAATAAAGATCTTTCTCATAAGAATGAGCTTAATGAAGATCTTTATTTTAGTTTTACTAAAGACGAAGAGCAAAAATTAAAAAATAATAAGGAATTAGTTTTATGGCACATAGGGTATTTTGGGGTTAAAGCAAAAGAATTTGGCACAATTGACACTTATGCCCGAAAGCTTTACCTGAACAATGAAGCAAGAGAGTTACGCCTTTTAAAAATGTCTGTATCAGTATTTTTTGATTTATGGGAGAATTTTTACAATGAAAGGTATTTTTCTTTTGGAAGTAAATTAACCTCTGAAAACAGAGGTATTAATCAATTTGAAAAAATAGATAAAAGATACATATCACTACTATCAATTTTTTTACAAAAAGATAACTCCCAAGTTCGATTAAATGATTCTGTGAAATTTATAACTTGGAATTATGACCTACAGCTCGAAGCTGCCTGTAAGATGTTTTTAAAGGAAGGGCTTGCCGATGACTTCGAAAACCTTAACAGTCGTTTTGTTTTTAAAAATAACGATCGCTCAAAATTAAAAAACCAGATATTTCACCTCAACGGACATAGAGGTTTTTATGATAGTGAAAATCGAACAGATAAAAGTGTTAAACATTCTGGTCACGAAATGAACAAAAAGCATGACTTTGATAACTATTGGGTTCTTCAAAAAGATTTATTCCAAAAAACTATTGATAGAGACATTAGCTTTAACAATTTTATAAAATATGCTTGGGAACATAATCTAGAAGATAATTGGTTTCAAAAAATATCAAATGTTCTTAACGGTACTGAGGTTTTAATTATTATTGGCTACTCTTTCCCATTATTTAATAGAATAATTGATCAGAATTTATTGAAAAATCTAAACAAAAATAGAATCAAAGAAATTGTTTATCAGGATCCATATGCCAATGAAGAAACCGTAAAGAGTCTTTTTGAAGATTTAAATTTTTTTAAGGGAAGATATAGTCCAAAATTGAAAATTGAATCTAAAAATTTAAATCAATTTTATGTACCACATAATTATTTTATTTCTTAAAGAGAATCAAACTATGCTTCTATAAGGGCAGAAAGAATTTAAATAAAAAAACACCATCTACAATATAACCTGTATCTTTTGGCATAGACGGTCCCAATCTGTAAGATTAGAAATTGTAAACAGTGTTTCCTTAGCTTAACAAAAAAGATTTTCTTCTTTGTATATGTAATAGTCTTGTTTTTAACAAAAACTTTCATTTTTTTTCGATTTATTTGAAAAATAATTATTAAATCCTTAGTTTTAAACGAGGTAGCCCCGTAATCTATAGTCAGAAAATTAGTTTTAACACCCTGCAAAACAGTTGTTAAGTAGAAATGTTTATTTTTAGATAAATTATTATTAGCTAATGAAACCATATCTACTAAAACTTTTTTCGCTAATTTCCTTATTAATCATAGTTTCCTGTGGTGGAGACGATGATTACACCCCTACTGAAACCGAAACAATAGATACCGAAAGCCCTACCCCGCCAACAAATCTTACAGCGACCAACAAAACTGAAGCTAGCTTACAGCTAAATTGGGACGCAGCCACAGACAATGTGGGTGTAGTCAACTATGCGGTTTTTCAAAACGGTAATTTGGTTAACAATAACGTCGCCAACACTTCCTTGTCCATACAAAACTTAACCCCGGAAACCGAGTACAGCTTTTCTGTAATAGCTTTTGATGCTGAAGAAAACGAATCGGAAAGCAGTGCTATTTTAGATACATGTACGCTTGCTGAAACACTTGAATACAAGACAAATTTATCTGAAATGGGTGTTTTTACCGGAAATATCTCCACTATGACTCCTGCTGAAGGTGTTCAGTTATATGAAATAAACAGTACACTTTTTACTGACTACGCCAAAAAACAACGCTTGGTGCGCCTTCCCAATTGTGAAACCATGCAATACAAAGGAGACGACCTGTTACCGGAGTTTCCTAACAATACCTTAATCGCTAAAACATTTTATTACAATAAAAACGACCAAAATCCAGATGAAGGCAAGATTATTATTGAAACTAGAATTCTTTTAAAAATTAATGGCAACTGGCAAGTAGGAAATTACATTTGGAACGAAGCGCAAACGGAAGCAACCTACACCGAAAACGGAAACGTAACTCCCATAAGCTACATGAACAATGATGGAGAAACATTGAATATTGATTATGAAATTCCGTCTAAGCAAGATTGTTTTACGTGTCATAACAACAACAACTCAACGTTTCCTATTGGGATGAAACTGCGGAGTATGAACTTTACACCTTCTTATACCAATCAAAACCAATTAGCATATTTAGAAAGTATCGGTATTATGGAAGGCGTCACTTCAGAAAACATCAGTACGCTACCCGATTGGACAGACGATGCTACTTACGATATTTTAGAACGCGGCAGAGCCTACATTGATGTAAACTGCGCTCATTGTCATCAACCTGGCGGAGCGGTAACCAATTTTAATCTCGATTTCAGATTTGAAACTCCTTTTGATGATACAGGTATTTATGCCAATCGCGGTGAAATTGAAGCTCGGGTGCAGAGTACAGCCCCAGTGTATAGAATGCCGCAATTGGGAAGAACCATTGTACACGAAGAAGCTGTTGTAATGTTACTAGAGTATTTGGAGGCCATTGAAAATTAAAACACCTTATTTTATGCACATAAAAGCTGCCTTTACGGTGGCTTTTTTTATGGCTACTAGGCTGTGAATTAAACCAAATGTTCAAAAACAAGTCATATCTATATTAAACTTAAAAAAATAAAAACATGAAAAATGTATTAATTATCTGCATCGCCTTATTGGGTTTTAATGCAATAGCGCAAAAGAAAGATGTTTCGAAAAGGGAAGCAAGAACTGAAATGAGAAAAAATTTCCAATCGTTAACTCCTGAACAACGAGCGGAACTTAAATCAAAAAAGATGACGTTGGCACTCGATTTATCTGAAAAGCAACAAAAAGAAGTGAAGCAACTTTTTATGAAAGAAACTGGAGAAAGAGAAGCTTCCAAAAAAGAAGGTAAAAGCAGAAAAGACCTTTCAGATACCGAACGATTTGAAAGAAAAAATCAGATGTTAGAAAACCGTATTGCTCATAAAAAAGAAATGAAGTCTATCTT
>Ga0209309_10005165_pt1 | contig 10488 bp, 5 predicted proteins | sample COGITO_mtgs_1204_2_FD_184807 | JGI IMG/M metagenome (GOLD analysis project Ga0209309, IMG submission 184807) | Pelagic marine microbial communities from North Sea - COGITO_mtgs_120412 (SPAdes) (version 2) | ecosystem: Environmental > Aquatic > Marine > Epipelagic ...
CGGACTCATCATTGATTTGAAATCGATGGATACAACATCTCCACTACAGGTTACGTCATAATTAGAAGTGGCAATGAGCTCTCCTTTTTCATCTTTTACTGTTGAAGTAATTTTTGCAACCTTCTGCCCGCTTTCTTCTCGAACATCAGAAATTTGATAATCCACTACTGCAGCTGTTTTTCCTTTCTTATCATAAGAAGTGATTTGTGCAGATAATCCTTCTTTCATTGGGTAATAACTGTTACATTCTTGAGTGTAGCCTACCAAAACGAATAGTAATAGGATTACTGTAATTAGCTTTGTTTTCATAATTATATCTTTTGAATGATTAATTAAAAACTGTTCTTTTGGGATATAAAACTATATGGCTTTAGAAAATAATGTAAAAGCGCGAGGGGAGATAATTTTTATTTAGGTATTATAAATGGGGGAATATTCAATTGTAGGATAATGGTACAATTATCAGTGTGTTGTCTTTTATAAATTTAAAGTAATTTGAAAAAATAATTCAATTTTCACTGAAGAATATTTAGTTAATTTTCACTTTTAAAATATATAGGTAACAATTTCATTGCTCTCTCCTAAAACAAGCAGGATAGATTTATTTCTAGTTTTCGAACTTGTAAGGCTTATTAATGAAATTCCATAAAGGGGGAAATTAGGAATTAGATCTCCTTTCTCGTTAAAGAGATACACTTTTTTAGCCTGCGTATCTGTAGTAGAAATATAAGTTTTTCCAGAAGCGCTAAAAATTCGTGGATTAGAATACAACCCAAAATCTAGGGTCAGTTCTTTATCGTTTATAGTCAAAATATTTTCTGAAAGTATTACTAAGATGTTTTCATTTGCAACAACTTGAAGATTGCTTTCATGATTCAATTCCTTTTTAGAGACCCTTCCGTTTTGAGCTATTCTCACTAATTTTCCGTCTTCGGAAACAGATATAAAATCATTCTTATTTTCATACCATTCATTTTCTGAAAATTGGAATTTCTCTTTTATCAAAATTCTTTCCTTTCCCTGCCTGCTTAAAATATTCAGTTTCCCACTTTTTTCTGGAAAGACGATATAATCTTTATTTTTTATTCGAATATGTTTTGGAGTTTGGGTGATTTCAGAAGGAGCTTTTTTAAAATCGAATCCTTTTACAATTTTTCCCTTAGAATCGTACATTAAGAGTTCATTGTTTTGCACGATTAGAAACCGATAATTCTTGGTTTTATCGTAATCAAAAATGACTACTGGCTGGGTGATATTATCCTTAAATTCTATTGGGAATGACTTTACATCCTTTCCATTTCTATCTAGAATGTGAAATTTATTTAAAGTAGAGAAAGCCATCTGAAGATTTCCGTTCTTGAATAGATCAACCTGTGTGATATCTCCTATAATTTGCGTTTGAAGTTTCTTCTTCCAAAGAACTTTGCCATCTAAAGTTAGAAGTGAAAGTACATTGTCTGCATCTTGAATAGCTAATTCTACCTCGTTTGTATTATGGTTTTTAAGAACATAAGATTTGCCATCAATATTTATGGGAAGTGTAGTTGTTACTAATTCCTGATTTTTTTCAGATTTAATGTCGCTATCGTCCAATATAACTCCATGAATATGTGTAAAACCATCATTACTTACAAATTGTGTGGCAGCAAGTGAATAATTCTTACTAAGGGTACTAATTGGATTAAATGTATTAAGTAGTAATGAGTTTTCTTTTGAAGCTTTTGAAACAATCAACAAAGAGGAGGCATCCGCTAGGTTTTCCTTAATTTTTTCAAAAGAAAAGTTTTTGTCAAGGGCTAAGTTATTCTGAAAACTACCTATAATGCTTTCTAAAGTTTCTAGTTTTTCAGAAAAAATAAGGAAGTTTTCTAAAAGCATATAAAATTTTGGAGCAGCTTCGCTAATAAGAGGTTCAAAAGACTTCAAATAATTAATATCTGAAGCATAATAAATAGATATACCCCGAAACTCTTTATTTAATGCGTCTTTTATAGGAAAAGCATCCATTGCCAATTCAGGATCCACAAATGTAAGAGCAATTGCGGTCCCATTTCCCATTAAAATAACACCAGCTTCCTTGGTGTAGTTTAAAACAGAAGCTTGTAAAGCAGATAATGAGTCCCCGCGAAATTGTAAAAGATTTTTTGAAATAGTATTGTAGTCATTATAAGTAAAGGAGTAAAAACCAGTAGATGAGTTTGGTGTTACTTTAGCTATTTCATTTTTTTGATGCTGAACTCCCTGAAAAATTCTTAATAATTGCTTTGAATTTTCTTGAGTAATCGCGATACCATTAAAATTCAATTTATTAGTACTCAAATCTAAATCTACTACGCTCCAATCTGCCATGGAGTTTCTTGAAGATTTGTGATGCACGAACAGCGAAGTTTTACCTTTTGATTTTGCAGCAATAACTTTTTTGAAATTATTGGAAGTTGATTTTTCTAATTTGTCTTTATCAATTGCTTCTCGAAGAATTTTCAAAGAATTACTTGCGAAAAGAATCTTATTATTTTCAGTACTATAGACTGTGGACTTGCCAATAATTGTTTTCTTGTAGCTGAAGTCTTTAGTTGTAATAGTTTCAATAGAGAAATCATTTTTAGCGCTTTTTATTAAGCTATCGTTTTGTGGCTTGCTTAAATAAACATAGTCGTAATTTAAACTATCCTTTCTTATAAAATATATAAAGGAATTAGTTGGAGTGAATAGAGAAGTATAGTTTTTAATTCCTTCTAAATCGAAACTTTTAAAAACATCTAAATCATTTAAAAGAATGTTAGTGTCTATTTCATTTAAAAAACTGAAGATATTTTCAGATTCAATTATGTAAGAGCTTTTTTCAGGAACAAGATCGTACAGATTGATAGCTTTGTTTTTTGGAGTATCGCAAGAAAACAGAGAAAAAGCTAACAAGAGAGCGATTAAAAATTTAGTCATTCAAAATCAATTTTCACAAAAGTACTAAGTTATAGGTCTAATTTTAATTGATCTGGAAGTAATTTAAAACTTAGTCGGTGATATTTAGTTACCCCATATTTTTTAATCGCAGCTCGATGTTCCTTTGTTGGATATCCTTTATTTTGTTTCCAGTTATACATTGGGAATTCTTCATGGATTAAATTCATGAATTCATCCCGATAAGTTTTTGCTAAAATAGAAGCTGCCGCAATATTTAAATATTTACCATCTCCTTTTATTATACAGAGATGTGGAATATCATTATAATTTTTAAATCTATTCCCATCTACAAGGATGTGGTCTGGAACAGTATTCATATTAGAAATAGCTTTATGCATTCCTAAAATAGAAGCATTTAAAATATTGATTTTATCGATCTCTGCATTAAAGACATGTGCAACTCCATAGGAAAGAGCTTCTTCTTCGATAATTTTTTTTAAAATATTTCTATTGCCTGATTTTACGATTTTGGAATCATTTAATAGATCACTTTTAAATTGGGGAGAAAGTATAACACTTGCTGCAGTCACCGGGCCTGCGAGACATCCCCTTCCGGCTTCATCGGTTCCACACTCAAGTCCAATTTTTATAAAAGAATTTAACAACATTCCAAAAATTTAATATTTATTTAATATTCCACGCAACCTTTTGTAAATATATGTATCTAGGAAATAGCGTAGTGTTAAGATATTAACACATCAAAGTTTCAAATAATATTGTTTTATTCAATATTTATTAGGATTTTTGGCGCAAGCTAATTCAAATTAACAAAATAATGGAAAAAAGATTAAATGGAATTTTAACACTATTCTTAGTGTTTATGGTGCAATTAACCTTTGCACAAGACAAAACCGTTACTGGTTCAGTAAGTGACGAAGCAGGTTTGCCTCTTCCGGGGGTTAACGTGATAGTTCAGGGAACCAATAATGGGGCTCAAACAGATTTTGATGGAAATTACAGTATTAATACTGCAAATGGCCAAATTTTAGTTTTTAGTTATGTAGGTTTTGCTACCCAAAGAATTACTGTTGGTGCTGCAAATAATATAAATGTAACTTTAGCTGTAGATGCCGCTGCTTTAGATGAGGTAGTAGTTGTTGCATATGGAGTTCAGGATAAAAGAACTTTATTACAGAGTGTTGCCGTGATTGATTCTGAACAAATTGCAGATGTTCCTTCAGCTGGACCTCAAGATTTATTGCAAGGTCAAGCAGCAGGAGTTCAAGTTGTAAATTCTTCAGGAATATTAGGTTCTGCTCCAGTAATTAAAATTCGTGGTGTCGGGTCAATTTCCTCAGGAAGTAGACCTTTATTTGTTATTGATGGGGTGCCATTAAATGATGCAAACCAAACTACTGGTCAAGGTGGACAAGCTTTGAATCCTTTAGGAGACATCAATCCTAATGACATTGAGTCTATGACTGTTCTTAAAGATGCCGCTGCAACTGCAGTTTATGGATCTAGGGGAGCAAATGGGGTTGTTTTAATTACAACCAAAAGAGGAAAAGCTGGTCAAGATACTAGAGTGTCTTTAGATATTACTACTTCATGGTCAGAGAGTACAGATCAATTTGATATGCTTAGTGGAGATCAATGGAGACAATTTCGTGTAGATACTGGAAAAGAAGATAATATAGCAGATCAGGATCAAGATAGTTTTGATTGGCCATCTGCAGTAGTTCGTACTGGTTTTTCTAAATCTATTGATGCTTCTGTTAGTGGAGGAAGTGAGAAGAGCTCTTACTATTTAGGAACCTCTCTTTCAGATCAAGAAGGATTTATTAGAGGTAACGAGCTAAAAAGAAGAAGTGTAAGGTTAAACCTTAATAGTGAAGCTACCGATTGGTTAAATGTTGGAGCATCTTTAAACTACTCTTTTAACGACAATGATCGTGTTGGTTCAGAAAATTCTACTTTTGCACCTTTAACTTCTGCTTATTTGCAAAGACCTGTTGTAACTCCTTTTGATGAGGATGGTAACTATGTAAATACTGGATTTATTGCCAATGTACTTGCAATTGAAGATCTAGATATTAACGATGCCAAAACAACTAGGTTTATTGGAAATGTTTTTGCTGAGGCAGATATATTCTTCGACGGGTTAACATTTAGAACAGATTTTGGTGTAGATAGAGTGTTTTTGGAAGAGCAAGAACGTTCATTTGAAATCAATTCTGCAGGTGGTTACGCTAGAAATAGAGTGGCTCAACAAAACAAATGGATATTGACAAACACCTTAAATTACAATCAGACATTTAATGATTTGCATACAATTAATGGTGTTGCAGGTATAAGTTATGAAGAGACTGACACTAGGCAAATAGATGTTGAAGGGACAGGGTTTTTATCTGATAAATTAATAAATGTGACATCTGCTTCAGATTTTTCTACTACAAATTCGGAAGGTGCGGGGAGTAGATTGTTTGGTGTTTTTGGTAGATTGGGGTATGACTACGATAAGAAATATGTTTTGGAAGGATCGGTTAGAAGAGATGGTTCTTCACGTTTTGGAGCTAACGAACAATATGGAGTTTTCTGGTCTGCAGCTGCAGGTTGGGTAATATCTGAAGAAGCATTTATGCAGGATGTGAATTGGGTTAATTTATTAAAATTATCCGCATCTTATGGGACAGCTGGAAATGATAGAATAGGTAATTATGCATCATTAGAAAGTTTTGAAGGTGGTGCTATTTCTAATTATAATGGTAATTCTGGTTTAAGACAATTATCTGCTGCAAACCCAGATTTAAAATGGGAGAGATCTGAATCTTTTAATGTTGGTTTATCTACGTCGTTCTTTAGTAATAGACTTGGATTAAATGTGGAATACTATAATAAAAAGACCTCAGATTTGATTTTACAAGTGCCAATTCCATTTACAAATGGTGGGCTTAACTTTATCACAGCCAATGTTGGTGAAATGGAAAATAAAGGATTTGATATTTCGTTAAATACTGTGAATGTTAGAAATGATAACTTTACATGGTCAACATCTTTAAATGTTGGTATTAATGAAAATGAGATTTTATCTTTGCCTGGTGCAAGTATAGATGATCAAGGAAGAGAATTTGTAATAGGTACTCCTGCCCAAAGAGCAATTGTAGGTGAATCTGCGAACACGTTCTTTCTTATTAGATATGCAGGTGTTAACCCGGAAACTGGTGATGCAGAATGGTTGGACATAGATGGTAATAGAACAACAACACCAACCGCCAACGATAGAGTAATTGTTGGAGATGCGAATCCTGATTTTGTAGGTGGAATCCGAAATACATTTAAGTACAAGGCATTTGATTTAAATGTGTTCTTTAACTTTAGTGTTGGGAATGATATTTTAATTGATGGTTTGCGTTTTACAGATAATGCGAATACAGGAAGTTTTAATAAGAGAACCAAATTGTTAGACATTTGGCAACAGCCAGGGGATATAGCATACGTGCCTTCTCCTTCTAGTCCTACTTTTGCATCTTTCAACCAAGCTTCTACTCTACAGTTGAGAGATGGTTCTTTTGCAAGACTTAAAAACTTAACTTTAGGATATACTTTACCAACTCAATATCTTGGTGAAGATGGATTTTTTAGTGGTGTAAGACTTTACTTTACTGCTAATAATTTAGTAACTTTTAAGGGTGACGATTTAGATGGTATAGATCCTGAAGTTACAGACACTATTGGTTCCCTAGGACAAGGTGAAAGCTTTTTCACAGCGCCGCAATCAAAAACTTATTTATTCGGAGTTAGGTTGAATTTTTAAAAAAAAATAAATCATGAGAAAAAACATAATATTTTTACTATTAATATCAGTTCTGGGATTCACTTCATGTGATGACGAACTGCAATTGGAACCTGAAGATCAGTTAACTTTACCTGTATCTTTTTCAAATAAGGAGACTTCCTTAGGTGTTCTTACTGGGGCTTATAGTGCTGCCCAACAAGATGATGTGCTTAATGGAACTCGTCAGGCTATTGCTGATTGGATGGCAGATAACGTTGATTTTGTTGGATCTTTCCCAACTTTTCAAGACATCAGTGCTTTCACGCAATTATCAGACAATACTTCAATCCAGGCTATTTGGGATGACAATTATGAAACTATTGGAGCTACCAACTTAGTTATTAAATATGTTCCAACGGTTGAAGACCTAGATTTTACAGAAGACGAAAGAGCTGTAGCTGTTGGTGAAGCTAAATTTTTAAGAGCTTTAGTTTACTTCAATATGGCTAACATATTTTCACAACCATTTAGTGTAACAGGTGGTTCTAATTTGTCTGTGCCTCTAGTATTAGAGCCATTTGATGCAGAAGTTCAATTCCCTTCTAGAGCGACTTTAAATGAAGTTTATAATCAAATTGAGTTAGATTTAATGGATGCCGCTGCTGTTTTAGGTGATAGTGATAATTCTAGAGCAAGTAAAGGTGCTGCAGAAGGACTTTTGTCTCGCTTATATCTTTATAAAGGAGAATATGCAAAAGCTGCAGATTACTCAAATAGAGTGATTCAAAATTCTGCGTATACCTTAGCTACAGATTTCAGTTTTTACAACACTCAAGATTCTGAGTTTGTATTTACCTTGGTTAACACATCTGCGGATGGTCAAGATTCTGGTCAAGGTTTTTCTGGATTATATAATCCAGTACCAGGTGGCCGAGGAGATGCTCCATTTTCAGATAATTTAATTGCTGCCTACGGTGGTGAAAGTTCTATTGATAAAAGATATACTGAACTAAATCAGGTTGGTAATGATGCCGAAGGGAATGAAAGAGTGTTTACTAGTAAATATCCTGATGGTGTTACAAATGCAGATAATGCTCCTGTAATTAGAATTACTGAAATGTACTTAACTCGTGCTGAAGCTAATTTTAGAGAAGGGACAGTTATTGGAGATACTCCGCTTAATGATATTAATAAATTACGAGTAAGAGCTGGTTTAGCTCCATTAGCAGCTATTACTTCTGTTGATCAGATTCTTGAAGAAAGAAGAAAGGAACTTGCTTTTGAAGGTCACAGAAGAATGGATTTATTAAGAGTTCTTAAACCTTTAAGACGTCCAGGGATGGATGATGTTGAAAAGTCAAATCCTGGTGATAATAAAACTATTTTCCCTATTCCAAGTAGAGAGGTAGATTTAAATCCAAATTTAGTTCAGAATCCTGGCTTTTAAATTTGTAATTAAACTATTATTATTTAAAACCGCCCCAATTGGGGCGGTTTTTCTTTTTATAGTCATTCCCAGATATAACTTTATTATTTTACATTTGTAGCAGTCTATTATATAGTATGAAACAACTCCTAGTTTTAGTATTCGCTTTATTATTCCCTTTGCTCCAGTTTGCTCAGGAACCGGTTGTGAAAAAACAAGAAAGTAATCAAGTAATTCAAAAAGACACCTTAAGAAGAGATGTATCGAAAGACAAATCCCTTCAGAAGAAATTAATTCAAAAAGACAGCCTCCAAAAACCACCCATTTCAGCCTATAAAATATTTTCTATTTCTGGAGATTCTACCTATGTAGATACTACGCTAACTATACAAAAGGATTATAAATTCAATTATCTTAGAAAAGATAATTTCGAGTTAGTTCCTTTTGCTAATGTTGGTCAAACATATAATAAGCTGGCCTATAATTTTAATGATAGAAATCTAATTCCAGAATTGGGAGCTCGTGCTAGACATTATAACTTTATGGAAGTAGAGGATATTTATTATTATGAAGTCCCAACACCTCTTACTGAGCTATTTTTTAAAACTGTTCCAGAACAAGGGCAAACTTTAGATGCCTTTTTTACCATTAATACTTCAGAAAGATTAAATTTTTCAATAGCGTACAAAGGTTTACGGTCTTTGGGTAAATATCAGAATGTATTAACGAGTACTGGAAATTTTAGAGCAACATTTAACTACGCAACACTTAATAGAAAATACCGACTTAAAACTCATTTCGTTTCTCAAGATTTGCTAAATCAAGAAAACGGCGGATTAACAGATCAGGCATTGGCGCAGTATATTGGAAAAGAACCAGAGTTTGATGACCGTTCCATTCTTGAAGTAAAATTTGAAAATGTCGAAAATGTGCTTTTTGGAAAACGATTCTACTTAAATCATGAATTCGATCTGGCAAGTGGAAAAAATAACCAACTTTCTATAAATCATGAATTAGACTTCAGTGATAAAAAATATATTTTTAGGCAGGATTCGCCGGTGGAGAGCTTTTTTGGAGAATCTTTTAAATCATCAAATCTAGACGATAGGGTAAAACTTAGAAACATAAGTAATGTAGCCGGAGTAACCTATACAAACAGTACACTGGGAAAACTTAGGATTAAGGCAGGCTTAACCTACTATAACTACGGTTATAATTCAGTTTTTATTTTGGAAGATCAAACAATCACTAATAGGTTAACAGGAGAAAACTATTCAGCAGGAGCAGAGTATTTTAAGAATTTTGGGCCTTTACACATGTATGGAGATTTTATGGTGAACGTAGTGGGAGATCTTACCGGGCACAATTTTCTTGCAGGAGCGGGTTACCAAATAAATAAAAATAATTACGCAAAGGCAGAGTTAAGAAGTAACGAGCGTGCTCCTAATTTTAATTTTCTGTTATACCAAAGTGATTACATTAATTACAACTGGCAAAACGATTTTGAAAACACTAGTACACAAAGTTTGTCTGTATTTCTGGAGTCAGAAAATTTAGTAGATATAGAGGCCAGTTACACTAGGATTGGAAATTACACCTACTTTTCTACTATCGAATCGGGCTATACAAAGCCTTTCCAAGAATCTGGAGACATTGGTTATTTCAAAGTTAAAGCAAACAAAGAATTCAGCTACGGGAAATTCGCTTTAGATAATACGATCATGGTTCAAAAAGTGATCGATGGCGATGCAGTTTTAAACGTGCCAGAATTCACTACGCGTAATTCACTCTATTATAAAGACCATTTGTTTAAACGAGCTCTCTATTTGCAAACAGGGCTGACATTTAAATATTTTACCAGTTATCAAATGGATGGCTACGATCCATTGTTGGCAGAATTTTATGTCCAAAACGAACAAGAGCTAGGAGGGTTTCCGGTAGTCGATTTCTTTTTTAATGCAAAAGTGAAACAAACTAGAATCTTTTTTAAGCTAGAGCATCTTAATTCACTAATAAATGGCAACAATAATTTTGCTGCGCCAGAGCATCCTTATCGCGATTTCTTAGTAAGATTCGGTCTAGTTTGGGATTTTTTCCTTTAATTTTCTCTTATTTTTTGGTGTTCCCTCTCGCTATGCTCGAGGTCGGGCTTTATGCTTGTAGTCCCAATTCCACAATGTTTCATTGGGAGCTACCGCTTCAATCCCTAACGCACCGTCACTGACGGTCTTAATATTAAAAAAAACACTAGATCTCCTTGAAAATATTTCTTCAGTAACTATCGTATTTCCAAAGCCTTAAGAATTTCATAAAATTATTTTAAAAAATACTTGAATAAAAGCTTGCGGGGAAGAAAAAAGAGGGTGTATATTTGCAGCCGCTAAGG
>Ga0209309_10005170_pt1 | contig 10480 bp, 10 predicted proteins | sample COGITO_mtgs_1204_2_FD_184807 | JGI IMG/M metagenome (GOLD analysis project Ga0209309, IMG submission 184807) | Pelagic marine microbial communities from North Sea - COGITO_mtgs_120412 (SPAdes) (version 2) | ecosystem: Environmental > Aquatic > Marine > Epipelagic ...
AGTCAGGGTTCCTAGTTAACAGTCATCAAAAAGCCGGAAAGTTTATTGGCTTGCTTGTATTGGTTTTAGCTATCAGCCAATGCAGCAACGAGGAGACAGCCAAGTCCGAGCAAGCTAGCGGCCCCAAGCTTCCACAAAAACCTAACATCCTTTGGCTGGTTGCTGAAGACCTCAGCGCCATTATTCCTCCATTCGGTGACAATACAGTTGCAACACCAAACTTGACGCGCCTGGCAGACGAAGGCATCCGTTACACACAAGTATATTCAAGCTCTGGAGTCTGCGCGCCAAGCCGCACTGCGATTGCAACAGGCATGTATCAGAATCGAATTGGCGCACAGCATATGCGCACAACAAATATTGCTGACTTCGGTGTCGAGGGCATAGTGCCTTATGAAGCGGTTCCTCCTGCTTACGTGAAGATGCATAGCCAATATTTCCGCGAGGCTGGTTACTACGCCAGCAATAATGCCAAGGAAGATTATCAATTTCGCAAGACTGTTACCGCCTGGGATGACAGCAGCAGATCGGCGCATTGGCGTAACAGAGCCGAAGGTCAGCCGTTTTTTTCTGTGTTCAACTTTGGAATTACTCACGAGTCACAAGTTTGGGCTCAGGCAGGCAACCCATTGTTGGTAGATGAGAACCTGGAAGTCCCCATTCCTCCCTATTTGCCAGATTCAGAAATTGGCCGCAAAGATGTACGACAAGTCTATTCCAATATTGTCGCCATGGATCAACAGGTCGGTGAGATTCTTAATCAACTGGAAGAGGATGGCTTATTGGATAGCACAATCATCTTCTGGTACAGCGATCATGGAGGGCCACTACCCCGACAAAAAAGATTACTCTATGATTCCGGAATTCATCTACCCCTCATAATACGATTTCCCGATCAATACAGGGCAGGTGAAATTGATGATCAACTTATAAGCTTCGTCGATTTCAAATCCACAATTCTCTCTCTTGCCGGAATCGAGCCGCCAACCTATGTCGATGGCAGAGCCTTTTTGGGAGAATATGCAGCTTCTACCAGTCGAGACTATGTGCACGCCGCTGCCGATCGCTTCGATTCCGAATACGACACCATCCGTGCGGTTCGCGACAAACGATTCAAGTATCTTCGAAACTTTAATCCCGAGAAGCCCTACTATCTGCCACTTACTTACAGAGAACAGATGCCCGTCATGCAAGAACTACTGCGTATGCGTGATGCCGGCCAGCTAAACGAAACTCAGGCACAGTGGTTCAGAACATCGAAAGAAGAGGAAGAATTGTTCGATACTGAAAATGACCCCTATGAATTGAATAACCTTGCGGGGGACACTTCTTACGCAGAAAAATTGGCCGAACTCAGAAATGAATTAGATAGCTGGATGAGCTATATCGATGATAAAGGCCTAATGCCCGAAGTAGATCTGATCAACAGCATGTGGCCAAACTCAGTTCAACCGACGACCTTAAGCCCGATCGCAAGCAAAGCCGAAAATGATGGCGCTATAACACTGCGCAGTAAGACCGAGGGGGCCAGCATCGGCTATCAAATATTGAATGACGGCGAAGAACTTGGAGCTACCTGGCAGATCTATCAAGAACCCTTAGCTATAAACGAAGGCCAGAGACTGCTGGTAATCGCCCACCGTATCGGCTTTACCCCTAGCGCCACGATATCGATTAGGTAAAAGGGGTCGGAGGGATTTAATTTAAATCCCTCCGACCCCTTTTATTGCTCTTCGGTCTAGCGCCTCTCTACTTCACCCCCTCGCATTGCTCGATGCATGGTTACATGGCACACTAAATGACTTAGAAAAAGAAGGTAGCTCACTATGCTGTTAGGCAAAACATTACTGGGGGTTTCTGCCTTTGTATTTATGGGGTATGGACTTGTCAGCCTCGTGTCTCCTGCCATACCCGCAGGTTTTGCGGGCCTGGTGATCAGCAACGGTGACGCTTTTGCCGAAATTGGAGCGATGTACGGCGGACTGCAAACGGGGCTTGGCCTATTCTGCGCATTGGCGTTAGTAAAGCCCGAGTTCTATCGTTCAGGGTTAATACTACTGCTTATTGCTATTGGCAGCTTGGCATTGGCACGGCTAGTTTCCGTATTAATTACAACAGACCCTGTAACCTCATACAGCTATGGGGCATTAGGGTATGAATGTACCACCGCGGCATTGGCTCTAGCGGCCCTGGTGAAAAAGTAATATGACTCAACACGAATATATCTTTATTGCCGTATCGATCATTCTCGGCCTAGCGATCACTCGACTGTTGCACACGGCGGCGATGATTACACGCGCCCATAGTCGCGTCATTTTCCACTGGTCCTCTGCAATCTGGACGGGCAGCATCATGCTCTATATTTTGCAGTTATGGTGGGTTGGCTGGGGGTTGCGCACTATCGAGCAATGGGCCTTCCCTGACTTTATTATTCTTGTATTTGGCTCTTCCTGTATCTATGGTGCCGCCGAGATGGCGCTAACCGCACCCGAAGAAGGGACGGTTGATATGTTAAAGGAAAGTCAGCAACTGGGGCGACTCTCGGCTCTATCCATGCTGTTATATTTTCTGGTAGGGCCCTATGTAAATATAGTTATGTACAACAATGCAATTTTGCCATCGATAGTAGTCCCCACTATTGGAATAGTCTTGATGCTACTGGTAATAACAATACCAGCAAACTTTAAACTTTGGTCAGTATTGTTTTCGTTTTACTCTCTCGCCGTGCTCGCATTAACCGTATAAGCATGAACAGAAGATATAAAAGGATAAGAAACAGATTAGCTAACAGGGCCGCAGGGAATTATTTTCAATCCCTGCCGCCCCTTTATTTAGATCGCCAAAATTACCTATTTACTTACTGAAACCTTAGAACGCTCCACTGACCTTCAGAGAAACCGACCTTCCAGCGCTACTGCATTGCTCTTCAATTTTTTCGATGACGCCACTGAAGATTCGACCAACAATAGGCAAGGTCTTCAACGAATTTACTCCTTTATTTTACAATACACGCTTCTTAGCGCGCCCTGGCCTTTATTCTTTAAGCAATAGATTTTTATCTTTTCCTATCCGGCCTAATGAGCCCTCTCTTCTATTTAGCTCTCTCTTCTAAGCCCTCTTTATACAGGCAACCTAAGCTTGCCTCATCGCTACTCCTCATTCTTTTGCTGTTACCTCAAAAGCTGCTAAAATTGCGCGCCTTTCAGACATGGATCGAGTAGCAAGACCAAAACTGAGGTAGTCTGCGACTAAGAGAATCCGCAGCTGCGCAACCAGAAAGGCAATTTTGTCGCCAGCAATCCACAAAAATCACTAAAAGACCAAGCCAATGAAATCAGTGAATAACCTAGGTACAGCCCTTGCGCTGACCTTGCTTTCGAGCTGCCCTGCAGCCTACGCCACCAACGGCTATTTTTCCCATGGCCTCGGTGTGAAGAACAAGGCCCTTGCCGGTGCCGGCACAGCCTATCCTCAGTAAGCAATGGCCACATCCGTGAACCCGGCCTCGGCAGTGATCCTGGGTGAAACATTCGAGGCAGGGATCTCATTGTTCTCACCACGACGCGCCTATGAAGCTAGCAACAGCCCGGCTAATGGCCTCGGTGGCGCCTTCACTATTGACCCGGGACAGGTAGATAGCGACAGCGAATATTTTCCAATTCCTTATGTTGCAAAGACTTAGGACTACGGTGAAGAGTCTGCTTTTGGCCTATCGCTTTAGGGCCGCGGCGGTATGAACACAGATTACAGCAGCGGCTCGGCCACTTTTGACCCCGATGGACCCGGCCCGGCTCCCGTCATGTCAATGCCCGGCCCCTATGGCGCTGGCGCAGCAGGCGTAGACCTGGCGCAGCTATTTGCCGACATATCTTATTCTCATCAATCGGGCGACTTGGCATGGGGTATAGCCCTGGTGGTATCGGCACAGGCTTTTGCTGGCAATGGCTTCGCCAGTTTTATGCCCTATACCGAGACCTTTGCCAACTCTGGCGGAACCGCCATGCCAAGCTCTCTCAGCAATAATGGCCATGACTTCTCCTACGGGGCAGGAATCAAACTGGGCGCCATCTGGGATCTGTCGGAAACAATTCACCTGGGACTGAGTTATCAAAGCAGAATCGAGATGTCAGAACTTGATGACTACAGCGACCTATTCGCAGAATCCGGCGGCTTTGATATTCCCGCGAGCATTCGCGGCGGCATAAGCATTAACCTCGGCAGCAGTTCCGTTTTGCACTACGACATCGAACACACGTCCTACAGCGATATCGATTCCGTGGGCAATCCCATGGCAAATCTGTTTAATTGCCCTGCCGCGGGCGCTGGCGGCACCGATTCAAGCTACTGCCTGGGTGGCAGCAACGGTGCTGGCTTTGGCTGGGACGATATGACCATCCACAAGATCGGCTACCAGTGGAAGCCAGGCCAGCTTGAAGACTGGACCTTCCGGCTTGGCTTCAGCCACGGCAGTCAGCCTATAGAGAAAAGTGAAGTTCTATTTAACATGATGGCTCCGGGAGTAATCGAGAACCACTTCACCGCAGGTTTTAGCCATAAAATGGACAGCGGCAGGGAGTACAGCTTGACGTTCATGTTCGCGCCAGAGAAAAAAGTCAAAGGCACCAATCCCTTCGACCCGACCCAGCAACTGGAAATCAAAATGCACCAGTTTGAAATTGAGTTTGGTTTTACCTTTTAGCCCGCGCCAAAAAAAGGGTCGGAGAGATTTAATTTCCTTTCATTCTAGCTAGCCTTAATCTACGCGCCTAACCCTTATAGCCCGGTCCGTATCTACTATCCGCATCCTTGAAATCCCCATCCAGTTCGTAGTGATTTCAACTTCTGGATCGACAGCAGAATAACTATAGCGCCTGGTGCTTCTGGTTTCCCAAGTTTGTCCATTTTTGAGACGAAATTGTGTCGGGCCATTCCAACCGCTGAACTCTCCGTCAATCCTGCTCTTAATAGCGGCGCTGCTAAGCTCTTTCACAGCAGGACTGTCATCTATCATCACTTCAGCGTCTTGCGCTGTATAACGCACAAGCCAGCGATTAATCGCCGCTATTTCATCCTCGGTAAGGCGCTCAAATCCAGAAGCGGCAAACTCTTCCGCGCTCATTAACTCCCGCACATCCGGATTCTCGGCAGATAGGACCAGATGTGTAAACAGCATCAACACTAGAGCGAAGCAGTATCGAAACATAATTTGCAGCCTGTTTTGTTATTAAAGAAAGTTGCACTAAGTTTCTCATAGGCCGGCAAAGCAAACAAAATATTTGTAAGCGATGGGTCAAAGTAAAAATACAATCGTTTGCAATGAACTCGTCTGTGCTAATGAGATGACTAGTAGCGATTTCTATTGCTCGTAGTCGCGCCAGTGTTCTATACGATACCGCAGCGGGTCCGATAATGACTGCTGACGGGCACGAGTGACTTCGGTAGTGCTGAGAGGCACGAAATCGGCTGGCAGCGTCTCGGCATTGAACTCTTCTAATATCCAGTTGGCCACGTCAGTTAACTCTTCGTCGCTGAGCGAGGAATAAGCTGAGCCAGGCACACGCACCAGATAGGTTCGCATCGCAGCCACGCCCATCATGCGGCCCAACTCCCGATGCAGGGTTGGCACATTCGGCGGATTGCCCTGTCCTCCGGGAAGATGGCAGCCGCTGCAATGCAGCAGGTAGTTGATTCTGGCTGTGGCGCTGTACGCGGCGCCCGGCAGTACGGTTATCAGTAAGGACAGGGCCAGCGGCATGGCCCATCTTTCAATAAACACCGCTGCGAAAAGCTTATTGTGGCTCATATTCTCACAAGCCATCTATTCGTCCGAATAGCCTAGAACTAGCGAAACCGTGCAATTGTAGCTGGTGTCTTCAACACCGAAGCACCAATAGACCGTACTGCTAGTCCCGTTATAATACACCGGTTTGTCCCGCTCAGTACGGTGACAACCGCAACGCCCACAGCTGGATTTTCCACAGCAGTCATTATATGACATGAGGTAGTTGCGCCCATCCACCGGATTGAGGCAGGTACCTACCCAAGAGATCGGTGACGGTTGCGTGCCCGGCGGACAAGAGGTTGACGAACCCCCACAGCAGGCGCAGATGGAACCACTCATGGCACAGTAGCGCCAATACTCACAGGATTGCGGATCGCCTATCTCCTGAATGGAACTCTGGGCGAAAGATCGAGACACCGGCAATAGGGGAAAGGCCGCGGCGCCCGCGAGCATCATTCCAATCTTCGATAAGAAATGACGACGCGACAGTTTGCGCGCCAACGCCAGGCTGCTCCTCCGAGCCCTGTCATCGATCCAGTAGTAGCCACTTTCTACCATTCGTTCAATATTCATGACGATTGTTCCACCGTTGAAGGCTCAAATTTTTTAACAACATTCTCTTCAGCATCACCCTGTTCCGCCGTTACCAGCCCGACAAATTCCTGCAGGGTCGAAACCCCGGAGTCCATAGCTTCAATCAGGCTCTCCATGTGTTCGCGAGTATTCACCAGCCCCTTGCTCTTGAGAATACCATCGCTGCCAATTAGAACCGCAAACGGCAGCTTGCTGACTTCATAGGTCATTCCAAGCTGCTGCGAGATGATGTAGGGGTAATCGAAAATATTCAGGTCAGTGACATAGGACTTATGTTGAGCCAACTCCTTGTCCGTGTCTGCCCCGTCGCTAGCAAACATAAGTTGCATGCGCGGCTTCTCCGACAGGATCAATGACTTCGCAGTAGGCACCAGAGACTTACATACCGGACAGGTAGGAGAAATAAACAGGATAAAGGTAGCGAGGGCTGAACTGTCTTCACCGCCGATAACGACCTGCGAACCTGCCAAGGTCCTCAGATCCAGTCGGCTAGTCATCTCGCCAACTTTAGGGCCGGATGTAGGCTGCAACGCTCCTGCCGGCGACACTCTTTCATGCAGAATTCCTACCTGTCTGGCCAACGCCAGAACCAGCAGAGCCAAGGCGATTACGACGACCCAAAGAATGATATTCGACACAATTAAGGCTTCAGTCATGATCTTCCCCTGCAGACGATTCTGCCAACAACGGTTTGCGCCAGGAATCGATCGCATTGTGATTCACCAGTAACTGATGAAAGGCCGCATAGGTAAATACCAGCGCTACCGTTGCCGCTATCAGGGAAAAGTAATCCAGCACAGCAAAGTTTCTTGCGTTCATACTTCCTCCGGCTGCGAGGGCAAACCCAATCAACAAGATGTTGCGAAATACCAGCCACACAGACAACTGTTGTACGCCGTTGTCTTCGCTATGCGCCTTAGCCGAAGACAGTCCACAACCACAATCGATATAGCTGCGACCTCGCATCAGGTTGATGCTCATAGCTATCCCATAGACAGCAAACAGGGAAGCTGTAGCCACCGACACCAGACCTGTTTGCCAACCTATGGCCCAGCCCAGCCCCAGCACTATTTCAAGCAGAGGAATGAGTAGGCTTAGCGGGGCAATTAGAAATGCCGGCACTACCTGGTAGGCTGCAAGAATGCCCTGAAAACGTAATCGCTCAGCAAGCTTGTGCAATCCTGCGGCAACCAACAGCAGGCAGAATGACACGGCGATAAGCTGAAACAGAAGCGGATCTAGCATCACTTAGAAGTCCTCGAACATTTGCGCGCCAGGCGCCTGAATCGCACGTTCATGCTTGAAGGTAAGCGCATCGAACACAAGTGTGCCAAGGTCACCGAAGGAGCCGACGATTAATTTTGGATTCGCTTCCTGAGTTACTAGTAAAGTGCCGATAGGCTCTTCCATCTCGAGACGCTTGAGTAAACGCTGAGTATTAAGATCAATCACCCAGATCTCGGTGCCTCGATCATGATGCGTGTCGATGCCACCTTCATGCATCGCGATATACAGCAGGCCAGTATCATGATGTACAGACAGAAATTCACCGCGCCCACCAGGACGCCAACCTTCTGCGCCATCTGTTGGGATGTCCCAGCCCTCGCCGATGTTGATGTCGGTTCCTGACACGCTTACTTCGAACAACTCACCAGAGTGGGTGACCAGCAGCCATCCGTCAGCGGTACTGGCAGTGCGGTCGAAAACGGCGTCATCCTGCACGCTGAAGAACACATCGCTCCGCGCCCGGTTCTGTTCGAAGCCACTAAGATCCAATTGAATAAGTTGCAGCGTGCCATCGCCACAGATTTGCAGAAAGTCATTCTCTGCTACGGCCATATTCACGGCGCAGCCAGGCGTCATCAGCTCATAGACAAAAACACGGTCCTGCACATCCACGATAGACACTGAGTGGCCCGGGTTAATGTTGTGGACAACAAGGTGACGACCGCTGTTCAACATGGCCAGATGTCGACGCACGCCCAGACGCGCCATATGATTGGGAATGATGACCTCGGCAATGGGGCTGAGATTCTCGAAATCGTAAATCGTCACCATATCTGTGCGTTCGCCATGCACGCCGCGGCTGAAGTAGGACTCAGCCGCATAGAACTCCTCGCGCGGATTCCACATCGTCACGGCGGGGGTCCAATCGGAAAGCGACAACTGACCCATCATCTCGCCGGACTCGGCATCAAAAATACGGGCACCGCCACCAGATTTGGCGACAAACCAGTTGGCTCCCGGGCTGGGCATCGTTTCGACAGAGATTCGCTCTGGAGTTAGCTGGCCAAAGGCCAATGGGGAAGCGAGGCTCAGGCTAAGCGCCAAGGTGTTCAGAAAGCGCATGATAATTCTCCTGTGCAGGTACTGGCGCACAATCCAATCCCGAGTAATGACAGAAATTAGCCATTACATCTGTCATTGCTCTTCTCAGGCAGGCAAGCAATCACGAATAAAAATACTGGTCAACAGTAGCCTAATTAACGAGGTTTTCCAATACCAGTTAAGACTCTAACGGTTGAAAGGGGTCGGAGGGATTTATTTTCAACCAATTTGGCCGATTTAAAGGGGTCGGAGGGATTAATTTTAAATCCCTCCGACCCCTTTATGGTTTATGGGTTAGAATTACGCAGCGGGCAACAAACTCTCGTGTCAGACCATACTGGAGCAGGAGCCCCTGAGTGAAACTGGAAAATTACAGAACACTAATCGTTCTGACCTTCGCGCAATGCTTCGGTCAAACCGCAGCACCGATTCTTGTCCTGCTGGGCGGCATTGTTGGGGCGCAGATAGCACCTTCACTTGACTGGGCGACGCTCCCAATAGCAATTCAAATTATAGGAATAGCTTCTGCGACAATTCCCGCGTCCTATCTGATGTCAAAAGTTGGTAGAAAAGCTGGATTTCTTGGCGGTACCGCGCTCGCCATCTTTGCCGCTCTCTTTGCCGCCTGGGGTATCTTTCAACAATCCTTTGCGCTCTTCTGCATCGCTTCTTTCTTCATTGGTAATTATATCGCCTTCCTGCAACAGTTTCGTTTCGCCGTTGCGGAGTCAGTGCCAAAACAGCAGATACCCAAATGTCTGTCATTTTTAATGTTAGCGGGCATAGTTGCCGCATTGCTGGGACCGGAAGTGGGACGACGTTTCAGTGTCATCGAAGGGCTCCCCAATTACGTAGGTTCATTTCTAGGCATGGCTGCGATGCTGAGCGTGTCGTTTCTAATTTTACTCCTGTTCTATCGCAACACAGACATGGAGACATACGAACAAGCTAGCACCGACAGGTCTCTAGGGCAGATCTTTAGACAACCCACCCTAATCTTGGCAATTGCATCTGCTGCTGTCGGATATAGCGTCATGAGCCTGATAATGACCGCAACTCCACTAAGTATGCACGAACTAGACCTGCATTCTTTGGATGACACAACCCGAGTGATCCAGAGCCACATCCTTGCCATGTATGTTCCATCATTCTTTAGCGGATTCCTGATCTCTTGGCTGGGAGTTAAGCGAATTATCCAGGCAGGCTTCGCCCTGATGTTAGTCTGTGTTGCTATTGGCTGGGGTCAACCTGACTTCATCAACTACTGGGGAACCCTGATATTTCTAGGCGTTGGCTGGAACTTCCTCTTCCTTGGCGGCACCACCCTACTAACTCAGAGCTACCGCAATTCCGAGCGTTTTAAGGTGCAAGCCGTCAATGACTTTTTGGTTTTTGGCCTGCAAGCGGTTGGCTCACTCAGCGCCGGTGTTCTACTAGCTAGTATTGGCTGGAGCGGCGTGATGCTATTTTCTCTCCCCCTATTGCTGCTACTTGTTCCAGTACTATTTATCACTCGCAAACCCGCCACCTAGAAAAAAGAAATTAAAGGGTTCGAAGGGATTTAATTTTGATCAATCTATCAGTTGAATTGATCAAAATTAAATCCCTCCGACCCCTTTATTCCAAATAGGGCCTAGGGTATCTCGCCTACTGATTCAACTGCCCCATAAAGCTATGGGCGTCAGAAATAGATGATCTCCAATACTCTTCTACCCGGATTTCATCCTGAAATTGCCTGCCAAAAATAACGACTTCATCCCCTGATGCAATTCCTTC
>Ga0209309_10005171_pt1 | contig 10479 bp, 10 predicted proteins | sample COGITO_mtgs_1204_2_FD_184807 | JGI IMG/M metagenome (GOLD analysis project Ga0209309, IMG submission 184807) | Pelagic marine microbial communities from North Sea - COGITO_mtgs_120412 (SPAdes) (version 2) | ecosystem: Environmental > Aquatic > Marine > Epipelagic ...
GAAAGAGCACCCGCAAATCCAAGTCCGTGAATGAGTCCGAAAACAAAGACAATGATAAGTCTGCGGGGATGGTAGGTGGGAAAAAAGATATTTTCCAAAGCAACGAAAGCAATACTGGCGGCAATGATGGGCTCTACGATGGTGGAGGGAACCGAAATCAATCCCACGGTGGCTAAGCCGAGTGTCAAGGTATGAGCCAGGGTGAAAATAGATATTTGGTAGATCAAAACCTTGAACTTTCTGGACAATAGAAAGAGACCGATAACAAAGAGAATATGGTCGAGCCCAAGGGGAAGAACATGTAAAAAGCCTTGCCTAAGAAAGGATGCAAAGGTGCTCCAGGTGTCTGCATCGACATAACTATTTTGTTCAGAGTTGGTTAATTTTGGAGCATCTGAAACAGGGTCATCGGAAATATGCTCCAAGCTTTTCAGTGGGGGGAGGCGAAGCGCAAAGCTTTCCTCTCCAGGAAATAATACATTCACCCGGCGATGAGGTATTCCATTTAAACGGTTGGTGAAGATCAAGTCGAGGGGGGCAGATTCCTTTGCTTTAATTTGATAGGTGGCATTTGTCTCCCGTGAAAGCTTGCCGGTTGCTTCCAGAAGGATGATGGGGGCATCAGAAAACTCGACCATTCGCGGTTCGGAAAAGCCATACTCAAATTCAGGAAGATTCCAGGGTTCCTCATTTAAACGGATGAGCAAAGACTTTTTAACCAACTCTTTTGCCTGTTCGAGCAAATCATTCCGTTCAGAAATATTGAAGTCGTTTAGGGTATCTGACGTCAGGAATGATTCGGCTTCCGGATCCTCAGCAAAGCCTCTGGGGTCGATCTCGATCAAGATATTAGAAGTCCCATTGTTATCGAACGATCCGAAAACGGGAAGATCGGGAATGGGGTGAGCAATACTCGGGAAGAAGGATCCAAAGAAAAAGAGAACAATTAGTGCACTTAAGAAGGCTCGATTATTATACAACATAAGAAATAATTTATTTTAGAAAAGTATACTTCGTTCTTGTGTCTTTTGAAATAGTGGATTGGAAGTAAGTATTAAATATTTTTTAATCCTAACCCCATAATATCATGAAAATCGTTGCAACTATCCTCGCTAGTTTCTTTTTGGCCGCTTCCGTATTTGCTGGTTGTCCTTCCAAGACAATAAAAGGCAAAGTGGTAAGTTTTGATGCTGACTCCAAGACCCTTACAGTAAAACAGGGAAAGCGTGAAAAGCAGATAAAAGTATCCAGCAAAACCGAGTTGGATGGGTTTGAATGCCCAACTAAATTGGCCGCTGGTGACAAGGTCGCAATTGATGGATGTAATTGTTCAAGCAAGAAGGCATCCAAAATCGCACTTGCTCAAAAGTAAGCTATATTTATTTAATCCAAAAGCCTCCGCTTTGCGGGGGCTTTTTTGTGCTTAGTTGATTGGTATACCTTTTGAGCCTTCTTGAATGGATAAGCTTTTAGTATTAGTAAAAATTCCACCGTTTGGCCCAAAGAGGCAACATGGTAAAAAAATTACAACCCCGGTAATGGCCATCGATGCGGAAATAGGAAAGTTCATCCAATAAGCAAGGTGGAGACCACCGAGGGAGTAAAGAATTGATAAGGGCAGGCAACTAAGAAGAATATTTGGTAAGCGACGAAAAAGAAAAGACGAGGAAACGGGGGGTAATATCATCATGGCTAAAACCAAAATCACGCCAACGGATTCGAACGAGGCAACTACAACCAAGGCTAATAGAAGCATCAATCCATATTGTATCGAGGCTACGGGCATGCCCAGAGAGCGGGCAAGGCTGGTATCAAAACTAGTGACTAAAAGAAACCGATAAAAGACTACGGTTGAAATCATTGTCGCGAGGCAGACCAAGCCCATATTCCAAAGAGCTTGATTCCCACAAGGTACTCCCCAAAGCACCAGTTCGGGTGCGAGTGGAGTAAGTCCAATTTCTCCGTAAAGAATACAGGCGGGATCTAAATGAACTTGTCCAACTTCAAGACTGAGTAACACAATCCCCAGTGCAAAAAAGGAAGTAAAGGTAAGACCCATCGCGGCATCCTCACGTAGGGGTGTTTTGGTTCGTAGCCATTCGATACATGCCCCGCACCCTAAGCCTGCGATACAGGCACCGATCCAGACCGGTCCGACTGATAAACTACCTGTAAGTAAGTAAGCGATTACAATTCCAGGTAAAATACCATGACTAACTGCATCCCCCAGAAGGGCCATTCGTCTGACCACCACAAAGCAACCAACCAAGCCACAACTAAGGCTGACCATTATCCCCATAAAAACAATTTGCAGATTCCAGATGACTTGCTCATGGGTGGACCAGGCATCTATTAGGCTTTCAACGAGATTAAACATTATTTTTCTGTAACCAGGGGAGGGGATAGCCAGCCGCGATCAATATCATTTTGGCTTGGTATGAGTTTTCCGTGGGGGTCACGCCGCGGGTTATCAAGAATACGTTCAAGTTCTCGAACGGTTTTTTCTCCAATGATATGTTCAATTTTTTCCGCGTCATCATGAACATGATCCGGGGCATAGGAGGCTTCTTTGGTTAGATACAATTCCCAAAGGCGATGATTACGAATCATCCGGGTTGCAATCTCCCAGCCGCTTGGGGTCAGGGAAATCATATTTTCTGAGGGGAGTTCACTTTTTTGCTCAAGTAAAATTATCTGACGAGTTGCATAACCTTCTCGAATCAAGACATCGATTTCCCGTTCGATTTCTGCATCGCTTTTTCTCCGTCTTCGAGCCAGGGAAGTTTGAGAAAAAGATTGGCTGGAAAAAGAAGATTCTTCCAGTACCTGGTAGCATGCCTTGAGGGTGTTTTCGCAACGAATACGCTGTCCTCTTTTTCTTGTTCGAATCCAAGATGGAAGAATGCCCCGAACAGGATTGAAGAATAAAACCGTCAAAAAAAGAAAGGCCGAACACAGTACGATTACCGGACCGGCGGGGAGTCTTTCCACCAGAAAAGAGAGAAAGCAACCAATGATTCCGGTCAGGGCTCCTAAAATACCAGAAAAGAGGAGCAACCGACTCATCTTGTGAGTGAGTAATCCAGCGGTCGCCGCGGGAATAATTAAGAGGGCGGAAACCAGAACTACCCCAATAATTTGAAGAGAAGAAACGATGCAAAAGGCCAATAATATCCAAAGGCAAAAGTGTAAAAGATCAACCGGCAGGCCCACAGACCGCGCGAAGGATGGATCAAAACCAGAAAGGAGCAATTCCTTGTTTAGCAAAACAAAGCAAAGAATGATCATAGCAAGACAAAGGCAAAGAGGAATAAGGTCGTCGGCAGAAAGTCCAACAAGGGAGCCAAAGAGATAACTTTCTAGCCCGGCCATTCCCCCGCCAGATGATTTTTGTAAATAAGTAATCAGGCAAATACCAAGTGCGTAAAAGCCTGATAAGACCAGTCCCATGGCACTGTCCTCTTTCATTTTGGTATACCTTTTAAGTAGGGAAATGATCCCAACTCCAACAAATCCCGAAAAGGTCGCTCCAATCATTAATGCGACTTCATCCCTTGATTGACTGATCATAAAGCCAACAGCAATCCCGGGGAGCACAGCATGTGAGAGGGTGTCTCCAAACATCGAGAGTCTCCGACTTACCACATAACCGCCCATAAGTCCGCAATTGATTCCGATGAGGATTGCTCCCAGGGCAATCACTTGAATGGAGTAATCAGCAAAAGTCCAAAAGCGAAATGCTTTATTGATCCAATCCTGTTCCAAATTCGACGAAATTTGGGCAGCACACAAAACACATGGCATCCAAAACAAAGCCAAAAGTAGAAGGGCACACCGAAGCCTTTTCCAAATCAGTAAAAACATTTATAAAACGGCTGAAGGCGGCTGTTTGTGCTCTACCTGTCGGCTACCTATCTCTGAGAGCACGGTTAGTTTTCCGCCATAGGTTCTTTGCAAAAGATCATGCGTGAAAACATCCTGAGTTTCTCCAAAAGCAACGAGGCGTAAATTCAGGAGGGCCAGCTGGTCGAAATATTCTTTGGCTGTAGATAAATCGTGGTGTACGACCAATAGGGTTTTTCCTTGGTTGCGCAAACTTTTGAGTAAATCGACAATGGCCTTTTCCGTGATTGCATCGACGCCTTCGAAGGGTTCATCCATTAGGTATAGATCACTTTGTTGGGCTAGGGCACGTGCGAGAAATACTCGTTGTTGTTGACCACCCGAAAGGTTGCCGATTTGGCGATTAGCGTAAGGGAGCATGTTCATTTGCTCGAGGCATTCCGCGGCAAATATACGATCGCGCTTACTAATCCTTCTGAACCATCCAGCATGACTAAACCTGCCCATCAGAACAACATCCATAGCACTTACTGGAAAATCCCAATCCACACTTGCCCGTTGTGGAACATAACCTACACGGGTAATGGCTTTACGGGTTGTTTCTCCAAAGATTTTAACATATCCGTCCACTGGTTTTATGATCCCCATGACCGCTTTAATTAAGGTCGATTTTCCGGCACCGTTTGGACCAATTATGCCAACCAAAGACCCTGCTTCTACTTCCATATCTATCCCATAGAGTACCGGTTTTTTTTGGTAAGCCACCGTCAGGTCGTGAATCTCCAGGGGCTTGGGTAGGGTGGCTTTCATCAACGCTCGCTCAGGGCTTTTTTAATGACATTCAAATTGTGAACCATCATCCCTTGCCAGGTAGCAGTCGAATGATTATTTCCGTCCGGCCCTTGAGTGAATTGTTTGTCAGTTCCCAAGGCATCAGAAAAAAGAGTGCCCCCGATGTACGCACCAGTCTCTTTGGCAATTTCTACCAGAGCTTTTGGGTTTACACTGCTTTCAACAAAAAGGGCAGGGGAGTTATGCTGCCGGATAAAATCGACTAAATTAGTCCGGTCGGCCAAGCCTGCTTCTGCAAGGGTATTGATTCCTTGCAGGCCGATTACCCGGATTGCGAAATGATTTCCAAAATACTGAAAGGCGTCATGACTTGTAATTAAGATGCGTTGGTTCTTCGGTATGCCTAACAACAGAGATTTGCCCCATCTATCGATTAATTTCACTGAATCCCTAAAGGCAGATAAATTTGTTTCAAAAAAACTTTTCTCTTCTGGCATTACTTCCGAAAGCTTTTGGGCTAGTGCGTGGGCACATGATATCCAAAGATCGGGTGCGAACCAAAGGTGCGGGTCAACAGTATGGTTTGTATCATTGGTGAAAATTAATTGATTTCGTGGTAATTCCTCGCAGGGAGAAAAGTGAACTTTTCCTTTGCGTTTGGTTTCCTGTAACACCCGGGCGATTTTCCCTTCGAGAGATAGGCCGTGAAACAAGACGAAATCAGCTTCATGAAGTCGGGCAATATCCTGAGCGGATGCTCGGTAAGAATGGGGATCAACGCCCGGACCCATGAGGGCATCTACCTCGATACGATCGCCTCCAATTTGACGGGCCAAATCAGCGAGATGAGTTGTTGTTGCCAACAACTTAAACTTTCCGGGTACATCTCCTCGATCTTCATTTAAATTTGTACACGAAATCAGCCATGCACAAGATACCAAAACAAAGAGCAAGAAAAAGAGCTTATTATTTCTGTAGTGTTGATGTTTAAAATATTTCACTTTGATTAATCAAAGTATAAACAAATAGGCTTGAAAATCAAAGGGGTCAACATCAGGGTTATGGTTTCTTTATTTAATATGCCAAGCTCGACCGTAGAGAATTACCTTAAGCAAATCCTGGTGGAATCCCTTCAGGGAACTTCTTCCGAGGTGGGCATGGGTAAAATAGCTGATTGCCTTGGGGTCACGCCTGGAACTGCCACTACCATGGTTAAAAATATGGAAAGTAAGGGATGGGTGAAGTATCGACCTCGCAAAGGAGTAAAACTAACAACTGCCGGTCGCAAGGTGGGGATGAATATGTTGCGCCGGCATCGATTGCTCGAAACCTTTTTGGTTGAGACTCTTGGTTTAGACTGGGGAGAAATTCATGAAGAAGCTGAAGTATTGGAACATGCCATTTCCGAAAAAGTTTTAGAAAAACTGGATGAATTTCTTGGTCGTCCAAGCCACGACCCCCATGGTGATCCCATTCCTACAAAGAGGGGAGGCTTACCCAAGGCATCCAACCGGAGTTTGCTAGATTGTAAAGTGGGAGACCTTGTGCGTATTGAATCAATACAGGATCAAGAAAAGGAATTTCTTCAATTTGCCCGCAAAAATAAATTGATGCCCGGCAGAAAAATTGAAGTGATTCGCCATGATCGGATTGCCGATTCCATAGAGATAAAAATTGATAACAAAACAGTCATTACTTTGGGATCCAAAACTGCAGAAAAAATCGTTATCCGAAACTAAGGTTTCGAACTTTTATAAAAAAGGGGTTGCCCATAAACTTCTGAATTTGCGAAAACCATAAACCCTAACTTTAAAACCTACTATATTAGCCATGCCTAGAAATGTCACACTCTTCACCGGTCAATGGGCCGATCTCTCACTTCCGGACCTTGCCGCCAAAGCTTCCCAGATGGGATACGACGGATTGGAATTAGCCTGTTGGGGCGATCATTTCGATGTCGATAAAGCAGCAGTCTCCAAAAAATACTGCCGGGAAAGATGGGATATTCTAAGTGATCATGGACTAACTGCTTTTGCCATATCCAGCCACTTGGTCGGACAGGCGGTTTGCGATCTGATAGACGAGCGTCACAAATCCATTTTGCCCGCAGATGTTTGGGGCGAAGGTGATCCTGAAAAAGTTCGCCGGCGGGCAGCCAAAAAATTAGCCAAGACGGCCAAGGCATGCCGAAATTTCATCAATGAAAAACCTGGCAGGGGAAAGAAAGACGATTTTCCGGCTGTGGTAAATGGTTTTACCGGTTCGAGTATCTGGCATTCGATCTATGCGTTTCCACCAACGGACCAAGCCTACTGGGACAAGGGGTTTGAAGATTTTGCCCGTCGTTTTGGCCCCATTCTTGAGGAGTTTGAAAAGCAAAAGGTAAACTTTGCTTTGGAGGTTCACCCAACGGAAATTGCCTTTGATATAGCCAGTGCTCAGCGGGCTTTGGACGCGGTCAAGGGTCATAAACGATTTGGTTTTAATTATGATCCCTCGCACCTTGGTTATCAAGGCGTGGACTATGTAAAGTTTATCAGAACATTTCCCGGACGTATCTACCACGCCCACATGAAGGATGCCTGGTGGGGGCACGGAGACGGGTCGGTAGGAGTATTTGGAGGGCATACCACATTTGCGGATCCCCGAAGGTTTTGGGACTTTCGTTCCATTGGTCGCGGAGATGTGAATTTTGAGGATATTATTATTGCCCTCAACGATATTGGTTATGCTGGTCCACTTTCAGTCGAGTGGGAGGATAGCCGGATGGATCGATTTCACGGAGCTGAAGAGTCCTGTGATTTTGTAAGAAAGCTTGATTTTAAACCTAATGAAATGGCCTTTGATTCGGCATTCGACAAAGAAAACCAATAATCTTTCAAACATATGAAAAATAGAAAATTAAGAATGGGTATGGTTGGAGGAGGCCGGGGGGCTTTTATTGGAGGTGTTCATCGCCGGGCGGCCGCTTTGGACGGTCAAATTGAATTGGTGGCGGGGGCCTTTTCCTCTGACCCTAAAAAATCAGCCTTGTCGGGTAAGGATTTTTTTGTCGACTCGTCGAAAGTTTATTCCTCCTACAAGGAAATGGCCCAAAAGGAAAGTGCCTTACCTTTGGGAGAAAGAATAGACTTTGTATCTATTGTGGTGCGCAATCATTTGCACTTCGAAGTCGCTAAGACCTTTTTGGAAGCGGGCATCAATGTAATCTGTGACAAACCAGCCACCTTCACTCTGGCGGAGGCTAGGGAATTGAAAAAAATTATTCATAAAAGTAAAAAGGTATTTGCCCTCACCCACAACTATACAGGCTACCCCATGGTCAAGCTTGCACGTCAGATGGTGAAAAAAGGAGATCTTGGAAAAATCATCAAGGTGGTATGCGAATACCCTCAGGGCTATGCCATCACCGCTTTGACTGGAGAAGACAAATCGATTGCTAACTGGCGAGCCGATCCGAAAGTTGCAGGTATTTCCAACTGTATGGGAGATATTGGAACCCACGCGGAAAACCTCGTTCATTATATAAGCGGCTTGGAGATCGATTCATTATGTGCTGATCTTTCCGTAAATATTCCGGGGAGAAAATTGGATGATGATGGCAATGTTTTGGTTCGCTTTAAAGGAGGTGCTCGGGGAATTATTTATGCATCTCAAGTTTCCAATGGAGATGAGAATAACCTTAATATTCGGGTATATGGAACCAAGAAGTCAATTGAGTGGCACCAGGAAGAACCTAATGATTTGATCGTTAAGGATGCCCGTGCTCCTCGCCAGGTTTACCGACGTGGAAACAGTTATGTTTCTGGAGATGCAGCCTTACATACGCGGATACCTTTTGGGCATCCGGAAGGATTTATTGAAGCCTTTGCTAATGTTTACAACTCCGCATCCGTGGCAATTCGTGATGAAGTGAATGGAAAGTTTCCCCGTAAGTCAGGTTATGATTATCCGGATATTCGTGATGGTATTATTGGCATGGCGTTTATCGAGACCGTGGTCAAAAGCTCCAACTCAAAGCAAAAGTGGGTCAAATTTCCCTCTATTCCTAAGTAAATTCTAGCCTTTATCTATTAATATTTTATGACTCAAAAAATAGGAATCATTGGTGCCGGTGGAATGTTGCAATATCATGCCCCTGGATTTAAAGCAGGCGGTGGCGAAATTATTGCCATTTGCGATATGAACCAAGAAGCTGCCAAGAAGGCGGCTCATACTTACGGAGCATCTCATGTCTTTGGAGATTCTCAAAAGATGTTGGATGAATTGTCGGACTTGGACGCAATTAGTATTATTACGCCAAATCGTACACACATGCCTCTTGCATTACAGGCTTTGCGTGCAGGAAAACATGTTTTTTGCGAAAAACCACCTGCCCTTAATGCCCAGGAAGTAGCAGAGATGAAACAGGCGGCAGATGATGCGGGTAAGACATTGATGTTCAACTTCAATAACCGTGCCCGGCCGGAATCTTATGCTATGCGAAGTTACATTGAGTCCGGCCAGTTGGGAACGATTAATTCCGCTCAGGCCAAATGGATTCGTCGAACGGGAATTCCCGGCTTTGGTGGATGGTTTACCAACCAGGCTCAGTCGGGCGGGGGCCCTTTGATCGATCTTTTACACATGATTGATTTGGCTCTCTTTTACATGGATTATCCCAAGCCCACTCATGTGCTTGCTCAGACCTTTAATGACTTTATCCAAGATAAGGGATTCAAGGGACCGTGGGGGATTCCCGATGTGGCTGATGGTGTGACCGATGTTGAAAGTGCAGCCCATGGCTTTGTTCGTTTTGATACTGGACAGGTATTAAGTTTTCAAGTGTCCTGGGCGGAAATGAACAAGCGCGAAGAAGTTTCGGTTACATTCCAAGGATCTCAGGCTGGTGGAATGGTTCGCAGGCTATTTGGGCGGGATGGAATTGATGCTACCGCTTTAGATGATTGCGAACTTTATTTTCAAGAGCATGGCCGCTCGGTCAATCGTTCGGTAGTGGTTGAGGAATGCGAAGATATGGGAAGAATCCGATCAGCCCAGAATTTCGCTTTAACTTTAGAGGGCAAAGAAGCTCCGTTAAATACTCCCGACCAAGCCCTTGCGTTGATGAAAATCATCGATGCTACCTACGAGTCCGCCCGCTCGGGCAAGCCGGTTGAAATTGCTTGAGTTTGGTTATTCACTGAGCTTGCCAACACTTTCTAATTACCGTAGTTTCTTCTTTCGAACATGAGTAAACAGTATAACAAATTGATCAAGCGTCGTCGTCGCACTGCCTATTTGGCCCGTCGAAAAAAAGCGCTGGCTGAAGCCACCACCAAAAAAACGTCTGCCAAAGCAAAGCCGGCCAAAGCTAAAAGAGTTTCCAAGTCCGTGCCTAAGCGTCCTGCTCCCAAGGCTGAACCAACCAGTTCAGCAGCAGAGGTTAAAGCATCAGACAAAGCAACCGCTGCTGATGTGCTGGGACCAGATTCGGAGGCTTCAAAAACTCCGGAAGCTGTCGTTGAGGAGAAGGAAGCACCTTCCTCCTCAAAGGAGTAATTTTTGACCGGGCCGGGAATGCGGGGAATCATATTTGGTTTCCCTGCCATCTTTGCTTGCCTAAGTTTTTTGGCCTCACCCTGTGGTGGAGAGGTAAAATTAGAAGTAAGAAATCGAGAGTTTTTTACGGTAAAGGATTTCAAACGAATTCCAGAATTTTTTACTGGGCGAGAATTTTCGGGTTGGAAAGTTTACTGCCGATCTAATCCTCAAGTTAGGGATGGATTCTACTTTGTGGTAAAAGTTGGAGGGAAAAAGCAAAAATTACCGATTAACTCTCATTGGATTGTTGAATGGGTGACC
>Ga0209309_10005176_pt1 | contig 10473 bp, 6 predicted proteins | sample COGITO_mtgs_1204_2_FD_184807 | JGI IMG/M metagenome (GOLD analysis project Ga0209309, IMG submission 184807) | Pelagic marine microbial communities from North Sea - COGITO_mtgs_120412 (SPAdes) (version 2) | ecosystem: Environmental > Aquatic > Marine > Epipelagic ...
CTTCACTTTTAGATTCCAAAATGTCTTATCCTTCCTTCGTCATCCTCGACGAGAACTTCACTCGTGTGCATGTTTTGGCTGGATATAAAAAGCCTGAGGCACTCATTGGAAATTTGGCCTTCTTCGGAAGCAACCAGCATCAGCAATACAACCAATATTTCTACAATCAACTGGTTCAGCAACAACAAGCTCAACAGCAACAAGCCGCTCAGCCAGCTGATGTTCAGAAAACACAAGCGCCCTAAGGTTCAATGCAATTCTCATCCGGACAGTTAACCTTCGCCCTCGTATTTTTTATTGGATTCATCATCTTTATGTTCTTCGCCTACCGTGGAGATCGCAAGACGACGCGCGAGTATTACAAAGGCGCCTGGAAAGTTCTGATTGGCATTATCGTGATGTTCGTAATTTTATACGGACTGATGCGATCACTTCATTGAGATATCTAAGCCTTTTCTTTCTAATATTTCTTCTTTCCTGCACGGGAGACAAAGCTCCCGATGAAGAGATTCGACCAAATCGTTTGGAGCAAATCCAAAGCAGAGGAGTGCTTCGTGCCCTCATTGACAACAGCAGTTCTTCCTACTTTATCTACAAAGGCCAGCCGATGGGCTTTGAGTATGAACTCTTAAAACGTTACGCTGAACATTTGGGGACCGAACTTGAAATTCAATTGGTGCCTGGAATCGACAGTATGATTGCACTTCTCAATGGTGGAAGTTATGATCTCGTTGCAGCGAATCTCACGGTTACTCGAGAGCGAAAGGAGCTTTTGAGTTTTACCGAGGCCCTGCTCTACACACGCCAAGTCTTGATTCAAGCCCTCCCAGAAAAAGCCTACAAACTAAATTATGATCAGCTCGAAGATCGATTGGTTCGCAACCTCATCGAGCTAGCAAACGACACCGTTCATGTTCTTGAAGGCACCGCATTTCGCTCACGACTAGAAAATTTGAGCGATGAAATTGGTGAGGAGATTGTGCTCTTGGACCCCGGACCCGAGTACAATACGGAACTTCTCGTTCGAATGGTTTCCGAAGGAAAAATCAAATACACCGTGGCCGACGAGAATCAAGCCAAAATCAATAAAAAGTACTTTCCGAACATCGACATCCGAACGCCCATTTCCTTCCCTCAACAAATCGCTTGGGCCACGTCAAAAAACGACTCTGAAGATTTCTTGAATCACCTAAACGCTTGGATTGCGGATTTCAAAAAATCAAACGACTATGCAAGTTTAAAAGTCAAGTACTTTCAAGCTCGCACGGTACTTTCTCAAAAGGTTTTGAGCGATTACTCTTCGCTAAAAAACCGCGTTTCAGTCTACGATGAGCTCATCAAGGAAAATGCTGAAATGCTCAACTGGGATTGGAGACTTCTTGCCGCTCAGGTATATCAAGAATCGAAATTTGACCCCGATGCAGAGAGCTGGAATGGCGCCAAAGGTTTGATGCAGCTCATTGAGTCGACGGCTAAAGCATACGGAGCCGACTCAAGCGTAACCGACCCAAGCATAAACCTAAAAGCCGGGTCCCGCTATTTGTTGTGGTTGAACAAACTCTGGAAGCCCGAAATAGAAGATGAACAAGAACGTATAAAATTCATTCTAGCCTCCTTTAATGTTGGCTTGGGACACATTTTGGACGCGCGCGCATTGACCACGAAAAATGGAGGAGATGCGAGCAAATGGGATGGACAGGTGGAGCAATACTTAATGAAGAAATCCCTTTCCTCCTATTACACCGACCCCGTGGTAAAGCACGGCTATTGTCGGGGCAGTGAACCGGTGAGTTATGTGCGTGAAATACTGGAGAGATACCAGCACTATAAGAACCGAATAGAGCTCTGACTTTTCAACAGAACAGAGGCCAAAACTCTTTGTGAGCGCAAGAACTCTCTTCTCTTGATGTTCTAGTTTCGCTTTATGGACATTCAACGCAATGTTTCCCTCAAGGACTACAACACCTTCGGTTTGGACGTGAAGGCGGCAGCCCTAGTCGAGTTTCACACCGAAGAGGAACTTCTTAAACTCCTTCAAAACCCCGAAGTACAGAAGAAGCACCTCATCCTTGGTGGCGGCTCGAATGTACTCTTGAGTCGTGATTTTGAGGGTGTCATCTTACTCAATCGCATCAAGGGAATTGAGGTTCAAGAAGAAAATGAGGATGAAGTCATTGTTCGTTTTGGCGCTGGAGAGAATTGGCATGAATCGGTCCTGCACTGCATTGATCAAGGCTGGGCAGGCATCGAAAACCTCAGCTTGATTCCAGGAAACATTGGCGCCGCACCCATGCAGAACATTGGCGCTTACGGCGTTGAGTTGGTGCAGGTATTCCATTCCCTTCGGGCAATCAATCGAGAGACGGGGGAAATACGTGAATTCAATGAAAAAGCATGTGAATTTGGCTACCGAAGTTCCATATTCAAAACGCGATTGAAGGAGGTTTTTGTCATCGTCTCTGTTGACCTCATCTTGCAGAAAAAGGCAGAACTCAATACGTCATACGGAGCCATTCGAGAGGAACTTGAAAATCGAGGAATTAAAGATCCAAGCATTCGAGATGTGAGTGAAGCTGTCATCGCCATTCGCCGTTCAAAATTGCCGGATCCAGCACAAATTGGCAATGCAGGAAGTTTCTTTAAGAATCCCGTGATCACCCTTGGGCACTTCCTCACCATTCGCATGCGCCATCCGAACATTCCTTCCTATCAAGTAGGTAAAGGTGAGGTAAAGATTCCCGCAGGATGGCTCATTGAGCAGTGCGGCTGGAAAGGAAAAGATTTAGGCGGATACGGCGTTCACGACAAGCAGGCTTTAGTGCTGGTGAATCGAGGTGGCGGAAGCGGAGAGGCCATTCATAAACTCTCTTTGAACATTCAAGAAAGTGTTTACCAGAAGTTCCACATCTCCCTTGAACGCGAGGTAAACCTCGTATAAAATAGAAGTCCCGGCACTTGGTGTCGGGACTTCGCTACCCCAAAACTCTGAGATAATTAGTTTCTCAGAATTGCTTCTGATATATAGACGTATTTGGCAAAAAAGGTTGCCTCTAATTTTTAATAAATCTGTGACGCGATTGCCCGTTGCTATTCTTCACGAATAAGAAGTAGGTTCCAGCGGCCAATCCCTCGAGTTGAAAGGAGTGATTTCTTTTTGAACTCTGGGCTTCCATCAGCTTTCTTCCTTCCATATTGTAGATGACCATCTCACCAATAGATGTCCCAGAAACTACCTTCAACTTATCTGAAGTTGGGTTTGGAAATATGTGAATATCTGATGAGCCTAGAACCTCTTCACTAGAAACATTGGAAGGAATCACCCGAACTTGAAAGTCTTGATAGTTTAAGCCGAGAATTGGACATTGATTGTCGCTTCCAGCCATATAGAAAGTGGCCCAATTGCCTGGAATGTTCGTAGCAGCCCAACTCACAGTCGCTACCAACGAATCATAGCGTGAGGGAATTGGATAGCTGAGACTGACTTGAGCTCCCGGAAGCACGCGGTGAATGTTCGTAATCACACTAACAGAATCTATAGTGTCTGCATCAACAAAGGAATAATCGAACTCCAGTTGATTCCCAGATGTAACTTCAAGTTCACGAGAACTAACTTGTGTGGTTGCCGAGCCAAGGTTCGTGATGGTTCTTCCTTCTGGTTGTAGATTAGGATTGTTTTGCATCGCGACCATAAAATCATGCAGAACACTGCTCTTAATTCTACCACTGTTACGGTCGTACTCTTCAACTTTAATGATCATAAAGTAATTCCCTGTAAAACTTTGGCTGAACTCTACTTGACCTGTTCTGGAATCGATGCTGGCACCACTCATTGGGGTAGAACAAGTATATGGGGCTTGGAAGGTATTTACCGTTGGGTAGCCTGTATACCCACAATCGAAGGAAAAAACCAAACTGTCGCCATCCGCTTCCCTCACCCCAGGATTGAATGTGTTTGGTCCAGTATTAAACAAGGGCATCGGACGAGACCCGAAAACGGGCGAACTGTTGCACGTAAAATTCTGATTATCGAGTGTCACTACAGCAGATATGTTCGAATTAGGCAAATTGTTTGTCGTATTCCGACAACAAATCACGTCGTGGTATATGGTCCAATTGGCACAAGGAGTTGGAAGCACAACAAGACCTTTGTATAGAACTTCCTGCGATCCAGGTAGCGCATTACCTCCAACAGCACAACGAGTCGTACTAAGTTGAGATGAGCAAATTTGGGAGCTTTCATATGATCCCTCGTGATTGGCTTGAACCGTTCCCCAATCGAACATAAAGGAAGAGCTGTCTTTGAATAAAGTACTAGTAAAACTCGATATGCAGCCAACAACATTAACTGGCAGACTGTCCAGCATTAGGGCACTTGCACTGCAATCGTAGGTCAATCTCAGACTAACTTCAATGCTGTCTGAACTCCCACCAAGACATCGATAGGAAAGCGAAGCTCCAGAATAATGGCTGGCAAAGGTCGAAAACTGTAGGCTGAAAAGAAAGGCTAAGACAAGTGGTTTAGGTAGAAGTCGCATGTCAAATTGTATTGGGGTCTAATACATTAGACGGCTCCCACTACAAAAGGTTGCTTTATTTTTTAATAAAATGCAGCGCCTTCTTCTCAGGATGCGATGGAATTCTCAAGAAGTACATTCCCGCATTGAGGCCTTGAAGATCAATCCTCGTCCGCAGTCCATCGATCTGAATTCGTCTTAGTAGTTTGCCTTCAACATCGTAAAGTTCTATCTCTTCATAGCTCTCTTCAGTCAACAAGAAGATCTCATCTGAAGCAGGGTTTGGAAGTAATTGAATACTCTCTAGAGCAAACTCAGGAGAACCAACGTAGTAGTTGGAGTCTGAAATTGTCCAACACTGGTTGGAATCTCCAACCAACACACGATATTGGAAACCCATAGTAGGATTACTAAAGATAGAGTCTCTCAAGTTGTTTCCTGTAAACAAGCTGTCCTCGTACCACCAATAAAAGCTGGATTTTGGGTTGGCAACGAGATCCCCCAGAGCATTTGTGCTTATGTAGGATGAACTAGGCTTTGGAACACAGAAGTATAGATGTACAGTGTCGGCGCCAGCACATAACTTTCCGTTGGACATTGTGTCATTCACCGTATAGGTCAAAGGATAAAATCCTGTACCCCCGGAGGCAAATACTGCTGATGGAACAAATACCGTCTGAGTAGTAAAAGGCATCCAAGGGGGTGTTGTTGGTGCTCCCCATTTACCTCCTGGGTCGAAAGTATCGGCAACTACTTCAACTGGGCTAGTCCACCTCGAAGTTCCGTCGTCGATGAATGGACCTGGATCTAAGATCTGTGGTTTTGGGTTTGAGACCACCACTACATCCTTGAAACCAGTGTTTCCGCAATAACCTGCACTATCAACATGCAATCGAAACATCCCTGGCCCATTTGAAGAAGGGAAGAAAAAATTTGATTTAACTCCAGGTCCAGACCATTGGCCCAGAGAATCGTTGGTGTAGACTTGAGTAGAATCTTCATCCAAACAATATGGGCCAAGAGTGGGAATGGATACTTGCCACTTTGCGTCCACTCTCACTGTAATGGTAGAATCAGCCCAACAACCATTGAATGCGTGATAGGTTAAGGGCAGACTGTCCGGCGCATTGATGAAAGCAGAAGTAGCATCGAAATTGTCTAAAGAGGAATCTACTACCCCAGGAATTGAACTAGTGAAATATCCTATATCATGGATCAAATTCGTATCCAAGCGATTGATAGCATCCAATTCACAAAATGGTCCCTCGATGAAAGAAACGTCCGGCAATCCAACCACCTGAATTTGCATACTGTCGCGCATATCGCAGGCGGATCCCACAATTTCGTAGTGGATCCAGTGCTGACCAATGCCTGCTATGGCAGGGTCAAAATATCCCAAGCTGTCGTTTACGATGCCTGGTCCCGACCACTTTCCTCTTCCGCCACCGTGCCATTGGAATGGGACTGCACTTTGAATAATCTGTAGTCCGTCTTGAATACACAGACGAATGTTTTTAGGTAGGAAAACGGAGTATTGATTGACGACGTCCACCTGCACACTCGCTGTATCAAAGCAAATCCCTAGGCTGTCCTCAATGAACACCGTATAGGAAGTATCGGAGGATAGGCTTGCATTAATTTTAGGATCTATGATATTGTTGGCTCCGATGAAACTCGGGTTGCTGCCTGAACTGGTCCACTGAAAGTTGTATGAAGCTGTATTGAATCCCTCACAAGTGACAAAGCGAGTGTTGGGAAGCGAGTTGAAGGATGAAGCAGATGAAGGACTGACAACATTGCAGGCAGAGGCATTAAATTCGTGGGCTAAGATGGTCGATGTATAGGAAGTTGGCCCGTACAGTATGTTCGCATTGGAGGTTTGTGCGGAAGATTGTATTGAATTGTCGAAACAGATTTCAACCAAGAGATTGGAGGTGCCATCCCATGAATATCTTTCATCGAACAAATGAGAGTTCCAACCTTGCGTTACGGTATGGGTTTTTGAAGAATAAACTTGAACCAAGCCTGATTCCCAAGTAGTTCCCAATTGTGAGAGCGAAGTACATTTCATTCGAATGCTGTAATTGTGATATGAGGCGGTTCCTAGATTGCTATCAACAAAAAATTCGATTGAGCTGATACCCCCCTTCTTCATCCCCATCTGGCTAAGGTCAGACGCCCGATAGAGATACTGTTGCCTTACACTCGCATACACATTCGGGTAGGGATTTGGACTAACTAGACTGCCAGAACTCGAGGTGCGAGACGTCCCATTAACAACTTGAACAGTTCTACTAAATCCCTGACATGGAAAAGGGTTAATTCCACACCCAAAGCTTTGCGGAGACCAATTGACTTCTAATTGCACGGTGTCGGAAACACAAATTGGATTTGGATCTGCAACAGCTCTAATGTTATTGGGATAGGGTAAGGAGCTGTTTACTATTACACTGTCAATTTTCGTACAACCCGATGAAGATGTAACAGTTACAATGAATCTATTACTAATGTCCAAGCCTCTAACTTCTGGCGTTCGACTTCCCACAGAATCTAAAAACTGTGGATTGCTCCATTGGTAAGAATAAGATTTTGAGGTATCGGAAGGCTCAACTGAAATTTGAATGCTGTCACCCCAACAGACGTCGACTGAATTACCGACTAAACTAAAGTCGTCCACAACCTTTACCTGTATGGTATCGCTGCTTTTGCACCCGCTGATCAGATTGGAAATCACCACATAGTTAGTTGTGGTACTTGGATTAGCAATTACATTGGCACACGTATCACAGCTAAAGTTGCTTGGCACCGAGATACCCGACCCACCAGGAAGGGCGCTCCAAGTAAACTGACTACCCCCACTTACCTGGAGGGTGGCAGACTGACTTCCATTACATATCGTAAGGTCTGGTCCGGCATATGTGGAAGGCTTGAGATAGACTTTGTACGTCAAATAACTGAGCGCCACCAAAGGGCAATGATTGTCGCTGAACTCTAGATAAAAAGAATAGAAAGGCCCAGGTAGAGAAGTAGCTGTCCAACTAATTGTGGCAATGATTGAATCTGTTCGGCCTGATGGGTGACTGAAACTTAGATGCGCTCCAGGCAGGACTTCCTTCACGTTAGATCTGACGGACATAGAATCCAGTAAATCAGCGTCAAAGGAGAAAACATCAAATTGAAAATTATCTCCAATGCACATTTCAACACTCTTGGAATTGAGCTTTGTGGCGCTTCCGCTGAAATTTTCTATGCTTCCAACTCTTCTTCCAGAATAGCCAGGAGGTGATGCAAATTCTGGATTCTTGTTGGTGCAGATTTGGACAATCATTAGTACATCTTGGGTAACACTTCCTTTGAAAGCAGCTGTTTTTCGATCATACTCAGAAACCTTTAGAACCACTACAAAATTTCCACTAACATTTGGTGTGAACTTTATTCGTCCAGTTTTAGAGTTTAAGGTCATTCCAGCAAGTGGTGGATTGAATGGCCTTGACCAAGAATATGGTTGTGGATAGTTTGAACATCCTCGATCGAAGGAATACACCAAACTATCTCCATCCTTCTCCATCACTCCAAAATTGTACGAGTGTGATTGACCCGCACAAGGATAATAGATGGGTTGTGTGTCAAACTCAGGACTGGAGTTTGTGCTATCAACCACAGAATTTAAGGTGGACTGTACGCAGATTTGATTGATTGTGACGTTGTTTGCAGAAGAACGGCAACAGCTAATGTTGCGATAGAAAGTCTATAAAGAGCAAGGATTCGCTATTAAAGCTCTACCTTCAAAGATGTATTGTTCCATGCTGGGAAAGGAGCTTCCACCCATGCATCTGTTTTGCGCCATACTGCTTGAGCAAAGCTGACTTACATCAAATCCACCGCTTGAATTCGGGATTAATGTTTCACCTCTCAACTTTAGGCTCGAAGTCTTCTTAATCAGAGTTATGGCGAGAGTATCACCACAACTGCTCTCACCATAAACGGAGAGTCTAGTATGTGGGTAAATATTTCCTCCGCAATTCCGAAAAACGTTTAGTTGAAACTCAAAAGTATCACCCTGAATATGCCGATAAGTGAGATCAGCTCCAGCAATATGACTAGCAATCACTTCAAACTGCAACAAGAGCGCGAAAAATAGCACCAATATCTTAGTGACTAGCCTCATTAAAAGTTTTTATTAAGCATCGTTTATTAGACGGCTCCAACAGAAAAGGTTGCCTAATTGGCTTCGGGAAAAAGAACTCCAATATGAGACTAGCAGAATATGGAGAGCGTGGTTTCGATTTGAAAAGTCTTACTCTTCTTCGCCTTCAGAATCTTCTTTAGACTCTGAAGCTGGCTCTTCAGGAGCATCAAAGAAGTTGGCATTCACCAATCCATTGTACCACTTCAAGGCTTTCTTCATGTCGGAAACGTACACACGATCGGCGTCGTAATCTGGAACCGCTTTGGAGAAGTGCGCCAAGACATCAGAACCTTTTAAGGAAGCTTCCTTCCCTTTCAAAGAGTCTTTAATCTTCTCCATGATCTCAGTCAAAGGAGTGTCGCCGGCGGCGGTGTAAATGGAAATCTCACTCAGCAAACTCAATTGCTGTGTGGCGTATGCCGGGAAACGTTTGTTGTCGTCCAATCCTTCTACAACAACACCATTTTTCATTTGGCCCACAACCCGATACAGTCCGGGTTTTCCTGAAATGGCCATAATCTTTCTGAGATCCATCTGCTTAATTTGATTGCGAATGTAGCATCTTCCTCCGTTCGATTCCATCGTCGGATTTCAATTCTACCATGTATAATCCATTCTCCAAAAAGGGCAAGTCGACTTGGAAGCTGTCTGAAGCCTTGGTTTTAAATTCAAAAACTTCCTTCCCTAGAAGGTCGTAAATGCGAAGCTCATAGGCTCCCTCACTTTTTACTGCGACATTGATTTTGTCTGAAAATGGATTCGGCCACATTCTGCTTTTCTCTTCCGTTCCTTCTTCATCTTGACTTGCAGGAAGCTTTCCCTGCACAGAAGCATAGGTGGTGTCGGCACGTTCTTGCAATTCCGCCAAAGACTTTCCAACGATCATGGCAAACACAAAATTCAAGCTATCGCCTGGGGCTAAACTGTATGGCCCACTCGAAACTTCTTGAAAAACATCGGTGCTTGAGTTTAAGCCCGCACTCAGCTTCCCTCCTTGCATCACTTCGTATTTTTCATCGGTAATGAACACATCAGCATCCACCAAATCCACGCCGCCTTCTCCTCCTTCTACATGGGAAATGAAATAGGTGCGGTACACATTTGGCTCGATGAGTTGAAGTCCGAGATAAAGCCCCGAATCTTCGGCTTCTGTTGAATAGGTATAACTCAGATAACGCTGGCCATCGAAGTTCCCTTTGTTCAAGTCGAAATCACCAATGTCGTAATCGGTGAACATCGCTCCGTACAATCCGGAATAGGTCTCTGCAGAATTATTGAAGACGGTGTATTCTAGAAAAATGCTTTGGTCCAGAGCTGAGCTGTTGCATGCCCAAGTACGTTGCTTTACTTGAATGTCGTAATTCAATTGATCCATGAAGGCTCCTTTCGCATAAGTCGAACAGGCATCTGAGTTTGGGTCCCGTCGTACAAAGTCCGTCGATCTCCAATCGGTTTCCCCCACATCGTTGAAGCCGCGCAAGCGGTCCAAGACCACATTCTCTGAGTTTTTCTTGAACCCCACAGCAAAACCTGCTTCGTATAAGAGCGATACTCCACCTTCGAAACTAAAGCCGTCTCCTTCCTGCTCCGAATAACGATTGTAGCCAATCAAACCCTGCGAGGTGTAGGTGAGTTTGAGCTTATTCTCTTCCACATTGATGTAACTGGTATTGAGCGGAAGCTCAATCCATCGTCGAACTGTATCCACTTGGTTTGCCAGCAAAACTTCGATGGAAAGGCGATGGTTGATGGGAACGTATTGGCCGAGTA
>Ga0209309_10005186_pt1 | contig 10464 bp, 11 predicted proteins | sample COGITO_mtgs_1204_2_FD_184807 | JGI IMG/M metagenome (GOLD analysis project Ga0209309, IMG submission 184807) | Pelagic marine microbial communities from North Sea - COGITO_mtgs_120412 (SPAdes) (version 2) | ecosystem: Environmental > Aquatic > Marine > Epipelagic ...
TTTCTCCTGATGCTGCTATCAACCCGAGCCATGTTTGTGGCCCTCGCCGCTGACTCCGTACCACTCTTGCCATTCGTGCTTCTCGGCACGTTGCGACTCAGCGTCACCGATGCGTCGTACTACGTGATTGGCCGCAAGCTCCCGAGCGAAATCGTCCCCGACTCGGCTCGCTGGCGCGTTCTTGTTCTTCCGTCCGAACGGTAAATACCTCGGTGTGGCAGGAGCGTATGGCGTCACATCATGGGTTGCAGGCCTATCGGCAACCCTCGGCGCTGCAGTCTTCTTGACAGCACTCCACGTCGGTCTCGGAGCCGTCTTCTAAGGCGCCTTTGGCGCCTACCGACGCGCAACCTACGGTCGTCGATGTGACCGAGAAGGCTCTACGCACCATTGAAGACATTCGCAAGACCATCCTGGGTATGCCGTTCGCCCAATCCATGCAACTTTCCATAGATCAGGCCGGTGACGGCGTTGGCGTCGCATCCATGCCGCTGTCCGATGCCGTGACTTTCGACGGTGCTGCCTTTGCGGCCCTCGCTATAGGAACGGTCGCTGACATCGCCGCTGGTGCCGCGACGCTGGCCATGACACCACCCGATCAAATGGCGTACACATCAGGAATCGACTCCACGATTACTGCGAAGACGCAAGGTACGCGACTCTCGGCCCGCGCATCACTTCGAGAACGCCACGGTCAACGACTGATCTTCGATGCAGTCGTGTGGGCCCACCAGGCCGACGGTGACCCTCGACAATGCGGCGAAGCCACGGTGACGATGCACATCACCCGCGCCCCTAGACCCTGAGGCCAAACGCACTGGCCCCGCCTCTAGGGCAAGTTCACGAGCGAGCGGACTGCACAGCGCAGGTCGAGGTCTGCTGTGCAGTGCAGTCCGACCATGCCGATATCAGTCGCTCCAGCCACGTTCCATTCGAAATCGTCGATGAACAGCACCGTTGACGGCTCAACGATGCCCAGCCGCTGCATCGCCAGTTCATAGATCCCAGGCTCGGGTTTACGATGACCAACTCCTGCCGAGTCGATTACGATCTCGAACAGCCCCTCGGGCAGGCGGGGTAACCAGAACGGCTGCCATTCGGCAACATTGTTCGTCACCAGCCCGGTCCGTAGACCTTGCGCCTTGAGTTCTCCGACGAGAGCGAGCCGGTCGTCGATCAGTGACAGGTTCGCCATCACGTTGTGTGCGCCATCCATGGCGAACAATGAGCTGGCGCCCGGCACGAGCGCCTCTACCCCTGCGCAGAAGTCCACCAGGCTGATCTCACCTCGTTCCAGTTCATGCCATCGGTGCGGTTCAGTAGACGCCAACGCTGCCGCCATCTCCACGAACAAAGCGTCGGGGTCGTAGGGCACGTCGTCAGTTGGCATGTGCAGGCTGGTAGTCAGCACACCCGAGTAGTCAAACAGCACCGCCTCGATCACCATCGGCGCAGCCTAGGCCCCACGACCGGACGGGTCCGAGGCACACATGGCTTGCTAGAGCTTGGTCGCATGGAGCGAGAATGCCGACGGCACTTGTGAACGCAACGGCTCCGGCAGATACCAACCGTCGGCTTCCTTCACGCAACTCGGCGAATACTGCCACGGGAGCATTTTGTGTTCATCCAGTTGGTCGATACGCATGCCCGCGCCCACAAGCGCATTAATGATCTCCGGAAGCGAGTGATTCCATTCGTGATGGCGGGTGGACGCGATCGCTGTGCCTTCAGGGTTGTCGCTGTAGGTCTGGTCTTCGTCCCAGCTAAGCGGAGACTCCGGCGTGTACCAATACGGGAAGTGAGGCTGGATCTTGCCGTCGACCTCTTCGAAGATGAACAGGAACGGGTGCACATCCCGGATGTAGAACCGTCCGCCAGGTTCGAGCAGGCTGGCCACTGCGGCTGCCCACGCGTCCATATCGTGCAGCCAGCAGATGGCGCCGATGCTGGTGTAAACGAAATCGACGGTGTGGCCGACGGCCTGAGGTGCGTCGTACACGCTGGCTTCAACGAAACGACTCGACGCTTCGGCACGTCGGATCAGCTTGCGGGCTTCAGCAATCGCTACCGGCGAGAAATCCACACCCACGACCGATGCTGCTCCGAGCCGTTCGAGTGAGAGTGTGTCGGTACCCACATGGCATTGCAGATGGGCCACGCTCAGTCCGTCGAGCGAGCCAAAGCGCTCCAGATCGAACTCGACAACGTCGCTCGTGGCCCTCGGGTTCGTGGCGTATTCGTCGATGCGGTACATCTCCGAACCAACGTGCACTTTGGCCCGATCGTCCCAGTTGTTGCGGTTGTCCTCGTAAAACTGTTCCGTCGCCATTGCATCAGTTTGTCAGTATTCGCAGCCAGCGAACGTCACGTTTATGGTCACCGGCAATGGTTGACACCCGAGGCCACCGACGCGGTAGTGGCAACAATTCCCATAGTGTGCAAAAAGACCTGCCATTAGAACCATCGCCTGACAGTAGATGCGTTGATAAGGTCAACAGGTTCATCGACAACCGACCAAGAAGTAGAAGAACATGCAAGGCGTAGTGAAGTCATTTGACCCAGCCACCAAAGATGGTGTGCTGATGTCCGACGTCGACTTCGCCGAGTTCGACCTCTCTCCGGTGGCCCTCGAGGGTTCCGTATTCCGCATGCTGCGCCAAGGCCAGCGAGTGGTATTCGACCTCGACGACAACGGCCGGGCGACCCATCTGCGACTTGGTTCCGAAATCGATATGGGCACACCAGACTTCTTGCAGTAACCCCTGCGAATACCCAAGACAATTACAAACCTGTTCCCGATCAAAGGCGCTCGGAAATGACACTTACCCTCGATTCAACGACGGTTGCTGACCAACTCGCAACCAAGTTCGGACTCAACAATGTGCAGCTGCACTACGGAATGAGCCAGAACGAGTTGTTCCACGCAGCCATTGCGAACGACCGAGGGCGCATTTCGCTCGACGGCCCAAGCGATGCACAAAAGGCGTACGCAACATCGCTGGGCGAAGACGGCCCGCTCGTGTATTACGGCGACCCGACATGCACCGGCCGACCGGTACAGGACACCTTTGCTGTGGCGTGGCCTGAGCTCGTCGACGAGATCTGGTGGAAGCCAGACTTCAAACAGTTCGACCCCACCAAATACGAAGCCCTGCTGGCACGGGTCATCGATCATCTCAACACCAACAACGCCGAGTTGTACTCCACCGATGTGTTCTGCGGCTGGGATCCAAAGTTCGCCAAGCCATACCGCTTCGTCGGCGAGTATGCCACCCACGCATACTTCGCCAACATCATGTTCCCCAACAACGTCCGCGACGACATCGACCGCGCCGCCGACGGTTGGACCATGATCAACGTTCCTTCATTCCATTGCGACCCAGAGCGCGATGGCACCGCCAGCGAACGCGCCGTAATCATGGACATCAAGAACAAGATCGGTCTCGTTGTTGGACGTGCCGACTATTGCGGTGTGGTTAAAAAGACCATGTTCACCGTCATGAACTTTGCGTTGCCAGCCCAAGGCCAGCTCACCATGCATTGCTCGGCCAATGTCGGCAGCGACGACGACTCAGCAATACTGTTCGGCCTGTCCGGCACCGGCAAGACCACGTTGTCGGCCGACCCCGACCGCCTCCTGATCGGCGACGACGAGCATGTATGGACCGACGACGGTGTCTCCAACTTCGAAGATGGTTGTTACGCCAAGCTGATCGACCTCGACAAAGAAAACGAACCTGTCATCGCAGCGGCACTATCCATGGCCGGGACACTCATCGAGAACGTTCCGTCGCTACCGGGCAAACCACTAAGCGAAACCCATCCGCAGGAGCTCGATCTCTTTGACGGGTCGCTCACCGAGAACACTCGTTTCGCCTACCCACTGTCGTGTAACCCGAGCGTCGCCGAAGGTGCACGTGGTCCGCACCCCCAGACCATCGTTTTGCTCACCGCCGACGCATTTGGCGTACTGCCCCCAATCTCGATGCTCAACGAGGAAGAGGTCATGTACCATTTCGTCATGGGCTTCACGTCCAAGCTGGCCGGCACCGAGGTCGGTGTTACCGAGCCACAACCTTCCTTTAGTTCATGTTTCGGCGCACCGTTTATGTCGCAGAAGCCCATGGTCTACGGCGAACTCCTCGCCCGCCGCATGGGTGACAACAAGGCCCGATGCATCTTGCTCAATACCGGCTGGACCGGTGGCGCCCATGGCACGGGCCAACGTATGTCGCTCGGCGCAACTCGCGCCTTGCTGAACGCTGCGCTTGCCGGCGAGCTCGACGACGTGGAGACCGAGGTCCACCCCATCTTGGGCTTGGCAATGCCCAAGTCAGCACGTGGCGTCGATCCATCGATCTTGAATCCCCGCAACACCTGGGAAGACAAGACGGCCTATGACACCGCTGCAACCAAGCTGCGCGACATGTTCCGAGCCAACTACGACTCCCAGGGATACGAGAAGCTCGGCATCCCCAACGTCATGTAATTCCGGCTCCACGCACATTTGGGACCAGGTGGTCCCGCCACCATCCGAAAAACGAAAGAGCCGACCAGCAGTTTTGCTGGTCGGCTCTGTTGTTGGTTTTGGTAGGTCTTAGAGGCCGTCGGCCCACGGGCTGCCTGACAGGTACTTCCAGCCGGCGTCCGGAAGCAAGGTCACGGCTGCACCGCCAAAGCGACTGAGGACTTCTTGTGCGGCATGGATGACCGCACCGCTCGACGTGCCGACGAAATGGCCTTCGGCAGTCATGATCTCGCGAACCTTTTCGACCGCTTGCGTGTGGGTGACCTCCCACCTGTGGTTAACCAACGACAGGTTGGCCACAGGCGGCTGGAACGGGTCGTGCTGGCTGCGCATGCCCCCGATGGGATCAGCCAGAATTTCTTCGACCGAGTGCACCATAATGCCGTCGTATTCGCGGCGCATCCCTCGGCTTGCACCCGTAAGCGTGCCCCCCGTGCCATAGGCGGCAACCAGATGATCAGGCGGCACGTCGAGCGGCCAATCCCTGGCGATTTCAACCGTCGTGCCAAACTCATGCGCCGCAGGGTTCGCAGGGTTGCCGTACTGATAACACATGTGACCTTCGCCGGCAGCCACGAGTTCTTTGGCGTGGACGATCGCGTCGTTGGGACCCCCGTCGACTTCAATCAACTCGGCCCCGTAGGCACGCAGCAGTTGTTTACGCTCGTTACTCGCACGGCTTGGCAGGCAGATAACCGCTTTGTGGCCGTTGATCAGCGCAACACGAGCCAACCCGATGCCAGTATTTCCCGACGTTGCCTCGATGATGGGCATGCCGTCTGGCAAAAGGCCGTTCTTCTTGGCATCGTGGAACATGGTCCATGCCGGGCGGTCCTTGATCGACCCTGTCGGGTTGTACCACTCGAGCTTTGCAAACAACCTGGTACCGCTAGGTGCAAGATTGTGAAGCTCGACGAGGGGTGTGTTTCCAGGTTCCATGATGTGCTGACCAACCGAGGTGCGAGGGCTATTCCTGACTTACTTGGTCAGGTTAGTCGGGTACCCAACTTAAAGACGACCCAAGAGGTCAGGTTAAAGGTCACAGTGAGGACGCGCGCCTACCGCCCGCCCGCCTACCTCGTCTGGCCAGCGCGTTTGTTTAAGCCGGTCGGACAGAAGCCAACCGATTCTCGAACCACGACTGGGCCATGAGCGCGCCGGCTGCGGCCATACCCATAAGCGACAAAATGTGATAGCCAGCGCCGCTCACAACAATGCCAGCCGTCAATGCTCCGATGCCGCTGGCGGCATTGGTCGCTAGGTCGGCTGCACCTTGCACCGCCACTCTGTCCGACTCAGCAACTGACTCGGTGAGTAGTGCACTTCCTGCGACTACACCGAAGCTCCAACCGAGACCCAACAAGAACAAACCAGGAAATAGCAGCCCTCGAGGCGCTTCGCCTGCAAGTGCCGTGAGTGTGGTAGCGCCAACAAGCGTGAAGCCTGCCAGCACAATCGTCTGCACTCGGCCTATGCCGTCGGAGATACGGCCAGCGATCGGCGCAAAAGCAAACATGCCTGCGGTGTGCGCCGAGATGACGGCACCGATCCAGCCCTTGCTGTGGCCATGATCTTCCATGTGTAGTGGCGTCATGGCCATAACCATGACCATGACGGCTTGAGAGATAACTAATGCAACGAATGCAAGCCGGGCGAGCGGGTGTGCCCATGCGATCGTGACAGCCTCACGGAACGGAACTGCCCGCTTCTTGACGGTCGCGTTTGGGTCGACGCCGCCACTGACGACCAACGGGTCGGGTCGCATAAAGAACCAGATCACGAGCGACGACAGGCCGAATAACACGATCGCCAATAGGAAACCACCGGCATTGGAATCGAGTCCGAGTGACTCGGCGACGGTGCCAAGTCCGCCGATCAGGCTTGGTGCAAGCACCGCGCCAAATGTGGCAAAGAAGACCACCGAGCCAATGTCACGGCTGCGGGTCTTGTCCGATGCCAGGTCAGCTGCGGCATACCGCGACATGTTCGATGTACCGCTACCGACCCCGACCATGATCATGCCCAGCAGGAACAGCGGCAACAGGCTTGCTTGGATAGCCACGACACAGGTGATGGCACCGAGCACGGCAACACCAAGTCCAAGCGCGATGCCTGGTGTACGACCCCGGCGCTGCATAAACGCAGCGAGCCAACCAGCAGCCATAGCCGACCCCAGCGTGCTCGCTCCCGTGGACAAGCCTGCCCAGGTCTCAGAGCCGAGCATGTCCTTGATCGCCAGCACAGCCACCGGGAACGACGCGGACACCGCTCCCCTACTAAATGTTGAGCTAAGGCGCAGGACGCTCAATGCCCGCTTGTGCGCAGCAAGAGTGTCGACCCCATCAATGACGATGGCCTCGGTCTCATACCCAAACGGGTTCTTCATGCGTCGAGACCTGGGTTGTCAACCGCGGCGAGGAAGTCGATCAGGATTTCATTGACCTGGTCGGGGGCTTCTTGCTGGACCCAATGGCCCGCTCCCTCGATCAGATGAATGCCCCGCAAGTCGGTGCACCAAGTGTTCATTGCCTGAACGCTAGACCCCAGCGCTCCGTCCGCGGTTGTTGCCACGAAGTCTTTCTGGCCAGCAATAAACGTGACCGGCATGGTCAACTTTGCATGAGTCCACGGCCGACTGGCGACCCAGTTCTGATGCAGGTTGCGGTAATAGTTGATCGGGTTACCAAAGCCCGATCGGGTAAAGGCGCGGTAGTAGTTTTCGAATGCACCATCGCTGAGATACGGCGGCAATCCTGACGGCAGTGGATCACCTTGAGCCCAGTCATCGGGCAGAGCGCCGCACAACGTCCAATGCATACGACGCAGTGCTTCGATCGGGTCAGCCTCGAACACATCTTCGATGCCTTCATCCTGGAAAGCAAGCATGTACGCGAACGGCCCCTCGGGGTCCGTGGCCCGGATGTGGTCGATAATGCTTCGTTCACCTCGAGGGGTGTACGGCATGCTGAGCAATGCAATCCCACGAACGCGGTCCGGCCGAAATAACCCAACCCACGGGGCGATGATCGCTCCCCAATCATGACCAACGATGACGGCGTCGTCGATTTCCTCGTGGTCGAGAAGTGCAATCACATCGCCGACCAATTCGGTCATGGCGTAGGCCGCCACTCCCTCGGGCTGATCACTCCATCCATACCCCCGCTGGTCGGGAGCGATGACCTGGTAACCAGCGTCAGCCAACACCGGAATCTGATGACGCCATGAATACGCAATCTCAGGAAATCCGTGAAGCAGAACAACTGCCGGACCCTGCCCATTACGGCTCACGGTCAACGACAGTTCGGGAAGGTCGGTCGGACTAACCCTGGTCGCAGCCATGATCAATCTCTCCGATCAGCTGGGAATAGGCAGGCCGGATGTGTCGTTCTGAACGTTCGCACAACCTTGACTACCACACGAGGAGAACCATCCAATGTTGTTTCGTAGCACTGATCTGCTCAACGACTTCGAACGCCTTACCAAGGGACTGAATCTCGGCCCTGAATTCGACCGAACGGTCGACGATCTATCCACCAAGTTCACCTCCACCTTTGCGGAGCCCCGAACCTCCGATGTAGTCCGTTCCGACGACCGCTTTGCACTCTTTATTGATCTACCAGGCGTGGATCCAACATCGGTCGACGTGACCGTCGATGGGCGAACACTGACCATTTCGGCTACTCGGGAGTTTGAGGTCGCCGAAGGCCATGAACACATTCATGCTGGCCGACGCCACGGTGCGTTCAACCGATCGTTCAAGTTGGCCGATGATCTTGACATCGAGGGCCTGACAGCCAGGTCCGAACACGGTGTGTTGATCGTGAGTATTCCGGTCATCGCCGCACCTCAACCCCGCAAGATTCAGGTCGACGTCAACGCCAGTAACGACGTTGTCAACGATTGAACCTTGCTCGAACCGGTTGTCCCCACAACCGACCTCGCTCGACCCGGCCGGTCCTACTCACTGGTCGGGTCGTGGCGCGTCTGGGTTGATTTCTGCGAGGATGGCTCTACAGGACAGGCGTGGCGTCGAGCGTCATCGCCCGGATAGCCAGGCCCATAATGAACAGGCTGCCGCCGCCGTACAGAAGGTGGCGGATGTGGCTGAGCTGGGTGCGATACCCATACAGGATCGCTACACCGATCAAGGTCAGGAACCCATAGAAGGTGTGAAACTCCGGCGCTTCGCCTTCGAGTTGTTGCAGCCGAGCGACACCGAGAGCCACCTGAACAAAAAGCAGGACCTGAGCGATCGCCACAAACGCCCACAATGCTCGATGGCGCAACGATTCCACGAAGTGGGCAGCCAATGCCCACACACCCGCAACACCATTGGCGATCACGACGACCCAGGCCATCACGGTATGTGCATCAGCGATCATGGTGTGTTCGGCCTTACTCAATCGAACAGCGACGTAGCGAGCTCGCCGTGGCGAAGACTGCTCTGTTGATAACGCGCTGCGTCGACCAACCATTCTGTGCCGAAGGCCATGGCGAACAAATCGTCGGGCATCGCCAGAAAGAAACTCTCGTCGTTGATCTGGCTTGCATGCGCCATGAGTGACGCCCGTTTCCGTTCGAGTGCCGCCGATACATCGATGGCATGGGTGAGTTCCTCTTCGGGCATGCCGAACTCGCTGCGATCAACACGTTCGTCTTCGTCGAGTCCTTCTTCGTCAAAGGCGCCAGCTTCCATCGCCTGCAGGATCATCGTGCGATTCGCTGTGGCCCACAGGACCCGATCAACGCCAGCGATTTCGGCTGCACGGGCCCCAACCAGATGCACCTTGAGATGGTCGGGGTGGCCATACACACCGTGCGGGTCATAACCGATCAAGATGTCGGCTTCGTCGCGCTGCAAGATGTCGGCAAGCCGCTGTGACGCTTCTTCGAGATCAGCTTGCCAGAAACAAGTGGGGTCGTCATTCGACGGCTCGTCGACCATGCCAGAATCCCGGTAACCCAAAAACTCGACCGTGTCGACGCCAAGAATTTCGGCCGACCGTCGCAGTTCGGCCTCGCGACGGTCGCCCAAGAGTTCACCAGTGTTCAGCACGCCCTCGACCGGCTCACCCATCTCGCCACGAGTGGCGACGACAAGGGTGACGTGATGACCTTGGTCCGAAGCCAGCGCCATGGTGCCGCCGGTCGAAATTGCTTCGTCGTCAGGGTGGGCGTGAAAGAAGACCAGATTGGCCATCAGGTGCAGACTCCAGGTTGTGGTGTCTGCACGCTACCGGCCATCAGGCAATAGCACCGGCGTCTCGAAGCGAGCTGAGTTCGTCGGCCGAGAAGCCGAACGCCGCAAGCGTGTCGTCGGTGTTCTGGCCGGGGAACGGTGGCGGGGCCGGCACCGCTGTTGGTGTGCCGCTGAAACGAGGAGCAGGCGCTGGCTGGGTGATCCCTTCGATGTCGATGAAGGTGGAGCGCTCGGTGTTGTGCGGATGATGCGGCGCTTCGCTCCAGTTGAGGACTGGCGCATAACAGATGTCGGTGTGCTCCATGATCTCGGACCATTCGTCACGCGTCTTGGTCTTGAAGATCGAGGCAACCTTGACCTTGAGCGCCGGCCATTGTTCGCGGTCATGCTGGCGCGGGAGATCAGCCGGATCGAGTCCGAGCTTGTCGAGCAGGATCGAATAGAACTGCGGCTCGATCGAACCGATCGATACGTATTCGCCGTCGGAACACTCGTAGACGTCGTAGAAGTGTGAGCCAGTGTCGAGCATGTTCGAGCCACGTTCTTCGAGCCACATACCGGTTGCGGTCATCGACGAGAACATGGCTGCAAGCACCGCAGCGCCATCGACCATGGCTGCATCGACGACTTGGCCTTGCCCGGTGCTCCGTGCGCTTACGAGTGCGGCTGCAACACCGAACGCTAGGAACATGCCGCCACCGCCGAAGTCGCCAACCAGGTTCAATGGCGGTACTGG
>Ga0209309_10005189_pt1 | contig 10462 bp, 5 predicted proteins | sample COGITO_mtgs_1204_2_FD_184807 | JGI IMG/M metagenome (GOLD analysis project Ga0209309, IMG submission 184807) | Pelagic marine microbial communities from North Sea - COGITO_mtgs_120412 (SPAdes) (version 2) | ecosystem: Environmental > Aquatic > Marine > Epipelagic ...
TGTATACGATGCTATGGTGCGTATGGCTCAAGAATGGAGTTTACGCTACATGCTTGTAGATGGGCAAGGTAACTTTGGATCAATCGATGGTGATAGCCCTGCTGCGATGCGATATACAGAAGCACGTATGCGGAAGATTTCCGAAGATATGTTAGCCGATATTGATAAAGAAACTGTTGATCACCAATTAAATTTTGACGACACACTAGAAGAACCTACCGTTTTACCAACGCGTGTTCCGGGTTTATTAATTAATGGAGCTTCCGGTATTGCGGTAGGTATGGCAACCAATATGCCACCACACAACTTAACGGAGGTTATTGACGGAACCATCGCCTATATTGAAGACAATGATATCGATATTGATGGGCTTATGCAGCACGTAAAAGCACCTGATTTTCCTACTGGAGGAGTTATATATGGATATGAAGGTGTTAAAGAGGCGTTCCATACCGGTCGTGGTCGGGTGGTTATGCGGGCAAAAGCTTCTTTTGAAGAAGTGAATGGCCGGGAATGCATTATTGTTAATGAGATTCCATACCAAGTGAACAAGGCAAATATGATCAAGAAAACTGCCGACTTGGTAAACGACAAGAAAATTGAAGGAATATCTAATATTCGGGACGAGTCTGACCGGAATGGGATGCGTATTGTATATATCTTAAAGCGCGATGCTGTACCTAATATAGTATTGAACATGCTATATAAATATACATCACTTCAATCCAGTTTTAGTGTAAACAATATTGCACTTGTAAAAGGAAGACCACAGTTGTTAAACCTAAAACAGCTTATACAGTATTTCGTAGAGCACCGTCATGAAGTAGTGGTACGTCGTACCGAATATTTATTAAGAAAAGCGGAAGAACGCGCTCATATTTTAGAAGGATTAATCATTGCTTCAGACAATATAGATGAAGTAATCGCATTAATCAGGTCCTCTTCAAATACGGAAGAAGCCCGTCAAAAATTAATTGACAGATTTGAATTAACTGAAATTCAAGCAAAAGCCATTGTTGAAATGCGCTTACGTCAATTAACAGGACTGGAACAAGATAAACTTCGTACAGAATATGACGAATTAATGAAAACCATTGAAGGCTATAGAGAAATTCTTGCCAGCGAAGAACGCAGAATGGAAATCATAAAAGAAGAATTACAAGAAATACGTGAAAAATACGGTGATGAGCGCCGTTCAGTAATTGAATATGCTGGTGGCGATGTTAGTATTACCGATTTAATACCCGATGAACAAGTAGTACTTACTATTTCACACGCAGGATATATTAAAAGAACTTCTTTAACTGAATATAAGAGTCAAAATAGAGGAGGAGTGGGCTCTAAGGCTTCTTCAACTCGAAATGAAGATTTCTTAGAAGATTTATTTATTGGTACCAATCACCAATATATGCTTTTCTTCACCCAAAAAGGGAAATGTTATTGGATGCGGGTTTTTGAAATCCCGGAAGGAAGTAGACAATCTAAAGGACGCGCCATTCAAAACCTGATTAATATTGAACCGGATGACAAGGTAAAGGCCTTTATTTGTACAGAAGACCTAAAAGACGAAGAATACATTAATAGTCGATATGTCATAATGGCGACTAAAAAAGGGCAGGTTAAAAAGACCTCTCTGGAACAATACTCAAGACCACGTTCCAATGGTATTAATGCTATTACCATAAAAGAAAACGACGAATTGATCGAAGCAAAACTAACCACGGGTGACAGCCACGTGATGCTTGCTGTTAAATCTGGTAAAGCAATCCGTTTTGAAGAAGAAAAAACGAGACCTATGGGACGTAATGCTTCAGGTGTACGCGGAATCCGTTTAGGTAGTGATGACGACGAAGTAGTAGGAATGGTAGCAATCAATGATGATGAATCTAATATTCTGGTTGTTTCAGAAAAAGGATATGGAAAACGTTCCAATTTGGACGACTACAGAATAACCAATAGAGGCGGAAAAGGAGTAAAAACCATTAATATTACCGAAAAAACCGGTAAATTAGTAGCAATCAAGAATGTAACCGATAGCGATGGTCTTATGATTATCAATAAATCTGGTATTGCCATCCGTATGGCCGTTGAAGATTTACGCGTTATGGGACGTGCCACACAAGGTGTTCGTTTAATTAAAATGCGTGATGACGATGCCATTGCCGCTGTTGCCAAAGTTAAAAACGATGATGAAGAGATAGATGATGAAGAAAATGAAAATCCAGATTCTGGCACCACTCTTGATACTAATGAAGAACAAACCGAAAACAACGAATAAAAATTAAGAAACGATGAAAAAACAAATTTTAATAGCAGGTGCATTAACACTGTCTGTTATAGCATTTGGACAAAAAAGAGAAATTAGAAAAGCTGAACGAGCCGCAGAAGGTAGTGATTATATTGAAGCTATTTCCAAGCTAAAAGAAGCAGAGGCTTCTTTAGCAACAGCAGATAAAGAGCTCAAGGCACAATATTATCTTGTTAAAGCCGAAACTTACACAGGCAGCGCGGGAGATGATTTTGGAAAAATGAAAATAGCTACAGAAGCATTTGAAAAAGCTATGGAAATGGGCGCCACGAGTGAGTATGAAGAAAGAATGGCTGCCGTTCAAAAAAATCTCCGTGCGGTATTGGTAAACAGTGCCATTAAGAATCAAAATGCACAAAATTTCAAAATGGCTGCCGACAAGCTATATAATAGTTATATGATTAGCAAAAAAGATACTTCAGATTTGTATTATGCGGCAAGCAACGCTGTAAATGCTAAAGATTTTAAAGCAGCATTGAAGTATTATCAAACCCTCTCAGATTTAGATTATACAGGAGAGGCAAAGGAATTTGTTGCTACTAATAAAGAAAACGGAGAAGTAAAAACTTTTGCTTCAAAGTCTGAGCGTGATCTTATGATAAAAGCAGGAGACTTTATTAAACCTGAAGAAAAGATGACCGACTCTAAAAAAGGAGAAATTCTCAGGAATATGACCTTAATTTACATTGAAAATGGGGAAGATGAAAAAGCTACACAATTGATGGCTAATGCTAGAAAGCAAAACCCAGACGATATTTCCTTAATGCAAGCCGAAGCTAATATGGCTTATAAAACAGGAGATAAACAATTATACAATGACTTAATGCAAAATATAGCTAAGTCTAACCCAAATAATCCAGAAGTTTTTTTTAACCTGGGTGTTACTAATGCTGAGTTAGGTGAAAAAGATAAAGCTATAGGGTATTATAAAGAAGCAATTGAGCTTAAGCCAGATTACGCTACAGCTTTAATTAATTTGGCTGTTTTAAAGCTTTCAAAAGAACAAGAAATTGTTAAACAAATGAATGAGTTAGGTACCTCTAGAGCAGATAACGCTAAGTATGAAAAACTTAAAAGTCAACGAACAGAGATGTATATGGATGTTTTGCCAGATTTAGAAAAAGCAAAAGAATTACGTCCTGATGATATTGAAATCACAAGAACGCTAATGAATATTTACAGCCAACTTGGAAAAGATGATAAGTTTAAAGAAATGAAATCTAAACTAGCTGAGTTAGAAGGTAAATAAGTATTTACTACAATTGACAGAATAAAAAAAGGCACTTTAAATAAAGTGCCTTTTTTTTATATAATTCGCTTAATGACTCGTAATTTATGGGTATGTGCCCGAGCTTCGTAATTAAATATCCCTGTGTGGTCTATTCGGTCAATTCTTACTTTTCCGTGTGCATGGATAATATAATTATCTTCCATTATAATCCCCACATGAGTAATTAAGCCTTCCGTATTGTCAAAAAAAGCTAAATCTCCTGGTTCACTTTCTTCAATAAAACTTAACGCTTCGCCTTGAGTAGCTTGCTGACTTGCATCCCGTAATAATTTATAACCGTTTAGTTTATAAACCATTTGTGTAAACCCACTACAATCTATCCCAAAAGGTGTTTTTCCACCCCATAAATAAGGACTGTTTAAATACAGAATAGCCGTATTGATTAATTTTTTCTTCGGAAGCTTTTCAGAAATAGATTTCCCTTCAAAAGTATGCTTTAAAAAACTACAATTATTTACTTGGCAGCCGAGAAATATGGATAGCAGTTGATTTTCTTCCGTCGTTACTATGTCAACCAAATCGGTAGCATAAACAGGCTTTACTTTCTTTAATGTCGAATATTCTTCTTCAGAAACTAAACGAATTTGTTTATTGTCAACCCAACCTTCATACCTGTCAAAAAATAATCGAATACGGCTCCATTTCTTTCGTTGTTCTATAACTTTAAAAAGCTCACCATACAACACTTGTGAAACAAGTTCACTTGTATCAGATGGCTCAGCTCGCAACGGAACAACACTTAAATTACATAAGCCGTATTTCATATTCTTTTTAATCGAAAGCTTATAAAAATATACTATTAATGTCTCTCGATTATCATAGCAGATGCGCCGCCACCGCCATTACAAATAGCTGCAGCTCCAAGCTTAGCATCATTTTGTTTTAATACATTTAACAATGTAATGAGTATACGAACACCGCTACAACCAAGTGGGTGACCTAAAGAAACAGCACCTCCGTTTACATTCACGTTTGAATCATCAAGACCTAATATTTTCATATTTGCCAAGCCAACTATTGAAAATGCTTCGTTAAGCTCAAAAAAGTCAACATCACTTTGAGAAATACCAGCTTTATCCAATGCTTTTGGTAATGCTTTAGCTGGAGCTGTTGTAAACCATTTTGGTTCTTGTGCAGCATCGGCATAACCTTTAATAGTAGCTAAAGGAGTTAACCCAAGTTCTTTTGCTTTATCAGCGCTCATTAAAACCATAGCACCGGCACCATCGTTTATGGTAGAGGCATTGGCTGCTGTTACTGTTCCATCTTTACTGAAAGCTGGACGTAGCGATGTTATTTTATCCATCTTTACGTTTTTAAACTCTTCATCTTGTTTTACAATAACAGGTTCTCCACGGCGTTGAGGAACTTCAACAGGAACAACTTCCTCGTCAAATTTACCGTCTTCCCAAGCTTTGGCTGAACGGTTATACGATTGTATAGCATACTTATCTTGCTCTTCTCTTGAAAACTCATGTTCCGTTGCACAAAGATCTGCGCAAACGCCCATGGCATTTTGGTCATACGCATCGACAAGTCCGTCTTTTTGCATACCATCAACTAAAGTTGCTGGTCCAAACTTTTTGCCATTGCGCATATGAACATAATGAGGAATATTGCTCATACTTTCCATACCTCCAGCAACAATAACGTCGGCATCACCTAAAGCAATAGCTTGAGCAGCTTGTATTACGGCTTTCATTCCTGAAGCACATACTTTATTAATTGTTGTACAAGGCACAGTATCTGGAATACCCGCACTTAAAGCAGCTTGACGCGCAGGAGCTTGGCCTACACCAGCCTGTACTACATTGCCCATAAAAACTTCTTGAACCATTGTTGGTTCCAAATTAATTTTATCTAAGGCTCCTTTAATGGCAGTAGACCCTAATTGAGTTGCCGTTACAGAAGATAAACTTCCCATAAAACTTCCAATTGGTGTTCTTGCCGCAGCTACTATTACAACTTCTTTACTCATTATAAAATTCTTTTTATTTAAATTACTGTCTATATTGCCTAACATATTGAGGCAATTAAGAACTGCAAATTTACGGATTTTATACTGAAATATCAATCTTTAGGTTTCCTGCTTTTGGGATTAGTCAACGGTTATTTATACCTTTACTTATTGAAAACTACTTATGAATAATTTTTTCGCATTATTTTCTAAAAATCAATCCCTTATTTACAAGGGATTTCTATTTATACTTTCCATCTTTTTGGTCATATATCTGTTGCCAAAGGGCGGGCAGTTTAAATATAATTTTCAAAAAGGGAAACCTTGGCAATATGAAAACCTATACGCACCCTTTAGTTTCACAATTAAAAAAGATGCCAAAACCCTTGAAGAGGAAAAAGAAACCATTAAAGAGAATGCAACTCCTTATTTTGAATATGATGCAGAAGTAGTAGAAAATAGCAAAGAAGAGTTTTCTGTTTTATTTGAGGACGCCTTTGTTGATAGTTTATATACCACTCCGAAAAAAACAGCTCAAAATGAAGGGCTGTCTATTTTTAATGAAATATACAGTAAAGGAGTTATAGATAAAGTGTACCCGTATGAAAAGGACAAACTTATTTATTTAAAAAGAGGGAATGAAATTGAGCAATTGGCTTATTCGCAATTTTCTAGAAAGGAAAATATAAAAAGTAAAGTATCAAAATTAGTTTCTGAAAATGCTACCGAAGACATTAAACTGCTTTTACAAAAAGCATTAGAACGAGCCATTATAGCTAACGTAACTTTAAACACAAAACTTACCGAAGCATCTATTACTTCTGAAATAGATGCTATAAACCCTAATAGAGGTGTTGTTGAAAAAGGAGGAAGAATTATAGCCAAAGGCGAAGTGGTTGAAGGTGATACCTTTCAAATTTTAAACTCGTTAAAAGCAGAGTACCAATCACAAGTTTGGAGTAAATCTAATTATTCGTGGCTAATTGCCGGGTACATTATAATAGTATCCTTGGTGTTTTCTATGTTGTTTTTATTCCTAAAAAGACACCGGTTAGATATTTTCAACAATAATACTAAGGTCACATTTATATTTTTCAATGTAGTGTTGATGGTTTTCTTAACCACCATAGTTGTTAATCTAGACGCTAAATATGTGTATGTCGTTCCGCTTTGTATTTTACCTTTAATTTTAAAAGCTTTTTTTGATTCAAGATTAGGATTATTTGTACACGTACTTACCCTAATGTTATTAGGTTTTATTGTACCCAATAGCTTTGAATACCTATTCTTACAGTTAATCGCCGGAATAGTAACTATCTTAACGGTTTCTGAATTATATCGCCGAGCTAACCTGTTTATTTCAGTAGGGCAGATCACCTTTGTATACATTATTGGATATTTCGCCTTTTTTATTCTTCAGGAAGGAAATGTTCAACTCATTATTTGGGAGAACTTCGGATATTTTATTCTCTGTGGTTTGGCAACCCTTTTTGCGCATCCACTTATTTATTTATATGAAAAGATGTTCGGTTTAGTGTCTGATGTTTCTTTATTAGAGCTTAGCGACACCAATACCAAGCTTTTAAAAGAATTATCTAACAAAGCCCCAGGAACGTTTCACCACTCCTTAAACGTTGCTAATTTGGGGGAGGCAGCCGCAAATGAAATTGGAGCAAACTCCATGTTGGTAAGGGTAGGAGCATTGTACCACGATGTTGGTAAAATGAGAAACCCAACATATTTTACCGAAAATCAAGTAAATTCTGTAAATGCTCACCAAGAATTAGATCCTAAAGAAAGTGCTAACATTATAATAGATCACGTAATAAACGGAATTGAAATAGCTCGTAAAAATAATTTACCCGATCGTGTAATCGATTTTATAAGAACCCATCACGGAACCAGTTTGGTCTATTATTTTTATATGAAGGAAAAAGAACAAAATGAAGACGTTGACGAAGAGGATTTTCGATATCCTGGACCAATACCGTTCTCAAAAGAAACGGCTATTTTAATGATGGCAGACAGTGTGGAAGCAGCCAGCAAAAGTCTTAAAGAACCTACTTCGTCAAAAATTGATGCGTTTGTAGAGAAAATAATTGACGGGCAAATGGCACAAGGTCAGTTTTTAAATGCCAATATCACGTTTAAAGAAATACAGACCATTAAAAAAGTGTTAAAGAAAAAGCTGAATAATATCTACCACTTACGGGTGGAGTATCCTGAGTAGTTTTTGCTTTCTTTCAATTTACTCAATACATTCTAAAACTGATATAAAACAAAAAATCCTCACTAAAAGTGAGGATTCAATGTGAGCCCGATAGGATTCGAACCTATGACCGCCTCCTTAGAAGGGAGGTGCTCTATCCAGCTGAGCTACGAGCCCGTAGCATTAAAATTAAAAAAACCGAACATTCTCATGTCCGGTTTTTTGTCGGGGTGGCAGAACTAACTTATGCGACCTCCTGCTCCCAAAGCAGGCGCGATAACCGGGCTACGCTACACCCCGAAGTCTTTTTTAACTTCCTTCGATTTTTAATTTATAAACTAAATCTAGTTTATAAAAAATACTAAAGACTGAATTAGTATTGCGGAGAGGAAGGGATTCGAACCCCCGGTACCCGTGAGGGCACAACTCCTTAGCAGGGAGCCCCGATCGACCACTCTGGCACCTCTCCAGTATTGTTAAGAACGTGCATTATCTAAATGCGGATGCAAATGTAGGACAACATTCCGTTTTTTACAAACAAAAACTAACCTTTTTTACAATTAGTTTTTAAAATATTGTGAGCTACTATTTTACACGCAAATTAAATTGAATCTTTTATCTTAGAACAGATCAAAACCACCTTTTTTGAAGCGTGAATTGTGGTAAAAAATAGATATATCTCGCCACCATCTTTTATATTGTATCTTTTTCGGATGTCAGCAACAGATTCTGGAAAATTTCGAATTGTAATGTTTGCTTTTTTAATAGCCTGCTTTTTCAGTATTTTTTTTGAATAGAGCAATATAGTTTCAATTTTAAACCGACGCCCTGGAAACTCTCTGAGCGCTTCGCTGGTGTATAAATGAGTGTTTTCGTGAAGCTTTTTCAGTTTAAAGTCGGTAGACACTAAATTAAATGCACCACTTTTTAATATAGCTGAATTAGGTTCATATAAAAAGCGCTTAGGATCGTCGTAAATGGCTTCTGTTTCTTCATTGTAATTAAACCTGTATGTTTCGGTTTCATTCTTTTTAAAGTTCTTGGTAATTATTTCTACAGAACCACTATAATCTTTTTTAAGCAACCAAAGGAGTTCTTTCACGTCATTGTTTACCGCCACAACATGAATTTGGAATACATGCTTTAATTCTTGCAGTCCTGCTGAAATATCCAACATGGGAGCTGTTTTAACTAATAATAGCTTACAAGACTCTAATAGTTCTGAAGTATGCTTTGGAATATTAGGCTCGCAATCTTTTAAGAAAAAAACTTTGCCTTTTATTTCATGCCTCCGCGAAGGATCTGCATAAATAGTATCGTAATTGTTATTTTGAATTCCTTTTAGCCCATCAATGGTTTTACAATTAATATTTAGAGCTTGTAATTGCTGAAAGTTGTGCCTTGCAATTTCAGATAACGGTTTGTTTACTTCAAAATGAGTTACGTGTTGCGTTTGTTTTGAAAAATAATAGGTATCTATCCCAAACCCGCCTGTGATATCAGCTACGGTTTTTCCTTTAATTAACGATGCTTTATATTGGGCTGTGATTTCAGAAGAAGTTTGCTCAATGTTTAGTTTGTTTGGATAATAAATACTTTTAATGGTATACCACGTAGGCAGTTTTTTTTCAGCTTTTCGTCGGCTTTCTATTTGTTGAATAAGTTCTTGTACCGTTATATTTTGAAAAGGACTTCCAGAAAAAGCGAGTGTAGAAACAGACTTAGTATAATTAATTATAAAATCCTGAACTTTATTGTCTAGTATATTTTTATTTAAAGTAATACTATAAGTTTTTAGTTAATCGTTTTACGATTTTATATTCCGAAAGAAATTCCTTTGCAATCACTTTTAATGTGGTATACGTTGGTACGGCCAGAATCATTCCTGCAATACCAAAGAGGTATCCGCCAATGAGAATAACGATGAAAATCTCCAAGGGATGTGAGCGTACACTTTTTCCGAAGATAACGGGCTGCGTAATTAAATTATCAAATAATTGAGCCAATGAATACCCTCCGAAGGTATACAAAAGCAATGGTAATAATTCCGAAGAAAAATCGGCTCCTAAATTGTTTGACAACACGACAAGCATCATCAAAGCTCCTGCGATAATGGGCCCTAAATAGGGCACAATATTCAAAAACGCACAGATTAAAGCGATGGCTATGGCGTTGTTAATATCTAAGAATAATAGCAACACCGAATAAAAGAGTGTTAATATCATTACTTGCAATAAAAGTCCTATGAAATAGCGGGATAGAAGCGATTTGGTTTTATTAAGCACTAATAAAATCCGTTTTTCACGACCCTTTTTGGCAAACGCCGTAACCATATTGGGAATCAAATTTTCTTCTCGTAAGAAAAAGAATGATATAAACAGTATAGCAAATAAACCCACGAGGAAGTTTCCTATATTTCCGAAGAAAATATCAATAAAACTTGGGATAATCTCAATATCGAAATTTTGAACATATTCCGTTCGTTTTATGCCTTCGACAATATCTATTTGTTTAACTCCTAAATAATCGGAAGCTTGGATGCTCAGTTCGTTTAAATCACTTTTTACGAGATCAAAATCTATGTTTGAGATATTTTTGCTTTGTTCCACGACGATAGGAACGAAGATTCGCAACATAAATGTAACGATGGAAAGTATCAACAAAAGCGTTAAAATAGACGCTATTGTATTTCCCATT
>Ga0209309_10005191_pt1 | contig 10459 bp, 11 predicted proteins | sample COGITO_mtgs_1204_2_FD_184807 | JGI IMG/M metagenome (GOLD analysis project Ga0209309, IMG submission 184807) | Pelagic marine microbial communities from North Sea - COGITO_mtgs_120412 (SPAdes) (version 2) | ecosystem: Environmental > Aquatic > Marine > Epipelagic ...
AAATCTTCCAAAAAAAATTACTAAATTAGTTGAAATAATTAATCTTAATTTTTTAAAAAAACAATTTAAAAATCAATCAGAGCATAAAATTAGAAAATACACTTTAGATTTAAATTCAAGGAAAATATATTTTGAGAATAAAAGTTTAAATCTAACTGAAAAAGAAAGTGATTTAATTCTATTTATAAATTCTCTCAAAAGAGCAGATCTTAAAAAAATACAAAAAACAGTTTGGGGTCATTCTAATGATTTAGAAACACATACAGTAGAAACACATATTTATAGGCTTAGAAAAAAAATGATTAAAACTTTTGAAGATCATGATTTTATTAAACATGATCAAGATGGTTATTTTATAAATTAAATTCTAGCACCAATTTTTTGTATAATTTTAGATGATAATTCTGTACCTTTAACTAAACATTCTTTTATTGATAAATTATTGATGATTCCGTGGAGATATCCAGCAGCAAATAAGTCACCAGCACCTGTTAAATCTTTAATATTGAGATTTTTTTGAGCTTCACACTCAACAAGTTCATTATTTAGTATTGATAAAGCACCTTTTTCACCTCTTGTAATAACAACATTTTTTTTAATTTGTTTTGAAAAAGTTACTATTTCTTCAAAAGAATTCGCATTAATTAATGATGTAATTTCTTGTTCATTGGCAAAAATGATATCTAGTTTATTTTTCGCTAATTCTAAAAAATGCTCTTTGTGTCTTTCAACACAAAATAAATCAGATAATGACATCGCAACTTTATTTGAATTTGTTATTGCTTTATCAAAAGCTTTTTTGGGCTCTCCTTCATCCCAAAGGTATCCTTCTAAAAATATTATCTCACTATTTTTAACAATCGTCTCATCTATATCTGTGTCATTTATTTTACCCGCTGTACCTAAATATGTACACATTGTACGCTCTGAGTCAGGTGTAATTAAAATTAAACAACTTCCTGTAGGAATAGATTCTTTTTTTTTATTATATAAATAATTAACTTTTTCTTTTTTAAGTCCATCTTCATATTTTTGACCCAAATTATCGTCATTAACTTTACCAATAAAACCAACATCATTGCCTAATTGAGATAATCCAACTATAGAATTAGCAACTGATCCCCCTGATACAGTTTCTTCAATATTGATAAGGGATAAAAGAGTTTTAAACTCGTCCTCATCTATTAGCTTCATAGTGCTTTTTGTTAATGAATTTTTAACTAAAAAATCATCATCTACTTTACACAGAACATCTACAATTGCATTTCCAATTCCTAAAATCTTCATATTATGCTTTTTTAGTTATTATAGGTTTTTTTCGATTAGGATAACAAGTGTTGCAAATTTTACAAGTTAAACCATAACATTCTCTTGCTTTACAATATTCTCTTCCATAAAAAATAATTTGAAGATGAAGTTTGGACCAAGTATTTTTAGGAAATATTCTCTTTAAATCTTTTTCTGTTTGAATAACATTTTTACCATTTGTTAATCCCCATCTCTGTGCCAGTCTATGAATATGAGTATCAACAGCAAAGGCTGGGAAGCCAAAACCTTGAGACATTACAACGCTAGCAGTTTTGTGTCCAACACCAGGTAATTCTTCAAGTTCCTTAAACGTATTTGGCACTCTACCATTATGTTTTTCTAAAAGTTGTTTAGACATTAAATAAATGCTTTTTGCCTTAATTCTAAAAATACCAATTTTCTTTATTAAGTTCTCTATTTTTTTTCTTCCTAGTTTTACAAAATGTTCAGGTTTATTATATTTTGGATATATATTTTTTGTTACATTGTTTACATTTAAATCTGTACATTGTGCAGATAGAAGAACAGAAACCAAGAGTGTAAATATATTTTTATGTTTTAGAGGAGTTGGTGTAGTAGGGTAAATTTTATTTAAAATTTTTAATATTTTTTTTGATTTTTCTTTTTCATTCATTATGAGAAGTTCAATAAATCCCTCATAGAATAAAGACCAGGTTTCTTTTTCATTAACCATTTTGCTGCAGTTAAGGCACCATCTGAATAAAGTGTCCTATCAAATGCTTCATGATTTAAAGTGATTATTTCTTTCCCGCTTGAAAATTTAACCTCATGCTCTCCAATAATTTCACCTTTTCTTATAGAGTTAAAATTAATTTTTTTTCCATAAGGAAAATTTTTTTTATTTAAAAATTTTTTACCCATTAAATCGAAGAGATCTTTATTTTTTCCATCTGCAATACCTTTTCCCAGCATTAATGCAGTACCTGATGGATAATCTTTTTTATGTTTGTGATGAATTTCAAATATTTTACTTAAATAATTATCACCTAGAGATTTTGAAGCGATTTCAGTTAAATACATTAGCAAGTTAACTCCAAGACTCATATTTCCAGCTTTTAATATGGGTATTTTTTTTGAGTAGTTTTTTATTATTTTGTCCTCTTTTTGAGTAAAACCAGTTGTTCCAATTACCACTCTCTTTTTAAGTTTTGATGCAATCTTAAGGACTTCAATAGTGCATTTTGGTATTGTAAAATCGATAATTATATCAGTCTTTTCAAAAGCTATTTCAGTATTAGGTTCAGGCTTAATCCCATTAAATTTTTTATTTATCTTTATGTTTTCAGTAAGACTTACCAACTTAAAATTATTATTAGATTTTGATGATTTAATAAGCTGTTGACCCATTCTTCCCATACATCCAGTAATAGCCAAATTTATTTTTTTCATACTAATTTAAAAACATTCTTTTTTAGTAAATGGGCAAGTGCTGTAATGTACAACACCCTTTACAGTATTTATAGCAACTGATGCGGTTGTATCAACTACTGTTACGGCTGTTGAACAGCTTTGTGTAAAAATTATTAATATAAGTATAGAAATTATCTTTTTTATAAAAATATTCATTAAACTAATTATTATAACGATAAATAGGATAATAACAGATATAAAAAATACAATTATTGATTAGTTTTTCCAAAAACTTTTTGCTTTTTGAAAGAATTTCTTAATGCTTGGATTTGACTTTTCATTTTCAATTTCTCTAAATTTTTCAAGCAACTCTTTTTGTTGCTTATTTAAGGATATAGGAACTTCAGTATTTACTTGGACATATAAATCTCCAAAATCACCTCTTCTCATAAAAGGCATTCCTTTACCTTTTAATCTAAATTGTTTTCCACTTTGAGTACCATCTGGTATTTTAATTTTTGCTTTTCCACCATCAATTGTCGGTATTTCAATAGTTGTTCCAAGAGCTGCATCTGCAATAGATATTGGAAATTCAAAAAATAAATTTTCATCTGATCTTTTAAAAAGCTCATGAGAATGAACATTGATAAATAAGTATAAGTCACCTGTGGATCCACCCCTGCTACCCGCTTCACCTTTGCCTGCTAATCTAATACGGGTTCCATCATCGACACCTTTTGGAATTGTAACTGATATTTTTTTAGATGCTTGTTTTTTACCTTGGCCATTACAATCATTACATGGATTTGTAATCTCTTCTCCATTACCGTTACACTGAGGACAAGTTTGTTGAACAGTAAAAAACCCTTGATTGGATCTTATTTTTCCATTTCCTCCACAATATGTACATCTATCAGGTGAGTGACCAGGTTTAGAACCGTTTCCTTTACAGGTGTTACATTTTTCGGTTGTAGAAAATTTTATATCTTGTTTTTTGCCTTGGTAAGCGTCTTCAAGAGTAATTGATAAATCATACCTTAAATCAGAACCTCTATTATTGGAGCTTCTATTGCCTCTTGATCTTCCTCCACTTCCAAAATCTCCAAAAAAATCCTCAAAAATATCTGAAAAGTCTGCTCCACCAAAACCACCAAAACCACCACTCTGTCTTCCACCACCTCCTTCAAAAGCAGCGTGCCCAAAATTATCGTAATTTTGTTTTTTTTCTTTATCTGAAAGTATGCCATAAGCTTCGCTGGCTTCTTTGAATTTATCCTCAGCAGCTTTATCACCTGGGTTTTTATCTGGATGGTGTTTTACTGCAAGTTTTCTGTACGCTGATTTTAGTTCATCTGGGCTTGCATTTTTGCTAACACCCAAGACGTCATAAAAATCTCTTTTAGCCATAAAGTTACTTTAAGATGATAGTTGTTGTTAGTCTTAAGCGCTTTTTTCTTTATCTTCTTCTTTAACTTCTTCTTTATTTTCTTCTTTTACTTCCTCAAAATCAGCATCAACTACATTATCGTCTTTTTTTCCTTCATCGTTTTTATCTGTGTCATTTGATGCATCTGGTTTTTTCTCTTGAGATTTATAGATAGCTTCTCCTAGTTTCATCGAAGCTTGAACTAAAGTTTCTGTTTTTTTCTTGATATCTTCATTATCAGTCCCTTTTAAAGACTCTTTTAAGCTGGATGATGCATCTTCAATTGCTTTTTTTTCAGCATCAGTAATTTTAGATCCATGTTCTTTAAGATTTTTATCAGTAGAGTGAATTAAAGTATCTGCTTGATTTCTAACATCTACAGACTCTCTTTTCTTTTTATCTTCTTCTTTATTTGCCTCAGCATCTTTCACCATTTTTTCAATTTCTTCCTCACTTAATCCACCAGAAGCTTGAATTTGGATTTTCTGTTCTTTTCCAGTTCCTTTGTCTTTTGCTGAAACGCTAACTATTCCATTTGCATCAATATCAAAAGTAACTTCGATTTGTGGTACTCCTCTTGGAGCAGGTGCAATACCAACTAGCTCAAAATTACCTAACATTTTATTATCAGTTGCCATTTCTCTTTCACCCTGAAGCACCCTAATAGATACAGCGGGCTGATTATCTTCAGCAGTTGAAAACACTTGGCTTTTTTTTGTTGGGATTGTTGTATTTTTCTCAATTAGTTTAGTAGATACACCACCCAAAGTTTCAATTCCTAGAGAAAGTGGGGTCACATCTAATAACAGTACATCTTTGACATCTCCCTGAAGCACTCCTGCTTGGATAGCAGCACCCATTGCAACAACTTCATCAGGGTTAACACTTTTATTGGGGTCTTTTCCAAAAAAGTTTTTAACCTCGCTTAATACTTTTGGCATTCTTGTCATTCCGCCCACCATTACAATTTCGTCTATTTCATTAGCTGTAATTCCAGCATCTTTTAAAGCTGTCTTGCAAGGCGGTAAGGTTCTAGCAATTAAGTCTTCAACTAGTGCTTCTAGCTTTGCTCTAGTCATCTTTAAATTAATATGTTTTGGACCAGTTTTATCTGCAGTAATAAAAGGTAGATTAATATCAGTTTGTTCTGCCGAAGAAAGTTCGATTTTAGCTTTTTCTGAAGCTTCTTTTAATCTTTGAAGAGCAAGTTTATCTGATGTTAGATCAATTCCATTATCTTTTTTAAATTCTGCAATAAGATAATCAACAATAGAATTATCAAAGTCTTCACCACCTAAAAAAGTATCTCCATTGGTTGATTTTACTTCAAATACACCGTCACCTAATTCAAGAATAGAAACATCAAATGTTCCACCTCCTAAATCGTACACAGCAATTTTTTTATTTTGTTTTTTATCTAAACCGTATGCTAATGATGCTGCAGTTGGTTCGTTAATAATTCTTAAAACTTCTAATCCAGCAATTTTACCAGCATCTTTTGTTGCTTGTCTTTGTGCATCATTAAAGTATGCAGGCACAGTGATTACAGCTTTAGTAACTTCTTGTCCTAAATATTTTTCAGCTGTTTCTTTCATTTTTTGAAGAATAAATGCAGATATTTGAGAAGGTGAATATTTTTCACCTTTAGCTTCAATCCATGCATCACCTTTTTCAGAATTCACAATTTTAAATGGAGCTGCTGCTATATCTTTTTTTACAGTGGGGTCTTCAAAATTTCTTCCAATTAATCTTTTTACAGCAAAAATCGTATTTTCTGGATTTGTTACGGCTTGTCTTTTAGCTGGTTGACCAACTAACTTTTCACCATCATCTGTAAAAGCTACAACTGAAGGAGTTGTTCTTGCTCCTTCTGCATTTTCTAAAACTTTAGGTTGGCTACCCTCCATGATTGATACACAAGAGTTTGTAGTTCCAAGATCTATCCCAATAATTTTGCTCATAATTTAAATTCTCTCTTTCATATATGTGTTAATTTTAATTCTACAAGTTGAACAAATATGATTATTTGTCTAAATTTTCCTTATTTTCCTTATTTTCCTCATCTTTTTGATCTTTTTTTTTCGAGACACCTACCAATGACGGTCTAAGTAGCCTCTCCTTAATCATGAAACCTTTTTGAACTTCTTGAATTATTGTCCCTGGTTCTTTTTCATCATCTTCTATCTCCATCATTGCTTGATGTAAATTTGGATCTAATTTTTTGTTAAGACAATCAATTGGTCTAATATTATTTTTGGTAAAGATAGAAATTAAGTCTTTGTTAATTATTTCTAAATGTTCTAAAGTTTTTTTTAGAGCTTCAGTTTCTTTAAGAGTCTCATCACTTTCTAAAATTAATTTTGATCTTTCTAAATTATCAATTAAATTTAGAGCCTCTTTAGCAAAAGTAAAACCACCATAATCAAATGCATCATCTTTTTCTTTTTCAAACCTTCGTCTCTGATTTTCCATTTCAGCAAAAGTTCTAGCAAGTTTATCCTCTAATTCTTTTATTTTTTCTTCAGGAGTAGCCTCTGTTTCTTCGGAAGTAGTCTCTGCACTCATTTCCTCTTTGTTAATATTAGTTTGATCCTCTTTTAATAGCTTTTCAGTGTTACTATTGTCCTCAGTAGACTGTTTTGTATTATTTTCTTGATTAAGGTTTTCCTCTTTTTCCATGTCAGCATATATGGTAAGAAATTTAAAAATTGCTAGGTATTAATGACAAAAATCTTAAAATTACTAATAGGGACTAATAATAAGGGTAAATTAAAGGAAATAAGAGATTTATTGCCAAAATATATAAAAACTTACTCAACTGCTGATTATAATCTTAAAAGTCCAAGAGAAGATGGTCTGACTTTTGAGGAAAACTCTCTCATTAAATCAAAATACTTTTCAAAAAAATCGAAATTAATATGTTTGGCTGATGATTCTGGGTTAGAAATAGATATCCTAAATAAGGACCCAGGAATTCATTCTGCAAGGTGGGGTGGAAAAAATGGAGATTTCAAAAAAGCTATAAAGAGAGTTTATAAAGAACTTTTTAAAAAAGATAAAAACTGGCAAAAGAAAAAAATTAAAGCAAGATTTGTTTGTGCTTTATCAATTTGTTTTTTAGATAAAAAAATTATTTCTGTACAAGGAAAAGTAGAAGGTTTCATTTCAAGCGAACCAAGAGGTAAAAATGGTTTTGGCTATGATCCAATTTTTATACCCAAAAATAAAAAAAAAACTTTTGGGGAAATGCGCTTGTTACAGAAGTATAAAATAGATCATCGATCTGTTGCGTTTAAAAAAATTAAAAGATTTCTATAAGTTTTTTATTTTCTATTTTGTAAAAATTTAATCGATGATTAATTTTGTTATTTTTAATATCAAAAATACCAATTTTACCCTTGAATGAATTTTTCTTTTTGAAAAGTTTGTTTAAATTATTAAGATTTGTTTTTAAAGATAGGTAGTAGACAAGACCAACAAGATCATAGCTTAATAGAGATAAATGAGATGGATATTCGTTAAATTCTTTAAAAAATTTTTTTTTATAATTATCAAAATTATTTTTATTTATTGATGGAAAATATATGGGCTGAATATCAGTTTCATTTAGTAGGCTTGAGTCAAACCATTGATTTAATGTTATAAAATACTTATTTTTAGGTGATACATCTGTGTAAAGAAGAGATGTGCCTACACTTTTTAAACTTTCGTCAAAATCTGCAATTATTACTGCATCAAAATTTAATCCACCTAGTGTGTATCTTTTTTCTAATCTTTTGATTTTTTTTTCTTTATTTGTGTCATTAGAGTTTTTAATTCTATATATTTCATCTTTTAAATTTTGTTTTCTAATTTTATAATTAGTAATTTTTTCAATTTGACTAGTTAATTTTGTTGGCTCTGTATTATAAACATAATCTTTAAAAATTTTAATTTTAGAATTTTTAATTCCTTTTTTTACTTCAAATTCATAGTCTTGCATTGGGGTTAGGAAAATAGTTCTTTCAATATTGTTCATTTCTATAAATTTTTTTATTGTATTAAGTTGAGAGGTGGAGTTAATACCTGCTGAAATTACATTTTTTGGAAGATCTAGTGTCTTATTGGTAAAAGATAAAAATGTAAGATCTTTCATTTCATCTAAATATGTTAGGCTTTCATAAAATATTGGACCTATGACAACCTTCACACCCATTTCTTTTAGTTCAAATGCAGATTTAAGGGTTTGATTTGGTCTTGTAGCTGTGTCTTTTGGAATAATCTCTATTAAATCACTATCAATATCTTTTATAGCCAATGAGACAGCTTTAATAATTGATTGTCCTAAATCTTTATTATTACCAGTCATGGGTACCAAGAGGCCAATTTTAATTTTTTCTGCAGCCACAGCAGTATTAAAAAATGTCAAAATTAAATTTAGAAAGACAAAGAAAATAATTTTAGTAAGTTTGCTCATTTTAATGATAGTATAATGCCTTTTAAGCTTAATTATGATTATAAAATCACAATCTCACATAAAAGATAATGAAAATGGTCTTTATTTAGTATCAACCCCAATTGGAAATTTAAAGGATATTACTTTTAGAGCTATCGAAACATTAAAAAAATCTTCTTATATTCTTTGTGAAGATACAAGAGTTTCAAAAAATTTATTGGACAGATATGAAATAAAATCAAAATTAATTTCAAATCACAAATTTAATGAAACAAAAAACTTAAATAAAATTCTTGATCTTTTAAAATCAGGAGAAATAATTTCTTTAATTTCAGATGCTGGAACACCAAGTATTTCTGATCCTGGATCAATTTTAGTGAATGAATGTGTTAAAAATAATATTAAAATTATTCCTATTCCAGGAGCTTCAGCAGTTGCAACGGCAATATCAATAAGTGGTTTTTCAGAAAAATTTTTCTTTTATGGATTTTTACCTGATAAAAAACAAGCATTAATAAATGATTTAAATAAATTTTCTAAGTTAGATGGATCATTTGTTTTTTTTATCTCACCTAAAAAAATAAATAGAATAATACCTGAATTAAAAAATAATTTTAGTGGTAGAAAAATAGTCTTTTGTAGAGAAATTTCGAAAATATACGAAGAATACATAAGAAAGGATATTGACGACTTGGAACTATTTAAAAAAGTGCCAAAAGGCGAGCTAACAGTAGTAATTTCTGAGAAAAAAAATGATAAAAATTCTTCACAAGAGTTAAGTGAATCAGATAAGATTCTTATAAATAAAATGATTAAAAAATTAAGTGTTAAAGAAATAACAGATTTAATAAGTCAAAATAAAATTATTTCTAAAAAAAAAATTTACAATTATTGTTTGAAATTAAAAAATGAAATCTAAATTTATATTAATTGTTTTGGCAGGAATTATTTTATCTGGTTGTGTAGGTGTTTCCTCAACAGGTGTTTTTGGAACAGGAGTTTCAGTTGCTCTTGATCCACGAACAGTGGGTACTCAAATAGATGATTCAATAATGCAAAAAAATTTAACAGCAAGAATAATAATTAGAGATAAGAAACATCTTATATCTGTAAAAACTAAAGTGCTAGATGGTAGAATTTTTTTAACTGGTAAAGTTGATAATCCTGAAGAAAAATTACAATTAACAAAATTATCATGGGAAATAAAAGGTGTGCGATCAGTTCGTAACGATATTAAAATTAAGGAAGAATTTAATTTTAAAAGATCGGCAAAAGATATTTTAATAACATCACAACTTAGAACAGCCTTAATTTTTAACAAAAATATTAAAGCAACCAATTATCAAATTGATACTTATAAGAAAATAATCTATGTTTATGGGATTGCTCTTACATCTGAAGAAAAAGATTTAGTTATAAGTGAGGCTACAGAAATACTTGATGTTAAAAATGTAGTAGCAAGTATTTTGCTAGTGGAAGATTTAAGAATTCAAAAAGAGTAACTATTTTTTGTAATCAATAATATCTGCAGAATAAGCAGCTACGGAAGCTAGATTAATTAGCTCTGATGTAGAAGATCTCAATGGAGCAATTTCTATAGGTAAACCCAGGCCAATTAGCAAAGGCCCTATTACTTTTGTATCTCCCAATGTTTTCATCATTTTATAGGATATCGCAGCGCTATGCTGTCCAGGCATAATTAAAATATTTGCTTTACCGACAATATTTGAGAAAGGATAAAGTTCTTTATACTCAGAATTTAGAGCTACGTCCGGCTGCATATCACCATCGAATTCAAAGTCTACTTTTTGTTCTTTTAAAATATCAACTGCTTTTCTTATATGTTTGGTTCGACTTGTAAGAGGTTGACCAAATGTAGAGTGAGATACAAAGGCTACTTTAGGTTCAAAACCAAATAA
>Ga0209309_10005195_pt1 | contig 10447 bp, 11 predicted proteins | sample COGITO_mtgs_1204_2_FD_184807 | JGI IMG/M metagenome (GOLD analysis project Ga0209309, IMG submission 184807) | Pelagic marine microbial communities from North Sea - COGITO_mtgs_120412 (SPAdes) (version 2) | ecosystem: Environmental > Aquatic > Marine > Epipelagic ...
GAACATATTTTGCTACTATTTATATAATATGTCAATATATCGACCTCTGGTATACTAATTAACGTATGAAAAAGAAACCTGTCTCAACACCAGCTATCATAAATCGTCGGGCACGGTTTGATTATGAACTCTCTGACGATCTGGTGACCGGCATGGTACTAACTGGACCGGAGACGCGTGCAGCCCGTGACGGGCATGTTCAGCTCCGAGGCTCATTCGTGACTATTCGGAATGATGAGTTATGGCTTAATAACGCCAGTTTTAGCCTCAAGCAGCAAATAAAAGGTGACCCGCACAATAGAAGCATCGATACCACGCCCAAAAAACTCCTAGCACACCGCAAGCAAATAGAAACTCTAGCCAGTAAGAAAAAATCCGGCATGAGCATCGTCCCAACCAAACTCCTCACTACCGGCAAACATATAAAACTAGTTATTGCTCTCGGAAAAGGCAAGAAAAACTACGACAAACGTGAAACCATCAAACGCCGCGAGCAAGACCGCGATAGTCGACGAGCAATCAAAAACCACTAAATTTTGACATGGAAAGAGCCTGCTTCGAGACTCCAGCCCCGGATGAACATCAAGTTCATCCGGGGCGAGCGCGGTACAGGCTCATGATCAGGGTAGCTGCCTAGCTAGTGCGCGAACCTTTTCGTCGCATTTCGTAATGTTGCCACCTTGCCAGGCTGCACAGGCGATAGCAATAACGGTGAGTGCGCCCCATCCAAGAAGCAGTGCCCAATTGCCGTGGCCTATGCCACTTAATGATAGGGATTCCCTAATCACCAAAATGAAAAAGGCGAGGCCAGCAAGCAAGGAAACATACATCAATACCTTAGAGCGTGCCCTCTCCTCAAATAGACGTGTCATACCTTCGCCTATCTCTTTGTCGATCTGGCTATAGTCAGTATCTTCAGTAGACATGCTCGCAAGACTCCTCCGTGTACTATCACTTTGCCGGCTGCGCAGTGATCTCACGCCTTTTATAGCACCATATTCTATAAATTACAATTTTTTAATCTCTCGGATTATTTTACAATTGTGCCTACTGAGTCACCACTAGCTGCTTTTTGAATATTTCCATCAGTTAGTAAATCGCATATAATCAGTGGTTTACGCTCTTCCATAGCGAGTGCAATAGCTGCTTTGTCCATAACGGATATCTCGACATCATTGAGCGCTTGTTCATAGGTAACTTCATCAAGCTTGATTGCGTCATCATATTTGGCTGGGTCTTTGTCATACACACCATCAACTTTGGTGGTTTTGATTACGACGTCGCAGCGAAGCTCAAGTGCCAGCGACAGGGCAGCCGTATCGGTAGTCAGGAACGGCCGTCCGATACCTCCGCCTACTATAACCACACGGTTTTTGTGTACATGACTCAGTGCGCGGCGATACGTGTACTGATCAATCATTTGGTTGGCCTCAACAGTACTTAGCGCTCTCGCCTCAAGTCCGACATGGTTGCATACGTCAGCCATTAGGGTCGCGTTTATCATTGTCGAGAGCATGCCAGCATTGTGCGCGGTAACTTCGTCAATATAGTCATGAGCAATATCACCGCCACGAACAAGGTTGCCACCACCAACCATGATGACGACTTGTGTGCCACTAGCTATAACTGGCTTAATCTGTTTGGCAATCCAGGCCGCCCGCTTTGGATCAAAGCCTTTTTCTAAGTCACCTTGTAATTGTTCGCCTGATAGTTTGAGTAAGATTCGTTTATACATGATCTCTAGTATACTAGAGATATGAAGCTGTACTCATGGAATGTTAATGGAATCCGCGCCGTTCTAAATAAAGGCGCTTTTCAGTCATTCATCGAAGAACACGACCCAGATATTATCTGCTTACAAGAAACGAAAGCTCAACGCGATCAAGTCGAGCTTGATTTGCCACAGTATACTGAACACTTCTTTAGTGCGGTCAAAAAAGGCTATTCAGGTACTGCAATTTTTAGTAAAACACCTGCGATTCGTTATATTGATGGGTTTTCTGACGAACTCATCGCCAAACATAATGTTAGTGGTGACACGTATGGCAATCCTAATGATGAAGGACGGGTTATCTCGGCTGAATTCGAAGAGTTCTGGGTTGTGACGGTCTACACTCCGAATTCTAAAGGTGATTTATCGAGGCTCGAGCTCCGCCATAAGCAGTGGGACCCAGCATTTTTAGAGCATGTCAGCGAATTAGAGAAGTCAAAGCCAGTGCTTTTTTGCGGCGATCTTAACGTTGCGCACGCAGAGATAGATATTGCCAATCCTAAAGCTAATAAAGGCAAACATGGATTTACCGATGAAGAGCGAGAGGGCTTTGACAACATGGAATCAGCTGGCTACTATGATACCTTTCGCACCGAATACCCACAGACGACTGACGCCTACTCATGGTGGACACACTGGGCAAATGCTCGTGAACGAAACGTCGGTTGGCGGATTGATTACTGGCTCGCGAGCGAAAAAATAGCCGACCGCATCACCAATCCATTAATTCACCCAGATGTCATGGGATCTGACCATTGTCCGGTGAGTATTGAGCTGCTATGATTCAATCTATCGAAGATGCGATTGCGCATGAAGCACTTTATAAACCATCCGATCCAAAAACCCTGCAGGCATTAGCTACTGTCACACTCGCTACATTTGTCGGGCCGACTGCGGTGGGCAAAAACTTCAACATGGAAATGACTGGATTACCCCAAGCTGGAACTATTACAACGAGGGACCCTAGGGAAGGTGATGTCAACTATCGTTATTTTGACGATGAAGCCTTTTTCCAGAAAATAAATAGAGGTGAGTTTGCTCAGTACGGCGTATACGGACCTGAAGGACCGATGTATGCAACTGACGTCAAGGACTACACTCCAAATGCAAAGAATGTCATGGACACCACATACGGGGGAGTTGAAACACTAATTGATCGTGGTGTTTTCAAAGCTGTCCGACCGATAGGTGTTCTTGCACCCGTCGATCTATGGGAAAGTAGGCTTGAAAAGCGATTTGCTGGACAACCAGCAAACAAAATAGCCAGTCGACTCACTCAAGCCAGCGAAACATTAGCAGCTATTCAGGAGTCTTACGTCAAGCCATGTGACCGACTGGTCATTGTGAGCACCGAACAAAACACTCAATCTAATCTGGAAGCTATCAATACTTTTATAGAAACCGGTTATACCGTGAAAAAAGAAACAGATTCGATTACAGAAATAGTAGAAGATATGATTGAACTGTTAACTAAACTAAAACGCAAACACACTTAACCTGGAGATTCATATGACCGAACAAGCCCACCCAGATATTCGCCGAACCTTACTTTTACTTAAACGCGATGACGAGATTCTTCTTGCCATGAAGAAGCGCGGTTTTGGCGAAGGCAAATGGAATGGAGTAGGCGGCAAACTAGAACCAGGTGAGACAGTTACCCAAGCACTCGTCCGTGAATGTCGTGAAGAGATAGGCGTCATACCTATGAATCATTGGCAAGTGGCTGAGCTTGACTTCATACAAGACGCCGAGACCGAAAATCCATGGCATATGTACGTTTATGCCTACCTTTGCGATGAATGGGAGCGTGAGCCGGAGGAAAGTGAAGAAATGCGACCCCAGTGGTTCAATATCAAAGACATTCCGTACGCCAATATGTGGGACGATGATGAATACTGGATGCCAATGGTGTTATCGGGTGATAAAGTCACTGGCATGTTCACGTTTGACGCAGACGATAAAATGATTAGCCATAGTGTCAGCGTCCAAGACACGTTGCCACTTGAACTTAAATCTGAGTAAGTCACATGCATGAATACTGGCAAAAACAATCTCTTGATAAACCGCTCTTTCCTGATATCGAGTGGAACAAACCTGAGCAAAAAACTCGTGCAGGTAAATTACTCATTATTGGGGGTAATAGCCTCGGGTTTATTTCTGTAGCTCAGGCCTACGAGGAAGCCACGAGGACCGGAGCAGGGCAGGTAAGAGTGCTGCTGCCTGATGCACTTAAAAAAAGCATTCCGACCACTATTTTAGACACAGTTTACGTCTCGAGTAATCCATCCGGTGGCATGAGTAAGTCCGCAGCCGCTGAAGTCAAAGCAGCACTTTTGTGGGCCGATCACTGCCTGCTAATAGGCGATGCTGGTCGCAACAGTGAAACTGCTATGATTTATGAATCTATCTTAATGAGCGACGTGCCACTAACCATCACTCGTGATGCTGTAGATTTACTCAAATCAGCCAGTCAGGAATTACTGCAGCGAGACAATACAACCCTGGTGATTTCATTTGCACAACTACAAAAACTGTTTCAAGCTGTTTATTATCCTAAAATACTTAGCTTCTCTATGCAGCTAGGTATACTCGTTGATACCCTACATAAATTCACCATCACCTATCCTATATCTATAGTGACGTTTCATCAAAACAAACTCATTATCAGTCATGATGGTGATGTAGTGACGCAAGATTTTGACGATCCTATGCGAATCTGGCGGGGAAGCGTTGCCACCAAAGCAGCAACCTATCAGCTATGGTCTCCATCAAAGCCGTTTGAAGCCATCACCGCAAGTATTGCCAACTAACCACTACACATAGTGAATATGCTTGCTCTCCATAGCAAGCTGACATAGTATAAAGTCAATTAATCGGAGTGCTTGATGTCAACAGAAACCACAGAAATGATCAAAGATTTTCCAGCTACACAAGCAGGCAATCGTGTTGGCTGGGTTTCCACTATGCAATATGGCGAGGGGTGCGAACCAGGACTTACTCAAATCAACATGGTAACTGCTACGGTAGGTTCAGAAGGAGCGAAGTTATCTCATAGACATTGTGAAGACGAAAAAAGCAAGTATACAATTTCGAACCAGTCAGGTTTTCTAGCAATCAGCGGAATAGTAGCCACTATCAGCCCTCGAGCGCTTAATGAACCGATGTTTGAAACAAACTTTAGGTATGCGACACCTGAAAGGCATGGCAATTATGATGGCATACTGCTATCCAATGGCGTTGGTCAGCATACTCCAGATTCGGACAGGGGACATAGAGAATGGGCAACCGGGCCCAGCGATCTTATCGATCTACTCAAACAGAAGATGACTGATGCTGAGCTTGCTGAGCTATATCCGAAAATGTACTACTTGTTTAATGGCACTATTGATCAAGAATACCCATATTCTGAGCCGCTAAGAGGCAATGAGCTAGGTATTGAGGATTTATTAATGCCAGACAGTGCTATGAGAAACACTACTGATGAGCAGATAGAGATAGTTAGATCAATACTTGCTCAATTTGAATCTCAGATACTAAACGATGAAAAAATGAAACGCGACCTAACAGTGTTTGGCACCGTAGAAGCTAGTGACATAGCAGATGAATTTGAAGGCTCAAGGCGAAGAGCGCATGAATCAGAGCTAGAAATCACCGAGCAGATGTCTAAACTAGCTTTACGACGGTTGGTATACGTACCTACCGGTCAAGGCAAATCAGGGCGCTCATGGCCGTATATGGACGCGAGCGAAAGCAACGAGTCAGCAGCTTTTGGACAGGAATTGCATTTCCTGAAAGAACAAGATATATCAAATACTAATTATCAACTCGAACAAGAAATCAAAGAACTATCCGGTCGTTCAGCGTTTGCTAGAGATGCATATTTACGTCTAGAGGATCTCAGACAAGCAGAGAGCCAGTGCTAATAGTGCTCGGCGTGCATTTGCTATAAACATGAATACATCTGCTTATGACATTCTGCGAGAAGGACCTACTAAGATTGGTCCACTCAATTTCTCACCACATCCTGCATACGAGCAATATTTAAAAATTCACAAAATTCAGACAGGTCCAAAAACATCTAAAACCCTAGAACAAATTGCTGATCAATTGGCTGGTGAGGCGTTACCACGGTATCAGTCAGCAGCCGGATGGGCGGCACTTGAAGCAGCCCTGGGACAACCTGATTCTTCGATAGCTCACAAGAATAAGCTACTTACAGATGCCGAATCATACTGGGTAAACGCTATAGAAACGCAGCTTTCATGCAATGCTTCCGAAAAACAATATTTAATCGAACATAGTGCTCCATTTCGCTATGCACTTGATCTCGCTCATTTACCGCTTTATCAAGGTATTATTTCAGGTAACGTTACAGAAAATATGCGAAGTGCGGTCATATCAGACACTCTCGCAATTGCGGAATCAAATATTGTACAGATGAGCCTCGCTTGTAAAGTAGGGGATCAGGAGGCTATCAGCGATCACTCTGGATTTGGGTATGAAGCGAACGCATTATTAGCCTTTCATTCTTTCAACATGCCTACTTTTGTGGCGACTCCTGGGAGCGCTAGAGCCGACTCAGGCCATCACCACCCTAAACAGACCCACGACATTTTAGTTATACAGCAAAAATGGGGTGAAATTAGATCAATAACACCTATAGAAATAAAAGCAGCTGCCTCTCAAAGAGATAGAAAACGATACAAAGCGCTTATCATGAGAGGTAAAATGCATCTCACAAAAACGAATGGCTCTCGGTCAACTCCTGAAATCACGCTCAAAGCATTTAGCTCATTTTTCAGCGGTCAACCAACAATACAAGAACTTGAAATAACTAATTACGCTCAGCAAAATGCAGCTAATCTATATTGGCTTTATCGTAAAGGTAATAATGACAATGATTTTACCTCTCGTGAGAACTCCTATATGTTCAAAGATAAGAGCAACATATATGCTAAGTACCCCGAACTTAAGCCAAATTAATTACTATACTATTTGACACAATCAAATTAACCATTAGTACCATCGGATGATTTAACATGCTATAAATATTATTTATGAGTGAAATAAATAGTAAACTTTGCGTTTTTCGAGTACCCACAAAAGAGTCGCTACGAGCCGTCAAGACAATGCAGGCGGAAGCCATAAGACTGCTTGGTGGCAATGCGCTCACTTCACCTCATATTACTTACAGAACTGCCGATAGGAGCAATGAACACTGTATAGTTCCTATGGATGCGCTACGAAGATCACTTAGATATGAAATACCTAAATTTCCAAAAGAGTCATTTGACCCAATCGCATTGCCGGTCAATCGTGTGAATTTTGTTGGTAGGTTGGTGACCAATCCATATCTGGCTGTGATCCTTGATGACCCTGAAGATATCTATGCAGCTGAATACAGAAAATTTAATCCAAGAACTATGACCAGATCTACACCGCATATCTCAGTAGTCAAAAAAATAGATTCAGGATTATTAACGGATGAAATTGCTGACAGACTACAGCAAATGATGCCTTCGACGTTCAGTTTCGGACCAGCAAGAGTAGGACAGAAAATGAACCGTGGCGTGTCTGTTGGCTCAATGGCACCCAAGAAATCAAATCGATTAGATAACTAAAAATGTAGCTATGGTGGGCCGGGAGGGACTTGAACCCTCAAGGTCGTAAAACCATCAAATTTTGAACGCAGTGCGCACGTGTGCGCGCCCTGACGATATTATAATTTCTGGTACCGCGGACCGGACTTGAACCGGTACGTCCGCAATGGACATCAAATTTTGAGTCTGACGTGTCTACCAATTCCACCACCGCGGCACAAGAAATTATAATATGAATGAACAAAGTGAATCGTATACCAATTCCGCCACCGGCCCATCACAGATACATTTTAAATTGTAAATTCCATAATCACTAAGATTAACTTGGTTGATTGACTTAACAATTGTACAATAAACCAAAGTGGGAATCTAATTTATGCAACCAAACAACGACAAAGACCGATCCATTTCTATACCTCAGCGCCAATCAACTGGCCGCACGACTAATTCTGACAGGGAATTAGCCTCTAAACTCATGCGCGAGCAGATTGATAGGCTGTACGACGAGCAACCGACCCAACACCAACAGGTTGAACAACAAATAGATGAATCACATCGGCAACAAGAAACACAAACAACAGCTCAGTCATCCAATCCATACGACCAAACTCAATCTACCGAGCCTGGGGCAATCCAAAAAGAGCAATGGGATAAATATCACACTGCGTGGCAACAATATTATCAGCAGTACTACCAACGCTACTACGAAACTCAACAGCGAGCCAACCAGTCACAGGCTCAGCAACAAACACGAACTAGTCACTTCGCACCAACACCAAACGAAAGCGTCACGAAAGACCAAGCAGTCGATGACATCCGTAGCGACCTTCTTGGCAAAGTAAAGCAAAGCACCGATGCCGTCCGCAAGAGCCGACACTTCGTACCAATACTGAGCGCACTGGTCGTCATGAGTCTGTTTCTATTTCTACAGTACAACCGTCTGATATTCGCTCAGGCCAAAGCCTACGTTAGCCCAGGCTCAATAAGCGCCCAAAACATCATCCTTGATCCGACTACCGACGTCAAAGTCAGCAAAGAGCCTCGTATCATCATCCCAAAAATAAATGTTGATGCACCAAATGTCTACGGGCTCGACTCACTCTCAGAGGGTGTCGTCCAAAATGCGCTCAAAGATGGTGTGGTTCATTATCCGATTCCAGGCGCTAGCTCAGTACCTGGACAAGCTGGTAACTCAGTATTCTTAGGCCACTCCAGCAACGACGTCTTCGATGATGGTGATTACAAGTTTGTATTCGTGCAGCTAGAAAAAATAAAAAAAGGTGATACGTTCTACATCAACTACCAAGGGACCCGATACACCTACTCAGTCACTGGCACTGAAGTTGTCCTGCCGAGCGAAGTTAATAAACTCGTCACCGACGATAACAAACCAACCGCCACACTCGTATCATGTGTACCAGTTGGTACAGCCGACAAGCGCCTACTCGTCCGTGCCGATCAAATCAGCCCTAACCCTGCTGATGTGAAAGCTCGTAGCGATGAAAAAGCTGCCGCAGATCCACCCAAAATTACCGGTAACTCTCCGACTTTGTTTGAACGCCTCTTCGGTAGTTAACACAGCAGTATTGCTGGCCTATTAATAAGCATTGATTAATCGTCGAGTATGAGCTGAGATCGCTCAAATGATACACCGTTTGATGACTTGTTGAACGAATAGATAAACGATCCATCGTCACTAAGTGTGACATCACTTTCGGGTATGATCTTGGTTATTGCATGACGGTTGCTACCATCAAACTCTGTTGTCACCAATGATCCGTCACGTGTTTCATACAGGTAGTAGCTATCGAGCCACTGCAACTCATCGTTAGTCGTCTTAAGCTTAACCTCGTGGAGTGAGTCGGTTTCAAGGTCATAGACCTGTAATTTAGTATCGTTTGAGGCTACTACAAAACGCTCTCCAGGTGAAAATGTCAGCTGGGTAGGCTTAAAATCTAGCTCAAGCGAGGCAAAGGTTCGACCGGCTTCATCGTTTTTCGTTTCAGGGGATTTGACGATAGCCAAGCTAGCGCCGTGTAGCATAGCCATATAGGCGTCGTCATAATAAGATCCAACGGCTGTTATATGAGTATCCTTTTCAGTGTTTGTTTGGACAATAGTCTCATCTCCCTCACTATAAAGACCGCTTACTTGTGATCCATCTCGAGTTGCCGTAAAGGCAATATCACCATTGTTAGCTATGTAAAACTGATCAACATCTGAAACGAGCGGACTAGAAATGGTCTCATCAGATAAATTTACTCGTCGCAAAGAGTTCCCAGTTTGTGCATAAAAAACCGAGGAAGAGTCTTTGAAAAAAGTGAGGTCATCTAGTGACAAACCCACCGAACGGGTGATGTTAACTGGCTTGCCGTTAGCTTTCGTGCGATCAACTCGTATATAATCATTTTTCTTACCACCATCATATGTCGCCTTCATAAGCAAGAATTTCGAATTTGCATCCCACTGCGCTAAGCTATACGACGCTTTCTCGACTGGTAAAAATTCTTCATCAAGTGTAATTGTACTGGTTTTTATTTTATCTTTATCTCGGATGTCAATCATAGTCACGGTTGGTTTTGATTTTGACTGCAAAAGTGCGACAAATCCTCGATCAGGCGTAGGTAACGAGTCACCATATGAGTCGAATCTCAATGCGTCAGAAGTGATGATACTTTGCGGTATCATACGAGCATAATTAAGCCAGCGTAGCTCTCCCGGTGCTATATCGACTTTTTTGCGCCATGGTAGATAGCCATCTTTAGTAAATGAGACCGTGTGTGGGCCAGTTGGTATGTTTAACTTTCCTGGAGTCGTAAATGACAATTTCTTGTCGTCAACTGTTACCGATACATCGGATGGTACAGAACGGAACTGTACCAAACCACCTTGAGCAAAGCTTCGATCCTCAACATTAAAACGGTAGCCCAAGATCAAAAACAAGCAAATAGCAGATATAACAAATACCATAATGGTCATCATGGTGTAGCTTAGTAGCAGTATGAGCTGGCGTCTGCGAGGTGAAATATTTGGATTATGCATAAAAGGTTTTAATTTACTTTTGTAGTATACCATT
>Ga0209309_10005196_pt1 | contig 10447 bp, 10 predicted proteins | sample COGITO_mtgs_1204_2_FD_184807 | JGI IMG/M metagenome (GOLD analysis project Ga0209309, IMG submission 184807) | Pelagic marine microbial communities from North Sea - COGITO_mtgs_120412 (SPAdes) (version 2) | ecosystem: Environmental > Aquatic > Marine > Epipelagic ...
GGCGGTGGTAATGATTGTTTTCACAATGGTTTCTTGTTTGGTTTATATCAAGACAAGCACCGTTAGAAACACCCCTATCCGTCCTTAAGATTTTTTAGCTGCGACTTAGTACGTTTGGGACATGAAATGGAGCAAAGTCAGTGGTTACCTTCTTGAAGCTTTGGGTATTATTCTATCAATTCTTATAGCCTTGGCTATCGAAAATTGGGATGAAGCGCAGAAAAAGATGGAAAAGGAGGAAATTTATCTGCAAAGCCTTCATGGGGATTTGATTAAAGATGAAAACCAGCTTAACAGGCGAATAAAGGATTACGAATCTAAGCTTCAGGCCTCTATGGATATCATGATTGCCTGTACTGAACCTGAAGAGGGAGATCAAGAAATGATCTTGAAACAAATAGAAAGTAAACTTACCTACAACTTCGCTTACATCCCTTCAAACAATACTTATCAGGCACTCGAGTCAAGTGGCGACATTAAGTTCATCACTAATTCAGAACTGAAGATTTTACTTTTTGAACTCGACAAAGCATTCGAGGCCAACGAGCAGAAAGGGGCCCTTTTCCTTGGATTCATGAATTCGAACCTTTGGGCTGGTTTCCTTATAGAAAAGGCAAATTATGATGATGCTGTGCTCCAAGTCACTGATAAGGAACTAAAAACAGAAGTCTATAATCGCGTCAAGCGTTTGTATAAACTGATCGAAACCTATTATTATGATTTACTTGGTACCGAACTAAAGATTGAAGAGGTGCGCAAAGCACTGGAGATCGAATTATTGGAAAAAGAAATTGAGTTTACGCCTTCAGAACAGGCCGATTCAGAAGCTGGAGAGACGAAAGAGGCGAAAGCTGCATCTGCCGAAGAAAAGGGGGCACAAGAATTGGAAGACTTGCTTGACGAACTTTAATAGCTTTATACCATGAAAAACTTGATTCTTCTAATTCTCCTTTGCGCTTTTCAATTCGGCTATTCACAAACACTTTACAAAACTTCTAAAGCCTCAGTTTCATTTAAGTCAGAAGCGCCTTTGGAGATCATTAAAGCTGAATCTCCAAAATTGATTGGATTAATCAATCTCGAAAAAAGCACCTTCGCATTCCAAGTAGCTCCTATCAGTTTTATGGGATTTAATTCTGAATTGCAACGTGAGCATTTCAATGAAAACTACATGGAAAGCACTAAGTATCCCAAGATTAAGTTCTCTGGCAAAATCTTAGACAAGGACATCTCTAAACCTGGCATTCACAAGGTTCGCATCAAAGGAAGCCTTAATCTTCACGGAGTGGAAAAACCCTATGAAATTAACGCGCTTGTAACTTCCAGTAAAGACAAAATTGAAATTAGCTCAAGGTTTGATGTAAGACTTGAGGATCACAACATCAAGATTCCTAAAATCGTTGATGAAAAAATTGCAGAACAAATTTCTTGTGAAGTGCAAGGCAGTTTAGGTCCTAAATAGCTACAGCAGATCGAGCATGGTAAGCAAACCCATAATTACCATAAAGATTCCCACCAGCCATTGAATTAGCTTCATGGTTAGCTTTTTCATAAAGCGCTTGCCTAAAATCGCTCCTAAAAAGGCAGCTAACACCGCTGTTAAAATTAGATCGGCATTTTCTTGAAGAAATGAAAAGCCCAAGGAGCTGGTGTAAATCGGAATTCGAGCTAGATCAACACACAATGCGATAAAAATACCTGTGGCAATAAAGGCTTCTTTTTGCAGACCCGATTTTACTAGAAAGGCACTTCTAAGCGCTCCTTGGTGACCTGAAAGTCCACCAAAAAATCCGCTCAGAATTCCTCCGGAAACTAAGAATGGAACACTACTTCCCTTGAACTGAACTTTCGGCAAGAGTTCAATAAGAGCGAATATCACAATGAGTAGTCCTACGCAAAACTTGATCGCCTCTACCTCACCTATCAAGGGTACTTGGAGGTCTAAGTTGTAAGCCGCAAAATAATGAAGAAGCTGTGCCCCTAGCAATGCTCCTACGATAGCGGCGCCACCAAAACTGATTGCGTACTTCCAATTCAGATGACCACCAATTAAAACTGTTTTGAATAGGTTGTTGAGCAGGTGCACAATCGCTGTCGAGAGAATTGCACTTTCCACTGGCATCATCAATAAAAAGAAAGGGGTAAGAATGGTCCCTAGGCCAAAACCAGAAAAAAAGGTAAGAAGAGATGCTATCATAGCAATAAGCGCTATGAGCAACAATTCCATCATTTCTTAGTTAATTCTCGAGCTGCTTTTCGTCTGGACGCTCTTCGCATATTGAGGAATTCAACCCCTAAAGAAAAGAACACTGCAAAGTAGATATAGCCTTTTGGCACTTCTTGATGCAAAGCATCAATTACCAGCATGAAACCTATCAGTATCAGAAATGACAAGGCTAATATTTCAAGCGAAGGATGTTTTGAAATAAACTTACTGATGGGCCCTGACGAGACCATCATTACAATCACTGCCACGACAACGGCAGAAATCATTACTAAAATCATATCCGACAAACCAATTGCCGTTAAAATGGAATCAAAGGAGAAAATCACATCCATTAGTAAGACCTGAAAAATTACTGAGGACACACTTACTTTACGCAGCTTCACCTCATCTTCATGTTCATCGCCTTCTACCTTATGCCGAATCTCCGTGGTACTTTTAGCCAAGAGGAAAAGCCCACCGAAGAATAGAATAATATCCCTTCCACTAATGTCAAATTCGAAAACCGTAAACAGAGGTGTTTGAAAAAAATCGATAAGCCAGGCCAAGCCAATCAACAATGCGATCCGCATAACCAAAGCCATGCTAATCCCAATATTTCTAGCTTTTGTGCGCTCTTCTTCAGGAAGCTTATTGGTTACAATTGAAACGAAAATGATGTTATCAATCCCAAGAACAATTTCAAGGAGCGTAAGGGTTAGAAAGGCTATCCATGCTTCTGGAGAACTTAGAATTTCCATCATTTCTTAAACATATTTCCTAGTCCTGGAATATTCGGCATGGCATCTTTTGCCAAGGCGCTCATCTCTGCTTCATTAATCGAATTTGCTTGTTCAATCGCACTTCTTACAGCCATTGAAACTAAATCTTCAAGTTCAGTTTTGTCGGTGTTTGCAATATCTAAATTCAGCTTTATATCCTTGAGTTCACGGTTCGCTGTCATGAATACTTCCACTTTTGAATCAACAGACTTACCTTTTACTTCAATGCTCGATAAACGCTGTTTGGTTTCTTCAGCTTTAGCTTGTGCTTCCTGTAGTTTTTTACTAAAATCTCCGAACATATTATTCCTGATAGCTTTCGATGAGCAAATTTATGATTTCAATTGCTGCTTCTGGAATTTTTGTTCCAGGGCCAAACACGCCAAGTACACCTGCCTCATACAAGAAGTCATAGTCTTGTTTTGGAATAACACCACCAGCAATCACCAAAATATCTTCACGATTGTAGGCCTTAAGTTCTTTCAGAACCTCCGGAACAAGTGTTTTGTGCCCGGCAGCCAAGGAGCTCACTCCTAGCAAATGGACATCATTCTCTACTGCAAGCTTTGCAGCCTCTTTTGGGGTTTGAAATAAGGGTCCAATATCAACGTCGAAACCAATGTCCGCAAATGAAGTAGCAATTACTTTTGCTCCACGGTCGTGCCCATCTTGGCCCATCTTGGCAATCATAATCCGAGGACGACGGCCAGCTAGTTTTTCGAACTTATCTGCAAGTTCTTTTGCTTCGTTAAAGCTCTCATTCTTCATTGATACCGACGAATATATGCCACTTATGGAACGTATGACGGCTTGGTAGCGTCCAAATTCTTTTTCCATTGCGAAAGAAATTTCTCCCAAACTAGCTCTGCAACGTGCAGCATCTATGGCCGCTTCCAGCAAATTTCCCTTTCCTGTTCTAGAAATTTCTGTAATCCTATCTAGTGCAGCTTGTACCTTTTCGGGATCTCGCTCTCGGCGTAATTTCTCAAGCCTTTCAATCTGCGATTTTCTAACCTTAACATTGTCGACATCCAAAATATCGAGCTCCTCTTCTTCTTCAGGAACGAAACGATTAACCCCAACAATCACATCTTCCCCGCTATCAATTCGAGCCTGTCTTCTGGCTGCAGCTTCCTCTATTCTCATTTTTGGAAGTCCGGTTTCGATAGCTTTCGCCATTCCCCCTAATTCCTCAACCTCTTGAATATGCTTCCAAGCTTTGTCGATAAGCTCATTGGTCAAAGATTCCACATAGTGTGAACCTGCCCAAGGGTCAACTGGATCCGCAATTTTCGCTTCTTTTTGCAAATAGATTTGAGTATTCCGAGCTATACGAGCTGAAAAATCAGTTGGCAAAGCGATGGCTTCATCAAGCGAATTAGTGTGCAGACTTTGAGTTCCACCAAAAGCAGCGGCCATGGCTTCTACACAAGTTCTTGTCACATTATTATAGGGATCCTGCTCTGTAAGCGACCACCCAGAAGTTTGGGAGTGTGTTCGGAGCGCCATCGATTTCGGATTCTGCGGATTGAATTGCTTGATAAGCTTTGCCCACAAGACGCGTGCGGCTCGCATTTTGGCTATTTCCATAAAATGGTTCATTCCAATTCCCCAGAAGAATGAAATTCGAGGAGCAAAATCGTCGATCTTCAAACCTGCTGCAATTCCGGCTTTTATATATTGAAGTCCATCGGCCAGAGTGTACGCAAGCTCAATATCAGCAGGAGCTCCAGCTTCATGCATGTGATAACCTGAAACAGAGATCGAATTAAATTTCGGCATCTTCTGAGAGGTAAACTCAAATATATCGGAGATGATTTTCATAGAAGGCAAGGGAGGATAGATGTATGTATTCCTCACCATAAACTCCTTAAGAATGTCATTTTGAATGGTCCCGCTCAACTTCTCTAATGGCACTCCTTGCTCTTCCCCAGCGAGAATATAGAATGCCATAATTGGAATGACCGCTCCATTCATTGTCATCGAAACTGACATTTGATCCAATGGAATCTGATCAAACAAGATTTCCATATCCAAGATGCTATCTACCGCAACTCCAGCCTTTCCAACATCGCCAATTACGCGCTCATGATCACTATCGTAGCCTCTATGTGTGGCGAGATCAAATGCTATGGAAAGTCCTTTTTGTCCGGCCTCTAAATTCCTTCTGTAAAAAGCATTTGAATCCTCAGCAGTAGAAAAGCCGGCATATTGACGAATGGTCCACGCCCTACTAGCATACATGGAAGAGTAGGGTCCTCTCAAGAATGGCGCTCTACCAGCTCCAAATCTCAAATGCTCATATTCCTGCTCCGAATACTTTTGTTTCAAGGGAATCTGTTCTCCAGTTACCCAATCGGCATCTTCTTTTGGCTTTGTCGAATCTATTGCCTGAAAGCCCTTTTTAGAAAAATCAATTCTAGCCATGTGTCTTATCTTTTTCTAATCCTTTTGACAATCGATCAAAGTCTCTGAGCTTTTTCAAGTCTAGATCTTCCTTTTCATTCGAATAGAGATTAACTCCTAATGAAGTCAGTTCTCCTGATTCAAGTTGTGCGAGTTGCTCTGCTCGATCAGATTGAACCCAAGACTTTATCAGTCCATTTTCAACGGCTTGAAGATATCCTCCTACTGATTCAATTTCCTGAAATTTCTTCCAAGCAGCCGCTTCAAGTTCTTCACCGAGAGATTCTATAAAGTAAGATCCAGAAACAGGATCATATACACGATCTAAAAACGACTCTTCAGCAAGCATTTGATGCTGCATTCTAGCGATATGTTTTGCAAAACTTCGTTCTGAATTGAGCACCAAATCATGGCCTAAAATTGAAATTGAATCGGCGCCTCCTATGGCTGCCGCCATTGCTTGGGTACTTGCTCTTAGAATATTGTTGTGACGATCAGAAGCGGTGATACTCCAAGTGCCTGTTTCGGCATTGATAAAATGTTCTTCCGTGGATTGGTATTCACTCGCTACGGACTTAACCAGTTTACGAAATGACCTGATTTTGGCAAGTTCCAAAAAGTAATTCACACCGAGTCCAAGACTAAAGTTGACTTTATGCCCATTTTTTTCAGGCTCTGAAAGAAAACCTAAATACTCATTGAACATTGCAAGTCCTATGGCCAACTCTGTAATCGCATAAGCTCCTTGGTTATGAAAGACCGCCGTATTTACTTCAACTAAGTGGAAGTTCTTCAATTCGCTTTTTGCCAATTGATTAATGAAGGCCATATCCTCGGCTTGTGAAGCGTAAAAGTCTCCATCCTTGTAGCGCTTGTTTAAAGGATCAAAGTTCCATGAACCACTAATCTCTTTGTCTTCCGCTAGTTTCTGAAAAGCTTCTTTCGCCCCATTCATTAACCAATCTCCGAGTTTGAGATCTGTTCTGATAAATGAAAAGTCTACCCCTGCTAGTGCCTGGTTTAAAGAGTCAGCATCGCTGATATTAGAAATCTCAAGGTTGTTAACGCCTTCGTTAAGGGCTAGTAGGATTTCTTTATTAGAATCTTTAGGGCTATCAATACAAAAGCTTTGGCGAATTAACCATGCACTTTGAGCGCGAAAGCTATAACTAGATTGAGCTCGATCACTTTTGTCCTTGAAAGGCTCAACTTCCAGATCTTGCCATTTTTTGAAAAGATCCTTAGGCTTTTTACCCTTTAAATCTTTTTCAATTTGGGCTAGCCAATCGGCTTTGGAAAAGGACTCGAATTCTGAAAAAAATTCTTCGTTTGCCATAGACCGACAAATTTAGTCAAAGCTGGCAGCTAGAAAGGGAGTTCCTGCTTTTGATTACTCTTTCACAATTACGAAAATCTCCTCATCTGGTTTTTTCATGAGGTATTTTTCTCGGGCAAACTTTTCGAGCTTCTTGTTGTCCGTGAGTAATTCATCGAGATCGGCGCGTGTTTTATCAATTTGCTCTTTATACCAGTCTTTGCTATCTCTCAGTTCGTTTAACTCCGACCTAAGTTCAAGTTGATAGATCACATTGTATTGATCAAAGAATATCATCCAACCTGCAAAGATCAGGGCGCTCAAAACATACTTCGTTTTTATCCAAGACGGAATCTTAAACCAAAAATCTGTGATGCAATCTGCGAATTTCATTCCTACAAAGGTCAAAAAGAAAAGCCCCTCAATCTTGAGGGGCTTCTAAACATTTAAACAGTTCTAATTTGAAATCCTAACCAAGGAAAGGATAACGGTAATCAGTTGGAGGCACAAATGTCTCCTTCATGGTACGCGCACTTACCCATCTGAGTAAGTTCAAATATGAGCCAGCCTTATCGTTTGTTCCAGAACCTCTTGCTCCACCAAATGGCTGTTGCCCAACTACGGCACCTGTTGGTTTATCATTGATGTAGAAATTACCCGCAGCATTTTCGAGCAACTTCGTAGCTTCTGCAACGGCATATCTATCGGTTGAGAATATGGCTCCAGTAAGAGCATATTCTGAAGTTGAATCAACCAACTTCAACATCTCAAGCCATTCAGAATCTTCATAACTGAAAATCGTAATTACTGGGCCAAAGATCTCCTCACACATGGTTTTATACTTTGGATTATCCGTATAAATTACCGTTGGTTCTATAAAGTATCCTTTAGACTTGTCGTAGTTTCCTCCTACTAAAATCTCTGCATCAGAGGCGGCCTTTGCATGATCTATAAATGAGCTGATTTTATCAAAAGCTTGCTCAGAAATCACAGCATTTATGAAATTTGATGGATCCTCTGGATCTCCCATTTTAAAGGACTTAACATCTGTCACCACCTGATCTCGAACAGCTTCCCACATGCTCTTTGGAATATAAGCTCGTGAAGCTGCAGAACATTTTTGTCCTTGGAATTCAAAGGCACCTCTTGAAATTGATGCAGCAACTTCTGCAGGAACTGCGGAAGGGTGAGCTACAATAAAGTCTTTACCTCCAGTTTCCCCAACAATACGAGGATAGGTTTTATAACGATCGATGTTGGTTCCAATTTCTTTCCATAGGTGCTTAAAAACTCCAGTTGAACCTGTAAAATGCAATCCAGAGAAATCAGGATGTTTAAAGATGATATCTCCAGCAACAGGACCATCAACGGTCACCATATTGATTACTCCGTCAGGCAGACCGGCAGCTTTAAATAAATCCATAATCACTTGTACAGAATACACTTGGGTATCCGCAGGTTTCCATACTACGACATTACCCATCAAGGCTGCCGCCGCTGGCAAGTTTGCTGCAATAGAGGTGAAGTTGAACGGAGAGATTGCAAAAACAAACCCTTCCAATGGACGGTACTCCAAACGATTCCATATCCCAGGAGCTGATTCAGGTTGCTCGGCATAGATCTGAGTCATGTACTGAACATTGAATCTAAAGAAGTCGATAAGCTCACAGGCCGCATCGATTTCCGCTTGGAAAACATTTTTTGACTGCGCCAACATCGTAGAGGCATTCATTCTATCCCTAAAAGGTCCGGCTAACAATTCAGCTGCTTTGAGGAATATTGCTGCTCTTTGTTCCCAAGGGATATTAGCCCATGCTTCTCTAGCTTCCAGCGCAGAATCGATGGCTTTGATTACATGACTAGCATCACCGTAGTTGAAGTAACCCAAAGTGTGATTGTGCTCGTGAGGTGGAGCCATTCGACGCTTGTCGTTTGTTCTTATTTCTTCTGAACCAATGTACATTGGCACGTCAATCTCCTCAGCCTTCATCTTTTTATAAGTAGCTAGCAGACTTTCTCTTTCAGAACTTCCGGGCGCATAAGCTCTGACCGGTTCGTTCATAGCAATTGGAACTTCGAATACTCCTTTTGGCATTTTATTCTTGGTTTTAAAATTCGTGGCAAAGCTAGAAAAAGCTAGCGATCAAAATGGACTTAGTTGCTCTTGAAAGGAAGCTCTAAACTAAAGCGAGGAATTTCGACGTAAAACTCGTATCCGTCTATCATTCGCTGCATCAAATAGGTCCCCTCCATGAAGCCCATTTCATTTCTCAAGTTCACATGGGAATGGTAACTATGACGCGCTCCAGGCTGAATGACCGGAGTTTCACCGATGACTCCTTCGCCTTCTACTTCCTGACTCATTAAATAAGAGTCGTAGATTTTCCAATGACGTCGAAGCAGTTGTACTTCAAATTCACTGTGGTTAACTATGTCGATATAGTAGGTAAACCAGTTAAAATCAGAAAAAGGCACCGATTTGCGACTCTCAAATTTGGTGGCAACAGAAATTTCAATTCCTTCTGTGACTTTAACAAACATGAGGACAATTTAGAAATTTATTTGGAAATTACTAGCTGCGATCAAACGAACATGTCTGTCCTGAATTCTTTTGTGATAAACTAAGATGGTATAGTTGTTTTCCGTTTGGGCATGATCCCCTTCAAACTCACGGGTTAAGCCAGCTTGATCATCTCCCTTTGAAGTGACAAACAAATAGTTATAATAGCCTTGCTTTAGCGTGGTTTGGAGCTTATATACTCCAAGTTTACCGTCGTATATCATTTTATAATCAGGATTCAATTGTCGACCACTTAACTCTCCCATCAAATAAACATCTTGACCTTCTAATTTGGCTGGAGCTTTCACAGCAAAAAATACCTGGGCATAGTCTGCATCCATATCCGAATTGTACATCATATCATTCACCTCCATGTTCCAAGCGCCATTGATATCGGGTTGATCTTGATACACCTTTATTCCTCTTGATTTTTCTGGGTTGAGAAACACGAAATTGGTATCTCCTCTGGCAAAGGATCTTCCCACTCCAGCTCCGCTAAAATTTGAATTTCTTAAATCGATAAAGCGATACTCATTGCCACCAGGAAACAGGTTCTCTTCTTCATAATTAAATTCTATCTCCCTGTCTTTAACGAATAGTGGAGCTATACCCAAAATCATATTATCCCATCGCCCATTTTTCATGATATTAACCTTCATATCGCTATAAGGGTTTGTGAGTTGGTAGCTAGGAGAAAGGATGCTAAAATCGACCTCTTGGTGGGAGTAGCGAAACTCGGCCAAAGTCGGTCTGTGAATATCTGCTTTTACAAACACCCGTTTTTCGTGAATCATAAAACGCCAGGATAAGACCAAAGCGTCTGGGTCACCATTTTCATACACTTTAAGGAGGTAGTTTCCAGACAAACGAAATTGGATTTGATCATTAGGAAAAGAGGCTTTGTGGCGAACGTATTTCGTTCTAGTATTCCCTGAGAAATCATAATCAGTGAAATACACTTGATCCACTCCATCGCAATAGTCAAGAAAGCTCAAATCGGAGTCTTCCCAATCTGCATTGCAATGAACGAAGCTGTAGGAGTATTCTTTCAACTCTCCGCTGAGGTCGTCGAAGCTAATTTCTAGCTGCTCATTACTTGCTAAAGGGAGTAATGGTAGACCTAAGCTGTTTCCTTTAGGGGTTAGCTTAACACTCTTGATCTCCGGCTTATAAACGAAATT
>Ga0209309_10005204_pt1 | contig 10428 bp, 14 predicted proteins | sample COGITO_mtgs_1204_2_FD_184807 | JGI IMG/M metagenome (GOLD analysis project Ga0209309, IMG submission 184807) | Pelagic marine microbial communities from North Sea - COGITO_mtgs_120412 (SPAdes) (version 2) | ecosystem: Environmental > Aquatic > Marine > Epipelagic ...
CTGCCGATCCCCGGACGCTTTCGCCTGAGACGGCCGCGTACCGCCTGCGCCTCCTCGACTCAGAGCTGGACGCGCGCAAGCCATAGCCCGCAGGACTGCATTGACACCAAGCGCCTCCGGCCCCAGCATCGCCACCCGAGCCGGGCTGCCGCCCCGGCCACAACCGGGCCACAAGGAGAGTGCACGTGACCTTGAAACTTTATTGCATGGGCGAATCGGGCAACGCCTACAAGGCGGCGCTTCCGCTGGCCCTCAGCGGGCTGGAGTGGGAGGCGGTCTATGTCGATTTCTTCAATGGCGAGCTGCGCAGTGCCGCGTTCCAGAAACTGAACCCGATGGGCGAGGTGCCGGTTCTGGTCGATGGCGACGACGTCATTACCCAGTCAGGCATCATTCAGATGCACATATCGGAGAAATGCGGCAAATTCGGTGGATCCACCGCAGCAGAGGCGCGCGATATCCTGCGCTGGGTGCTGTGGGACAATCACAAGCTGAGCAGTCAGGCCGGAATGACCCGGTTTTTGATGAATTTCCTGCCCGAGCACAAGCGCAATGCGGATGTCATCGCCTTCGCCCAAGGGAGGCTGGCGGCGGCCTACGGCGTGCTGAACACGCATCTGGACGGGCGGGACTGGATCGTCGGGGACGGCCCGACCAATGCGGATTTCAGTTGCTGCGGCTATCTGTTCTACCCCGAGCCCTTCGGGTTCGTGCGCGCCGACTGGCCTGCGATTGACCGATGGCTGAGCCGGATCGAGGCGCTGCCGGGCTGGCGCCATCCCTATGACCTGATGCCCGGAAGCCCCGCCGACCGCGCCTGAAGGGCGCCGGCGTCCAGGCACGCGGCGGCGCGCCGTGCGTCCTGCCCGTCCAGCAGTGAATAGCGCGGAGCCTTGCCTGCAAGCTCAGTGAGATCGCGCATGTCTGCGGGACAATGAAGCATCGCACCGCCTGCCGCAAAGATGACCTGTTCGACCGCAAATGTCAGCGTGACGATCTGTGCGCCTTCTCCCAAAGGGGCGCGGTCAATACCGCGCACGCCCGCCAGACTGCGCGCGGACACCAGGGCAAAGGGATCGCCCGTCAGCGCCTCGGCCTCATCGCTTTCGATCAGTATGGCCTGATCGGCGGCCAGACGAAGCAACTCGCGGTTGCCCAGCGCGCCGGGCGGCACCTCGATTGGCCAAAGCGCTGTGGGGCATTGGCCCCCGCCGGTCCATGCCGCTTCTTTCAGCACTGCCGCAACGGGCTGCATCCCCGCATCGAAGGTCAGAACCAGATCGCCCGGCGCGACGGAATCCACCGCGCACCAGCCCGCAGGTCCGGCCACGCGCACGTCCCCCATCAGCCCGGTCTGGCCGACGCCGTGCCTGTCATCCGCGCTGCCAGCCCACCCAAACATGCCATCCGCCCTGCAATGATCCGCGCAAATCCGAATCGGCGCACGCTCACGCTCACGTTATCATGGCCCGGCAGGCAGCATGCAGGCTCAATCGCGGCGAACGGCGCCCATCCGTGAAATGTTCACACCCGTTCCAAACCGCCCGATCTCGTGTTTCCCGGTAAAAGCCGCCAGAATCATTGCCCGAACTCATAGCCGAAGCGATCGATATCCTCGGCGCAAAGCAATGCAACGATGCGGCGCGTTGCGACCGTATAATACTGCGCGTAGTCCCGGCCACGCGGCGCGGCGTTCTCCCAAGGCAGGTCGAGGCGAAAGCCAAGGTGATCCCAAAGCGGGCCGGCGTCGCTGGCAAAGTCCTCAAGCCGGATGAAAAGCGTGCAGCGTTCCTGCCCCCCAAGGCGCACGTACCTTCCGAACGGATGTGCGCGGACCGTGGCCCGAACGCCGGCGAGGTCCAGAAACGCGGCAAAGTCATGGGTCTTGGCCGCAGTGACGGCAGGATGGTCGAAGCTTTGGATCCGCAGCCAGTGGTAATAGCTGACCATGCGGTCCCACGGATTACGCACCAGCGTGACGACGAACGTCTGCCGCATCCATGGCGCTGGCATGAGACCCTCGATATCGCTCAGGCTGGAATGTTTCCACAGGCGGCCCGAAGTCTGAATACCGGCAAGACGTCCGCGCCGTTTGCGGGCCTTGGGGGTGTCGCCGATCAGGATGTCGTCCCGCATCGCGCGCGCCTCAAGGGCGGTAGCCAGCGATGTGCCGCCCGTCTTGGGGATATGCACGAAGACGTAGTTTCGACCCGGCGATACGATCATGGCATCACGCTAATTCAGACGTGCGATCCAAGATAGCCCCACGAAATTCTCGATTCCCTCATCTGGCTTTTTGACAAGCAAAAACCGAGGCTTACAGAACGTGTCCGCACAGGCTCGCCAATAAAAAAGGTAGCTCCCGGAGGAACTACCTTGATCGATCATGACACTGATCTGAGGAGTGGGCAGTCAGTGCTTGGCTGCAAACTCATCGACTTGGCGCTCGGCTTCGTCTTTTGCGACGCCATAACGCTCTTGAACCTTACCGACCAGCTTTTCGCGTTCGCCGGCTGCTTCCTGGACGTCGTCATCCGTAAGCTCGCCCCAGTGCGATTTGGCTGCGCCGGTCAGCTGTTTCCAGTTACCTTTGATTGTGTCCCAGTTCATATCTGCGCTCCTTTTCAGGTCTGATTTCTCTGATCTGATTTCTCTGGCGGGGCCCGCCCCGCGCTGTCTGTGATCCCTCAACGGGCCGGCGCGCGCTTGGTTCCGTACCGGCGCGATGATTTCAGACAAACTGCTCGCGCAGAAGCCGCTCTTCCAGCCCGTGACCGGGATCGAACAGGATACGGTGCCCGATACTGGGTTCGGAGCGGATCTCGACCCAGAGCACATTGTCTACCGCGCGCGCGTCGGCAACGGCCATGACCGGGCGCTTTTCGGGCTCGCACGCATCGAATCGCACGACCGCCCCCTTGGGCAGCAGCGCGCCGCGCCAGCGGCGGGGACGGAACGCGGCGACGGCGGTCAGCGCCAGCACATCGGCGCCGATAGGCAGGATCGGGCCATGAGCACTGTAATTGTAGGCGGTCGAGCCTGCTGGCGTCGACACCAGCGCACCGTCGCAGACGAGCTCTTCGAGCCGGACAAGACCGTCGACGGAAATGCGCAACTGCGCGGCCTGAGGTCCACCCCGCAAAAGCGATACCTCGTTTATCGCAAGGGCGTGATGGCGGGTGCCATCGGCAGATTCGGCGCGCATCGACAGGGGATTGATCACCTCCTCGCACGCCTCCCGCAGCCGCTCGGGCAGGTCCGTATCACCATATTCATTCATCAAAAAGCCGACCGTGCCCCGGTTCATGCCATAGACCGGGACGTCCAGTCCTTGCGTGCGGTGCAGTGTCGACAGCATGAATCCGTCGCCGCCCAGGGCCACGATCACGTCCGATGCCTCTTCGGGGACGTCGCCATACCGGGCGATCAGCGCCGCGCGGGCATCTTGTGCCGTCGGCGCATCGCTGGCGAGAAAGGCGATCTTGTGCGTCATGATGGCCAGCCTGTCATGCAGAAATCCTTGATTTTTCCGGTGCGTTCGGGTCCATCCAATGTCATCACAGTTTGCACGCCGCCACCACCACTGCCGCATCGCTGCAAGAATTTGTCGCTTTACCGGCTTACAATGCTAAATGCTATCGACTACGCAACTATGCAACGCCATTTATCCCTACGGAGCCCTTCCCATGTCAGATTCCGGTTTCTTCACCCAAGCCCTTTCAGACCGCGACCCCGAGGTTTACGCCTCGATCACAGCCGAGCTGGGTCGCCAGCGCAGCGAGATCGAGCTGATCGCCTCCGAAAACATCGTGTCGGCCGCCGTGATGGAGGCCCAGGGTTCGGTCATGACGAACAAATATGCCGAAGGGTATCCGGGCCGCCGCTACTATGGCGGGTGCCAGCATGTCGACGTGGCCGAGAATTTGGCGATCGAGCGGGCGTGCAAGCTCTTCAAATGCGGCTTTGCCAACGTTCAGCCGAACTCGGGCAGCCAGGCCAATCAGGGCGTCTTTACCGCGCTGCTGACACCGGGCGACACGATCCTCGGGATGAGCCTCGATGCGGGCGGACACCTGACCCACGGCGCGGCTCCCAACCAGTCGGGCAAATGGTTCAATGCCGTGCAATACGGCGTGCGCCGCGATACTCTGGACGTGGATTACGACCAGATGGAGGCGCTGGCCAAAGAGCATAAGCCCAAGATGATCATCGCCGGCGGCAGCGCGATCCCCCGCCACCTCGATTTCGAGCGCATCCGCGAGATCGCCGACATGGTCGGGGCATGGGTGCTGGCCGACGTCGCGCATTTCGCGGGTCTGATCGCGGCGGGCGAATACCCCTCGCCTTTCCCGCACGCGCATGTCGCGACCACCACCACGCACAAGACGCTGCGCGGCCCGCGCGGCGGCATGATCCTGACCGATGACGAGGCGCTGGCCAAGAAGTTCAACAGCGCCATTTTCCCCGGCATTCAGGGCGGCCCTCTGATGCACGTGATCGCGGGCAAGGCCGTCGCCTTTGGCGAAGCGCTGCGCCCCGAGTTCAAAGGCTACATCCAGCAGGTCGTCAAGAACGCTCAGGCGCTGGCCGATCAGCTGATGAAGGGCGGTCTGGATATCGTCACCGGCGGCACCGACACGCATGTGATGCTGGTCGATCTGCGCCCCAAGAAGGTGACGGGCAATATCGCAGATGCCGCACTTGGTCGCGCGCATATCACCTGCAACAAGAACGGCGTTCCGTTCGACCCCGAAAAGCCGACCGTGACCAGTGGTCTGCGCCTCGGCAGCCCCGCAGGTACGACGCGCGGCTTCAAGGAGGCCGAGTTCCGCCAGATTGCCGACTGGATCGTCGAAGTGGTCGACGGTCTGGCCGCGAACGGCGCGGACGGCAATGAGGCGGTCGAGGAAAAGGTGCGCGGCGCGGTTGCACAATTGTGCGAACGGTTCCCGCTTTATCCCAACATGTAGGACCAGAACGTGTCTTATTGCGGCGCTTCTGGAAACAGAGGCGCCGTTTTGCGTTCTACACGATGCCGCGCCAGCGCAGCACGACAATCACCAGCAGCGCAAGGATCAGCAGGTTGCCCACGGCCGTGGCAGAAAAACGCAACAGCCGGTCCTTGCGCCGCTCCTTCACGTCGATCAGATCCAAAGGCGCGTTCAGCGCCGCAAATGCCGCCTCGGCATCCTCGCCGCGCACGACGCGGCGCAGACGGGGATGCGCCATCATGGCCTCAAGCGCGACCAGTCGGCGACCGGCCTGGCGCGCGGATTTAGGGAGGGCGCGCCCTGCGCGCTTGAGCTTTTGCGACAGGCTGCGCCCTCGCGCACCAAGCCGCGTGCGCAGCTTTTGCTCCACCGCGTCCAGATCGGCGCGGAATGTGCTGTAGTCGACCATAACACCCCCCTTTCGCGCGCGACCCTACAGAGGCTGCACGGCGGGCTCAATGGGGCTGGATTGGTGCGCAGCGCCACGATAAGAAGATGCCCATGCTGAATATGATCGACCATGGCACCCGCACGGATGCCCCCACCCTCCTGATCGCACACGGCCTTTGCGGATCGGCGCGCAACTGGGGCGTGATCGCCAAACGCCTGTCGGACACACGCCGCGTCATCGCCGTGGACATGCGCAACCATGGGCAGAGCCCGTGGCAGCCGACACACAGCTACACCGATCTGGCCGGCGATCTGGCCGAGGTGATCGCGTCCCTCGACGGCCCGGTCGACCTGCTGGGTCATTCGATGGGCGGCAAGGCGGCGATGACGCTGGCGGTGTCGCAGCCGGATCTGGTGAACCGCCTGATCGTGGCCGACATCGCGCCGGTTCGGTATCCGCACAGCCAGATGAAATACATCGACGCGATGCGTGCCGTCGATCTGTCGGGCGTCGAGCGGCGCAGCGATGCCGCCCCGCTTCTGGAGGCCGAAGTCGACGATCCGGCGCTGGTGCCGTTTTTTCTTCAGTCGCTCGATGTCGCCAACCGTCGCTGGCGGCTGAACCTGGACGTTCTGGCGGATCAGATGCCGCAGATCATGGGATTTCCGGACGTCCAAGGCGACTACGACGGCCCAGCATTGTTTCTGTCTGGCGCGCGGTCGGACTACGTGCAGCCAGAGCATCGCGACGATATCAAACCGCTTTTCCCAAACGCCCGTTTCATGGCACTCAAAGGGGCGGGCCATTGGCTGCACGCCGAGGAGCCACGGGCGTTCGTCGATGTGGTGGGCGGCTGGCTGGAGCGGGCCGAACGCTGAATGAATCCGCGGCAAAATCTGCATATATGCGCGGCGCCCGTGACCATGCTGTCCTGACGCGCGCAGATACTACGTTCAGGCAGCGCGGCGCCGAATGCCTGAACGCTGCGGGCGCCACCTGAGGCCAATGGTCAGCCCTTCAGAACCCCCTCGAACTCCCGCCATTCCCCCGCACTCATCCCTGAATTCTCCTGCGTCACTTCTTCGCCCTTCAGCATGCGCCGCACGCAGTCGAGGGCTGTCGCGGACATCTGCGCGCCGCCCATGCGGTAGTCGTCGAAAGCGCGATAGGCGAAAGGCACCCAGTCGGCGACGATTTTGCAAATTTCGTCGGCATAGACGCGGATTTCGTACTGCGCGTGGGCATCGGCGCGCAGGCGCAGAAAATGCAGAAGGTTGTGCAGATCGACCTTCCAATACCACTGGGTGTAGATATTGGCGGGCAGGTTCATGCGGGCAAGCTCGCGCGCGAGGCCCTGCTGCCCCTCGTCCGAGATCATCTCTTCGTAGTGGTCGTAGGCGCGCATCGCGTCGTCGCGCAGGTAATTCAGCACGCGCTGCGCTTCCTCGCCTTCGAGCAGATCGCCGCGGCCCTGATTGTTGACGACGGACTGCGCGTTCAGATGTTCCGGCGCGGGGATATAGAATTCGCGGTCGAGGATCGAGTAGCGGGCCGAGTATTCATTGACGTTGGCGGTGCGGTGGCGAATCCACTGGCGGGCGACGAAGACGGGCAGCTTGACGTGCAGCTTGACCTCGCACATCTCGAACGGGGTCGAGTGCCAGTGCCGCATGAGGTAGCGAATCAGCCCCTCGTCGTTCTGCACCGATTTGGTGCCCTTGCCATAGCTGACGCGCGCGGCCTGGCAGATCGCCGCATCGTCGCCCATGTAGTCGATGACGCGGACAAATCCGTGATCCAGCACCGGATAGGCCGTATAAAGATGCGCCTCCATCCCCTGCGCTGTCGCGCGGAGCGTCGTCTGCGGCTCGGCGCGCTGCGCCTCGATTTCGGCGGTCTGCTGGGGCGTGAGGGGCATGGCGGAATCCTTGGCGCGGAAAGGTTGGCATGAGTCGGCTCAGCTTTCTGTCTAAAGCGTTTCGCGAAAAACCTGAATCCCTGATTTTCGCGAAACGCACGCACCGGTGAAGCGTAGCGCGTGTTTCGCGCCAGATTAAAGGCTGGTGGACGCGCAGGCAGATGCCGCTAGGATAAGGGGCAATTTTCAGCAATAGGAGCGCCAGCATGACGACACGCTATCTGCACACCATGGTCCGGGTTAAGGATCTGGACAAGACGATCGCCTTTTTCGAGCTGCTGGGCCTGCGCGAGACGCGGCGCATGGACAACGATGGGGGCCGCTTCACACTGGTTTTCATGGCGCCCGAGGGACAGGATGACTGCCCGGTCGAGCTGACCTACAACTGGGACGGCGATGACAAGCTTCCCGATGACAGCCGCCATTTCGGGCATCTGGCCTACCGCGTGGACAACATCTACGACATGTGCGCGCATTTGCGGGACAACGGCGTGACCATCAACCGCCCTCCGCGCGACGGCCACATGGCCTTCGTGCGCAGCCCCGACAACATCTCGATCGAGTTGCTGCAAGCCGGCGATGCGCTGGACAAGGCGGAGCCGTGGGCCAGCATGGAAAATACCGGACATTGGTAGGATAAGGCATTGGTGAGGCGCGCCCTCACCCTTCTGGCGCTGCTGCTGGCGGCGGGGCCGCTGGCGGCCGAGGGCCAGTGCAGGCTGGCGCTGGTTCTGGCGCTGGATGTTTCGGCATCGGTCGATCCGGCCGAGTATGACCTTCAGCGTCTGGGCCTTGCCGCCGCGCTGGACGCGCCAGATGTCAGGCGCGCCATCCTGCACGGTCAGGACGGCGACGTGGCGCTGGCGGTTTTCGAATGGTCGGGGCGGTTTCAGCAACAGACGCATCTGGACTGGACCGCGCTGCGCAGCAAGGCCGATATCGATCGCGCGGTTCTGGCACTGGGCACCGCCACCCGCAGCTATGAGGGATATCCCACCTCGGTCGGGCAGGCGCTGGGATATGCGTCCTCGCTGCTCCGGCGCGGGCCCGACTGCACGCGCCGCGTAGTCGACATTTCCGGCGACGGCGTCAACAATTACGGCTACGGGCCCGCCGAGGCGTATCGGCACTTCCCCTTCCGCGATGTGCAGGTCAACGGGCTGGTCATTCTGGGGGACGACCCCGAGGTCGAGGCGTTCTATCGCCGCGAGGTCTTGCGCGGTTCCGGCGCTTTCGTCGAGATCGCGCATGGCTTCGAGGATTTCCGCACGGCGATGACGCGCAAGCTCTTTCGCGAGATCAACGATATGATGCTGGGCGCGGCGACGCCTGCGCGCACGTCTCCGCATGGTTAAGGCGGGAACACTGATGCTGATGCTGGGGCTGCTGGGGTTGGGCGCCGGGCCTGCGGATGCGGCGTGCCGCCTTGCGCTCGCACTGGGTCTTGACGTCTCAGGATCCGTCGACGCGGCCGAGTATCGCCTCCAACTGGATGGCGTGGCCGCTGCGCTGACAGATGAGGACGTGCAGGCGGCCCTGTTTGCCATGCCGGGCGCGCATGTGGCGCTGGCGGTCTATGTGTGGGGCGCCGAAGACCAGCAAGCCATGTTGCTCGGCTGGACCCTTCTTGCCCGTTTGCAGGACGTACGCCGCGCGGCCACGGCTCTGCGCACGGCACAGATGCGGTTTGACGATCCCTATACCGCGCTCGGGGCGGCCATGACATATGGCGGCGCGCTGCTTGCGCAGCGACCGGACTGCTGGCGCCATACACTCGATATCTCGGGCGACGGCCCGTCCAACTCCGGTCCCGCGCCGCAAGGCGCGCTGGTGGATGCGCATCCCGCGATCACCGTGAATGCACTGGTGGTCAATCCCGCCGGCCGCGACAACGTGACCAAGGATCTGACGCATACCCGCACGCTTCTGGATCACTACCGCGCTCATGTATTGTGCGGTCCGGGTGCCTTCACCGAAACCGCGCGCGACTTTGAGGATTTCGAGGCCGCAATGACCCGCAAACTCTTGCGCGAGGTGCGTCCTGCGGCACTGTCCTGGACTGGTCGCGCAGCATCGCCGGTTCAGTAGATATAGCGGATCTGATCGGCCCAGTACCGTTCCACCCGGCGCAGGTCACCAGCGATCTTGTCGATGCCGTCCGCCCCGAGAACCCCGCCCGATTGCATGCCTTCGGCGTGACGCCCGAAAAGATCGGTCACGACGTCGCGGATCTCGCGCCCCTTTTGGGTCAGGCGCACCCGGACCGAGCGCCTGTCGATCTCGCATCTTTGATGGTGCATGTAGTCCATCTCGACCAGCTTCTTGAGGTTGTAGCTGACGTTGCTGCCCTGATAGTAGCCGCGCGATTTCAGCTCGCCCGCCGTCACCTCGTGATCTCCGATGTTGAACAGCAGCAATGCCTGAACGGCGTTGATATCCAGAACGCCGACGCGCTCGAATTCATCCTTGATTACGTCCAGCAGCAGTCGATGCAAACGCTCGACAAGGGACAGCGCATCCAGATATCCGGCCATGAAGCCCTGATCCTGGGCGGGGGGGGCCATCGATTTGTGCATGCTCATTTCTCTCTCCGTGCATAACCTGCTCAAGGAGAGAAACTGCCGCAAATTGCCAAATATTCGGTTAAACCACGCGCGGAAAACGATTATTCCATTAAAATGCGAGATACTTCGCAGGTAAAGTGAGGATCAGGCAGTATCCAGCCCCATTTCCGGCCCTGCCCCCGGCCCAGTCCCCGGCACGGACGCGATATCGTCGATCAGCGCGCCGAATTGTGCTGGCGGAGCGCTCTGGCCGCTGACCCACTGATAGAGATCCTGATCGTTTTCGTCCAGAAGCGCGTCATATACGTCCAGCTCGGCATCGCTCAGACCAGTCAGCCGCGCATGTACATAGCGCATCAGCAGAATGTCCATCTCGCGGATGCCGCGCCGCATCGAGCGCATGGTCAGGCGGCGCAAGCGGATGTCGCGTGGCTCGGACATCTGCGTCTCAGGCATCGTCGTCTCAGGCATCGTCGTCTTTCAAAAGATCGTGCAATTCTTCCTCGACGCGGGCCAGCCTTTCCGAGTTCAGCTGCATCTGGGCCGAAATCGCCCGGATCTCGT
>Ga0209309_10005209_pt1 | contig 10421 bp, 10 predicted proteins | sample COGITO_mtgs_1204_2_FD_184807 | JGI IMG/M metagenome (GOLD analysis project Ga0209309, IMG submission 184807) | Pelagic marine microbial communities from North Sea - COGITO_mtgs_120412 (SPAdes) (version 2) | ecosystem: Environmental > Aquatic > Marine > Epipelagic ...
GCTTGCGGCAAGCTTTTATCGTTCCAAAAAGAATGTTTCGAACCTACAGTGGTGTCGTAATAAGATCCGGGCTTGAATTCCCATGTACCCCAATCACCACGGCGCTTGGGTGGCACAAAGTAAATCTCAGGATTATTCTCGAGTACCGACTTCATCGGCTCTCGCGACGCGTTTTCGGCGTGATACATCTGCCGCTCTGGTGCAGACCTAGATGCCACGTTAGTAGGATCAAACTCGTTGGGAATGCCGCTCATGTTTGCCAGTCTCCTTGAAGGCGGACTTGTGTACGCATTGTCGCCATCTCCTGAAAAATATCCACTGACGTAAACCTCACCCACAAACACTGATACTGAAATGAAATAGGCACACTTACACTATATCTGGGCACGCCAAATACGGGACAACCCGCATAAGATGAGCGCCACCGCAGCGAACTTAGCTCAAGGTCAGGATCAAAGCGTGATAGGTCAGCACCAGCAGACAAACATTAGAGCCGACAAACAGCGCAAATCGAATCGGCACGGTATTGACCAATGATTGCCACAAGCTGTGGGCAATACGAATAAAGGTGTAAGCCCAAGCCCACGCCACAACAGCTCCGCTAACAACTGCACCGCTGGCACCAGCAATGGCGATAATGCAGACCACGGCGTAAAAAATGGTGGGCTGTTCCATCAGATGCGTAAAGTTATGCGCTTTCCAATTGACCTTTGCCGGCATCGTCGATTCAAGATCCACATAACGGCCACCGGGTACTGCATTCGCCAGATCGACGCCAGCCTCACCAAAGGCGCGAAAGCGGGTGACAACAACCCAAAGTATCATCACCATAGACCAGGCCACTAAAACCGCCGCGGGCGCCAAAATAGTTGTGTTCATTAAAAAATCCATTCTATTTCTCCTTATTATTATTCGGTCAAATTTGCGTCTAGTGAAACGCTAGCGCACTGCACGTCCGAACGATTTTCTATTGGCGCTAGCAACTGATTTCTCCCCACTACGAACCCAATAAGGCGCGTTTTTACCACGCAAAAGGTCACTGCTAACGCGGACCTTTTTGTCATAACTTCTGCTTAATGGGTTACGATCTCGGGATCGCCAATATGACGTCGCACCAAGGAAGCAAATCCCGAGCGGCCGATACCCTGGCTAACTAAATCAGCTTGAGCAAATCGAGCTGCGGCTGCTGAAATGGGCTTCACCTGCCTGACCTTCATATGCGCTTCGGCCACACGTTCCATATAGACAAAACTACCTACAGCCTCTGCGACACTATCTCCCACCGTTAATAAACCGTGGTTGCGCAGGATAATGGCTCGTGTGTTACCCAACGCCTTGGCGATTCTAGCACCCGCCTCGAGGCTTTGAACCTGAACTTCTTCATCGTCGAACAACGCGTGATCTTCGAAGAAAATACAGGCCTCCTGGGTAATAGGCTCCAGCAAACGAGCTTCCGAGGAAAAGGGTGTACCCCAGCCTGTGTGCACATGTACCGCGCTGACAGCATCGGGGCGCGCTGCCAAGATCGGCTGGTGAATATAGTAACCGGCAACATTCACAGCACCTTCACCCTCTATCAGAGAGCCGTCCGGGCCGACCAGCACCAGATCGGAGACCTTCGCTGCATGATAAGAAACGCCGTACCGCAGCATCCAAAAACAGTCAGTACGCTCCGGATCGCGAGCACTGATGTGACCATCGCCCAAATCGCCCCAGCGCTGAGCGGCCAGCAATCGATAGCCCAAGGCACAGTCTCGCTGACGCCGCGCACGCACTTGAGCTGGTGTAAATTCGCCTTTCTGCTGGGCCAACTTCTCGGCGCCAGACATTTAAGAACCCCTCGCCATGGTTGGCATGCCTGCGGGGATCTCCACCCAGGGTTGCTTGCGGTCACACCAGATATGAAATCCTGGCGTAAAATCATCAGCATTGTCCAAGGTGCCCGTCTTGAGGAACATCATTTCGTCTTGACCGGGGACCAAGGAATAGATGGGTGATCCACATTCGCCGCAGAAAAACCGTTGTACGGTACCACCGCTGTCGGTGTCAGAATCGGAATAGCATTTCGGCGATCCCGCAGTGAAGGTCACCGCGACTTTGGGCACGCCCCACAGAGTCGAGAAGGCAGAACCACCCTGTCGCTGACAATTTCTGCAATGACACACGCCGGCCATTAAAGGTTCGGCATTAACGACATATTTTATGTCGCCGCAAAGGCATTGACCGGTATGGTTTGGCATGCATTTCTCCTGAATTATTGACTAAAACTGACTCTAGTGTACGCAATCCCTTCAGCCAGTGACAAGCTGTATAATTTGACGCATCGCGCACTGCTTAAGTGCGTAACAGTTCGCCCGATACGACACCGCCGACAGCAGCTCAGGTCCTTTGCTGATATCTTTGGGTTAAATGTTGCTTGAAATGTTTGGCGTCCAGCGTCTCACCGGTTGCGCCAAGCATCAGCTCATCAAAGGACAAAAACTTACCCTGACCATGTACCTTGTCACGAAGCCAAGCTAACAATTGACTAAAATCACCACGACTGATGCCACCATGCAAATCCTTTACTTCACGAGTCGCCGCCGCAAACAGTTGCGCGGCCGTCATGGCGCCCAAGGTGTAAGTGGGAAAGTAGCCGAACAAGCCAGCGGGCCAGTGCACGTCTTGCAGGCAGCCATCGGTGAAATTGCCAGCAGTTGAAATATCCAGATACTCACTCATCTTGGCGTCCCAGGCATCAGGAATGTCCTTAACCTTCAAAGTGCCGGCAATCAGGTCTTTCTCGAGCTCATAGCGCAAGATGACATGCAGCGGATAGGTCACCTCGTCTGCATCTACTCGAATATGGCTGCGTTCAACCCGAGTGTATAACCGATGTAAATTGTCGACACTCCATGCTGGATCATTGGATTCATGGCCGAGAAATATACGTTGCGCTCGAGGCGCTAAAAACTGCAGAAACTCACGAGTTCTACCTGCCTGCATCTCCATCAACAAGGACTGACTCTCATGAGTGCCAGAAGACAGGGCCTCACCAACAGGTTGTCGCCGCCAGTCTGCCGGCAAGCCTTGTTCATACATCGCATGGCCTGTTTCATGGATCACACCCATCAAAGATTCAACAAAATTGCCGGTGTTGTATCTTGTCGTAATACGCACATCGTCTGGCACACCGCCACAAAAAGGGTGATGACTAATGTCCAGCCGACCGTGATCAAAGTCAAAGCCCAAGGCAGTCATAACCTCCACGCCCAACGCTTTTTGCTTGTCAATGCTGAAGTCGCCGCTTAACGGCAACACCGGCTCGACCGCCTGTTGGTTGATGACCTGCGCGGCAAATTCTGGCAGAAAACCCTTTAAATCAGCAAACACCCGATCCACCATGGCAGAGGTGGCGCCGGGTTCGTATTCATCTAACAGGGCATCGTAGGGGCTGCAGCCAAAGGCATCGGCGAGTATTTGAGCGCGCTCTCGAGTGATATCCACCACCGCTTGCAACAAGGGCTCCATGGCTGACCAGTTGTTTTCGGCACGATGAAGTCGCCAAGCCTGCTCGCATCGAGAGGTGGCCAAGCCCAATTTTTCCACGATCGACGAAGGTACTGCCGAGGCACTGACCACAGCCCGGCTGATTTCGCGCAAGTTAGCCCGCTGCCAAGGATCCAGCGACTCAGCCGCCGCACCCACAAGAAGATCCGGGACTTTATCATCGGTCACCATCTCATGTATTAACACACCCAGAGTAGACATGGCGCGAGCTCGAGACTCGCCGCCCCCGGCAGGCATCATCGCCGCCTCATCCCAGCCACAAATCGCACCCAGATGCTGAAAATCATAGATTTTATCGAAGTGCGCCTGAAGGGCGTTGTATTGCTTCATGCTTCCTTGATCCTTATGTCGGTCGTCAGCGTCATGTTTTGAATATCGCAGCGACTTAAATTTATCACGTGCTTGCTGTCAGTATTTTGCAGCAAGGCTATGCCAATAGTCTGCCCAGACCATACCTGGACCCTACCTAGACCCCACCTCGACTATGCCAAAGCTTTTTTCAGTATCGCAGCCATATCTTCTATTGCCTGATGACAACTGCTGACCACTGCGGTCTGCAGAATAAAGTTGTGCATTAGCCCTGGATAACAGTGGTAGGTCACCGGCACACCTGCCGCTTGCAAAATCTCGGTGTAAGCCTTGCCATCATCACGCAACGGGTCGAATTCCGCTGTAACGATATGCGCCGGCGGCACTTGGTGGTGATGAGCCATCCGCGACGGCGCTAGACGTGGATCAGCCAGATCTACATCGAGTCCGCCGGTATAACCCTCACTGAAGTAATTCAAAATTCTTTGATCAAGGGTCACCCCTTCGCGCAGCTGTTGTTTTGATTCGGTTTCCACCCCTAGGTCAATACCAGGATAGATCAGTAATTGAAACGCCAGGCGGGGTCCATCATTGTGGGCAAAATGATTAACGACCACTGCCGACAGGTTACCCCCGGCACTATCACCACCGATCGCGATGCGATCCGGGTCAATGCCCAGCGCGCTAGCCTGCTCGTGAATCCACTGACTGGCGGCGATACAGTCATCCACTGCCGCTGGGAATTTATGTTCTGGTGCCAGACGATAATCCAAGGCGATGACTTTGACGCCGGCACTGTTGGCCAACTGGCGGCAGGTGCTGTCATGGCTATCCAGGTCGCCGATCATAAAGCCGCCGCCATGAATAAAGATCATGCCAGGTAGAACCTGGTCGCCTGCACCTTTTGGCACATAAGCCCGCGCGCCAATTGATGCCACCGGACCCGGTATCGAAAAGTCAGTAATAGCATCGCAGGCAATGTCCTGAGTCGACTGCAACCTGGAGATCATCACATAACCGGCGCGTAGTGCCGCCAAGGGTACATCGGCGGCATGGGGTGGATTGGGGTTAGCGGCCTTGGCGGCGTCGACCACTTTTTGCAGTTCTGGATCCAGCTTGATTTCAATCATCATGATTCTGCCGTTGGTTACTATGTTTGAGGTTTCGCGCGGGTGCTCATCGCGATGTCAGGCGCGAGCATCCTCCAGAATAAAGGTTGCGCCCTTTTCCGCAATCATCACGGTCGGCGCGTTGGTATTGCCAGAGGTGATGCGCGGCATGATCGATGCGTCAATGACTCGCAGAGCCGCGACGCCATGAACCTGCAGGCGATCGTTGACCACCGCCAGGGGATCGTTACCCATCTTGCAGGTACCCACAGGATGAAAAATGGTCGCGCCTAAGTCGCCCGCCGCGGCCAGCAGCTCGGCGTCAGTCTGGACCTGCATACCGGGCAGGTACTCCTGGGGCGCATAGGGGCTCAAGGCATCCGCTTGCATAATCTTGCGGGTAAATTTAATCCCTTCGATGGCGACCTTTTGATCTTCCGGTGTTGCCAGATAATTCAGCGTGATCGACGGATAGACGCTGGCATCTTGACTCTTGATCCGCACATGGCCGCGACTCGTGGGTCGCAGATTGCACACGGACGGCGTAATCGCATTAAAGCGATGGAGTGGCTCGCCAAATTTGTCTAGCGACAAGGGCTGTACATGCCATTCGATATTGGGCGTCACTTGATCCGCATCGCTGCGGGCAAAGGCCCCCAGTTGCGAGGGCGGCATGGTGAGGGGTCCCGTCTTAAACAACAGATACTCCAAGCCCATCATGGCCTTGCCAAATAGTGAATTCATACGCTGATTCAGTGTCCGTGTGTTACTCACCTTATAGACGATACGAACCTGCAGATGATCATGCAGATTCTCGCCAACACCAGGCAGGTCGTGCACCACGTCAATTTCATGGGCCTTTAATAATTCAGCCGGGCCGATGCCGGACACCTGCAGCAGCTGCGGTGAATTGATGGCACCCGCAGCAAGAATCACCTCGCGCCTGGCGTTAATCGTTTCTACCAACAGGTTCGATCGGGTGCGCAATTGAATGCCCGTTGCGCGGGTTTCACCCGCCACTTGCTGAGTATTAATCTTGAGCACTTGGGCCTGGGTCATGACCACCAAGTTAGGTCGATCGAGGACGGGGCGCAGAAAACCCCGCGTACCGCTCCAGCGCGTGCCGCGTTTTTGATTGACCTGAAAATAGCTGTTACCGAAATTATCACCGCGATTGAATTCTTCAATCTTCGGGATACCGGTCTCCGCCGCTGCCTGCCGCCAAGCATCGAGGATTGGCCAGTTGACTCGGCGCTCTTCAACGCGCAATTCTCCGCCCTCGCCATGGAAGTCGTCGGCCCCGTGCTGATAGTCCTCTGACAGCTTGAAGACCGGCAACACCTCATCCCAGGACCAGCCACGATTACCCAGTGCGGCCCAGTGGTCATAGTCACTGCGCTGACCGCGCATATAAATCATCGCGTTAATGGATGAACAGCCACCCAGGCCTTTACCGCGCGCATAGCCAATACTGCGACCATTGAGGCCAGGCTCAGCCTCTGTGGTGTAACACCAATCGGTACGTGGATTATTGATAGTGTATAGATAGCCGACGGGGATATTAATCCAAAAGTAGTCGTCTTTACCGCCAGCCTCAACCAGCAGCACCCGATTCTGCGGGTCCTTCGATAAGCGATTGGCAAGCACGCAGCCCGCAGTGCCGGCACCAATAATAATGTAATCGAATGAATCCATGGGTACTCGAATCAGGTGAAAGGCCTATGGTGAGCTTTTTCAAGTCCAGCGTCCAGAGCAGCGCACTGCGGCTTAACGAGAATTACGGGTTGGTCGCCGAGCGATTTATCAGGTACTTTCCGACCCCGTAAGCACTGATGAGCAACCACACCACCTCGATAGTAAAGGAGGACAGGTTGAAGTTGAAGAGCAACGATACCAGGATCAACAAGGCACCGAGTCCATTAATCAGGGAATACATCAAACCGTTCAGCGCCAACCGGCCCAGCTGCAAACTGAGATACGTGCCCAGGACGCAGACTACCCCCAGGTTGCCCACAAAGTCATACCACGCGTATTCCATCATCTACCCAATCTCTGCCGACCCTAAAGCCAATGATTATAAGGGCATCCTGACATGCTATCGGTATTTTTTGCTGGCCAGCGATTGTTTTAGCACCGGCTAAAACCGGAGATATCGGCGGCGCACTCACGAGACTGGCATTTATGCACCAGACCTTTAAACTACGGTTTTCCCCAAGCCTGCCCCCATGACTGACCAACCTTCACCCATAGAGTCACCCTGTATCTCGATCTGTACGCTAGATGAACAGGATATCTGCACCGGTTGCCTCCGCAGCCTTGCGGAGATCGGCCGCTGGGCCTCTGCCAATGACCGGGAAAAAATGCGAGTCATGGACAATATTGAGGGCCGCCGGCGCCGAGCGCTCGACAACTAAACCGGCGGCGCATCAGCCACACCAGCACACCGCTAAATAACCACGAGCTAGCGACCTACCTCAAAAGCGCCTGGCTGCAGGTCGTTCTAAAAGGTCTGGGCTAAGTGTTATAGTCCCTGCCTACAACAGAAGATAGACCGTGCGTATCGCGATTGCCGGGATCATCCACGAGACCAATACCTATTGCCGGGACCAAACCACCACCGTCGATTTTCAACAATTTCGGGGCACAGAGACCCGTATCAGTTGCGCGCTGGCAATCTGCGCTGAACTGGGCATTGAGGTTGTGCCGTTACTGGTTGTCTCAGCACAACCCAGCGGCTTGAGCTGGAGACCTACCACGCCTTCAAGGCTGAAATACTGCAGGGGCTGGCGCCGCAACTACCCATTGTCGGGATCTTTCTGGATCTTCATGGCGCTGGTGTGGTCGATGGTATCCATGATCTTGAAGGCGATCTGGTCCAGGCGATCCGCGATCTGGCGGGTCCAAGCACTGGGATTGTGGCGACCTTTGACCTCCATGGCAACATCACCGCCGCCATGGTTGAAGCCCTGGACGGCACCTTTGCGTGTCATCAGTACCCGCACATTGATCTGCATTGGCGCGCCCGTGAGGCCATCAAGCTCATCAGGCGAATGGCCACCGAAAATTTAAAACCTGTATCTTATGTGGAAAAGCTGCCCATGTTGATGCCCACCACCACGACCTTCAGCGGTATCGGCAAAGCACACCTGGCAATCATGCTGGCGGCGGAAGAAGAGCCCGGATCATTGATGTTAGCTGGTTTCACGGTTTCCCCTACGCCGAGACTCCGGACGTTGGCATCAATATCGTGGTCACCACCGACGGCGACCGCGAACAGGCGGCGAGGATTGCCAAGGGTCTGGCCACCGACCTGTGGGCCGCCAGAGAAGATTTTCGCGCTCAAGACTTGTCGGCTGCCGAGGCAGTCGCCGCGGCCATGGCGAGCCAAGCACATCTCGTGGTGATCAATGAAACCTCAGACAATTGTGGTGGCGGCACACCCGGCGACACCACTCACTTGCTGAAGGCCATGCTCGACGCCCAGCTTGAGCGCGCTTGTTTCGGTTTTATTGTCGACCCCGAGGTGGCCCAGCAAGCCAGCGATGCGAGCGTTGGCGCAACGATTCAGGTCGAACTGGGCGGCAAGTATGGCAACCTCCATGGCCAGCCACTGCCACTGACTGCACAGGTTAGATCCTTGCACGACGGAAAACTGCGAATGCTCGCCATGTTCAAAGGCATGCCCCTGCATCTTGGCAAAATGGCCAGACTGGTGGTCGATGGCATAGACATTATCGTCGCCTCAAAGCGTTCTCAGACCTTTGATATTGGGCCCTTTCAGGCCCTCAGCATCGACGTGACGGCGTACGAAATCGTCGCCTTGAAGTCTTCCAATCATTTTCGCGCCGGTTTCACAGACATCGCCGCTGAGATTATCACCGCTGACACCCCTGGGCTCACCACCCACAAGGTCGAGATTTTTCCGCGCCAGTTCGCCACCGGTCCATTGTGGCCCATTGATGCCGCGGCCAGCTATCCTTAGCCGTGCTCAATAACCCGGCAGAAAACCGGCTCTGTCATCGACAACCTAGGTCGAGAATCGTGTCGGGGCAACCGCCTCGACACTGTCTCGCAGCCGTTTATCAGCCGCTGACAAGCTGGTTTTGAGTAGCAGATGGCGAGCCAGATTCGCCATCCCTGGTGCACTTTGAACCCCGTAGCCGCCCTGACCGGCAAGCCAAAAGAAACCCTTGGCTTGCGCATCGAAACCCACCACAAACGTCTTGTCCGGCGCGAAGGTGCGCAGACCCGCCCAACGATGATTGATGGACTGAATATCCAGGTCGACAACTCGCAGGAATCGATCCATCGCCACCGCAATATCCAACTCATCTGCTTGCGCATCACAGGGTACCGACGGGGTTTCATCTGCCGGTGACAGCAGAATTTGGCCCGCATCTGGCTTAAAGTAAAATTGCTCATCGACATCAATCAACAGTGGCCAATCGGTGATATCCACCGAGGGTGGCGCTTTGAGCAAGATAGCCGTGCGCCGCTTGGGCACCAAACCCAACGGCTTCACTGCCGCCAGCGCCGCGACCGAGTCAGCCCAAGCACCTGCGGCATTGACCACAATCGCCGCAGTCACTGTCTCGGCGCCCAGATCAACCTGCCAAAGGCCTTCGTGATAACGCAGCCCCTTAACCCCGGACCGCGTCCGTAATTCACCATCCCGTCGTTGATATAAACGCAGATACCCTTGCAGGATCGCATCCACGTCCAGGTCACCGCCCACTGGATCGAGAAGACCCTGGGCCAGGACATCTGGCTTTACAATCGGCACTCGCCGAACCAGATCCTCGGCGCTCATGGCGATCAATGAGGGATTTTCTGCCTGCATCTCGGCGATACTCGAGGCCTGGGCTGGCGTTCCCACAAACAACGCATCCCGAGGCCGAAGCAGGGGGCTGTCTGTAAACTCGGCCGGTGGGCTGCGAAAGAAACTTTCGCTGGCGGCAGTCAGGTTTTGGACGACAGCGTTACCATAAGTGGGCGCATAGTATGCCGCTGATCGGCCCGTCGCGTGCATGCCCGGTCTGGCTTCCAACTCCAACAACAGCACCTTGGCATCTGCAGCCAATTCCGCTGCCGCCGACACGCCGGCTATACCGGCGCCAATCACAATAATATCGTACATATCTTCCTCACCCGAATGATCCCTGCAAGGGCTACTCAAACGCCTAACCATACAACGTCAGCGGCCGGTATACGACAACCTTTTAGGCTATAGGACACTGTCGAGAGACTTGTGGTTAGCCCGCTTCTGATCGCAAGCGACAACTAGACCCGCAGTCTTAACCACTGGATTCGGGACAACCGATAAAACGCAACAGGCCCCAAGTCATCCATTTCTTCTCGATCATACTCAAAACCGAGTTTCTTCACGACCCCGATGGAAGCGGTGTTTAGTGGATCAATCGTGGCGTAAATATCTGCCAGAGCACTCATACTGAA
>Ga0209309_10005217_pt1 | contig 10409 bp, 9 predicted proteins | sample COGITO_mtgs_1204_2_FD_184807 | JGI IMG/M metagenome (GOLD analysis project Ga0209309, IMG submission 184807) | Pelagic marine microbial communities from North Sea - COGITO_mtgs_120412 (SPAdes) (version 2) | ecosystem: Environmental > Aquatic > Marine > Epipelagic ...
CTAATGGAACACTAATATTTATTTCTTTAGCTGCATCTACTACTCCTTGAGCAAGAACATCGCATCTCATTATTCCGCCAAAAATATTTACTAAAATTCCTTTAACATTTTTATCTGATAGAATTATTTTTAATGCAGCAGAAACTTTTTCTTTTGAAGCGCCCCCACCTACATCTAAAAAATTAGCTGGCTCTTTTCCATATAATTTAATTATATCCATAGTTGCCATAGCTAATCCTGCTCCATTAACCATACAACCAATGCTTCCATCTAATTTAATATAAGCTAGATCATGTTTGCTTGCCTCTATTTCTGTTGGGTCTTCTTCATTTAAATCTCTTAGTTCAACAATTTCAGGATGTCTAAATAAAGCGTTAGAGTCAAAATTTACTTTTGCGTCTAAACAAATTATTTTTTCTTCTTTAGTTAAAATTAATGGATTAACCTCCACCATATTTGCATCAGTACTTATAAACATTTGATAAATTGATTTTATTAGTGAAATTGCTTGTGTTTTTGCACTATCACTTAAGCTAAATATTTTAACTATTTCCTCACAATCTTTGTCTGAGATTTCATTATTTATATCAACTTTAGTTGTTATAATTTTTTCAGGTGAGCTACTTGCTACTTCTTCAATATCCATTCCACCTTGATCGCTAGATATGAAAGCTATTTTAGAACTGGCCCTGTCCACTAAACAAGATAAATAAAACTCTTTATCTATGTTCGAAGACTCCTCAACATATAATCTTTTTACTTCTCTTCCCTCAGGACCTGTCTGATGAGTAACTAAAGTTTTTCCCATCAATTCATTCGCTGCATCGGCTAATTCTTCAATAGTGTCTAAAATTTTTACTCCACCTGCTTTACCTCTTCCTCCAGCATGGATTTGGGCTTTTAAAACATATTTTTTTGTATTTAATGATTTAGCTTTCTCTACTAATTCATCAACAGAAAGAGCAAATACTCCTTCTGGAACAATTGCACCATATTTCTTTAAAATCTGTTTGGCTTGATGTTCGTGAATGTTCATTATTACTTAGAAAGATCAGGATCTATTTTAGATGCTGCTTCCCAAAGAGCTTTAACTGCATCAATTGAATGCATAAATTCTTTTTTTTCTTTATCGTCTAAATCAATTTGCTCTATTTTTTCTACCCCATCTTTTCCTATAATCACTGGAACACCAGCGTAAACATTGTTTACACCATACTCTCCATTTAATTGAATGGCACATGGTAGTAATTTTTTTTCATCTTTTAAATATGCTTCAGCCATCTGAACTCCTGATGCTGCAGGCGCATAAAATGCAGATCCTTTTTCAAGATATTTAACTATTTCAGCACCACCATCTCTAGTTCTTTGATTTATTTCCTCTAATCTTTCTTGAGAAATTTTTCCCTCTTTTACTAAATCTAGCAAAGGTTTTCCTGAAACTTTTGTAAATCTAGGCATTGGTACCATGGTATCTCCGTGTCCACCCATTACCATTGCATCAATTTCTTTAACCGGAACATTTAATTCTAAAGATAAAAATAATTTAAATCTTGAACTGTCTAATATTCCAGCCATTCCAACAACTTTGTTGGCTGGTAAACCTGAAAACTTTTGAAAAGCCATAACCATGACATCTAAAGGATTGGTGATACATATTACAAATGCATTAGGAGCGTTTTGCTTAATTCCTTCTGCAACTTGTTTAATAATTTTTAAGTTTATTCCTAACAAATCATCTCTGCTCATGCCTGGTTTTCTTGGGACACCAGCAGTAATAATAATTACATCAGAGTCTTTGATGTCTTTATAGTCATCTGTACCTGAAAATTTAACATTAAAACCATCCACTGATGAAGATTGTGCAATATCAAGAGCTTTTCCTTTTGCTATTCCACTTGCTACATCAAACAAAACTACTTCATTTACTAATTCTTTTGTTCCAATTAAATGTGCTAAAGTTCCACCTATTTGACCTGCTCCAATTAAAGATATTTTAGTCATTTCTTTCCTATTTCATTGTTGGCATTACAAATTCCGCGTTTGAACGAATACCTGATGGCCATCTTGATGTTACTGTTTTTAATTTTGTATAAAATTTTATTCCTTCCATGCCGTGCATTGCACTATCTCCAAATAAAGATCTTTTCCAACCTCCAAAACTATGAAACGCCATTGGAACTGGAATTGGAACATTAATACCAACCATACCTACTTGAATTTTACTTGCAAAAGTTCTGCCTGCATCTCCATCTCTAGTATAAATGCTTACTCCATTTCCATACTCGTGGTCATTAATTAATTTTGCTGCATCTTCAAAAGTTTTTACTCTAACAACTGATAGAACTGGACCAAATATTTCTTCTTTATAAATTCTCATATCCTGATTAACATGGTCAAACAAACAACCACCGATATAGAAACCATTTTCATAGCCTTGAAGTTTTAAATTTCTTCCATCTACAACTAACTTTGCACCCTCTTCGACACCAAGATCTACATAACTTTTAACTTTTTCTAAATGTTCTTTTGTAACTAAAGGCCCCATTTCAGATGTTTTATCCATACCTGGGCCAACTTTTAAAGCTTCTGCTTTTTTTGATAGCCTTGAAACCAATTCATCACCTATATCTCCGACGGCCACTGCAACAGATTGAGCCATACATCTCTCACCAGCTGAACCATAAGCTGCACCCATTAAACCATTAACGGCACCATCTAAATCACAGTCAGGCATAACTACTAAATGATTTTTTGCTCCACCTAACGCTTGAACTCTTTTTTCATTTTTAGCTGAATTTTCGTAAATATATTTAGCAATAGGTGTTGATCCTACAAAACTTACTGCTTTTATATCTTTGTTCTCTAAAATAGCATCAACAGACTCCTTATCACCATTAATAACGTTAAATACACCATCTGGAAGTCCCGCTTCTTTTAAAAGTTCTGCTAATTTAATTGCACATGAAGGATCTTTTTCTGAAGGCTTAAGTATAAATGTATTTCCACATGCTATAGCTATTGGAAACATCCACATTGGAACCATTGCTGGAAAGTTAAAAGGTGTAATTCCAGCTACAACTCCTAATGGCTGTCTCATTGACCAGCTATCAACATTAGTTCCTACATTTTCTGAAAACTCACCCTTTAATAAATGGGGGATTCCACAAGCAAATTCGACTACCTCTAATCCTCTTGTTAATGAACCTTGGGCATCATCATAAACTTTACCATGTTCAGAAACTATCAATTTTGTAAGTTCATCAGAATTCTTTTCGATTAATTCTTTAAATTTAAACATTACTCTTGCTCTTTGAAGAGGAGGTTTTAATGACCATGCTTCAAAAGCTTTTTTTGCAACTTCTACTGCTTGATCTAGATCTGATTTTGAAGCAAGTCTTACTTCAGACTCTTGTTCTCCAGTTGCAGGGTTATAGACTTTACCCTTTTTATCAGATGAACCTGGAATAACCTTTCCACCAACGAAGTGCTCTATTAATTTCATGAATACGGTCTTTTAAATCAAAAATACTTGTTAGTCTATTTAAACATTAGCTGTAGCAATCATTTTTTTAATTTCTGCAATTGCTTTTGCTGGATTCAAGCCTTTTGGACAAGCATTTGTGCAATTTAGAATAGTGTGGCATCTATAAAGTTTTAATTCATCGGCAACTTTTTTTAATCTTGCTTCTCTTTCCTCGTCTCTACTGTCAATGATCCATCTATAAGCTTGAAGCAGAACTGCGGGACCTAAATATTTATCACCATTCCACCAGTAGCTAGGGCAAGAAGTTGAACAACATGCGCACATAATACATTCATAAGCACCATCAAGTTTAGCTCTTTCTTCTTTGGATTGTACAATTTCAGCTGTTTCTTTCGTTGAGTTATTTTTCAACCAAGGTTCAATTGATTGATATTGTTTGTAAAGTCCATCTAGATCACCAATCAAATCTCTTTTAACTTTTAAATGTGGTAAAGGATAAATATCTATATCCCCATCAATTTCTGCATGAGGTGTGGTACATGCAAGACCATTTTTACCTCCCATGTTCATAGCACAAGATCCACAAACTCCATGTGCACAAGATCTTCGGTAAGCTAATGTTGGATCAATTTCATTTTTGATTTTATTTAAAATATCTAAAACTTTTGAAGGACAGTTGTCCATATCGACTTCATAGGTATCTAATCGAGGATTTTCTTCTGTAGAAGGGTCCCACCTATAGACATTAACTTTTCTAATATTTTTTGAGCCAGTTTTGTCTTGATAATATTTACCTTTAATTACTTCAGAATTTTTAGGTAAATTTATTTGTACCATTAATATACTCTTTCTTGTGGAGGAAAATATTGTACTTCATTTGTCAAAGTAGATTTATGTACCTCTCTATAACTAATTTTTGTTTTTTTACCATCACACCAAGCAAGTGTATGTTGCATAAATTTTTCATCATCTCTTTTAGGAAAATCCTCTCGAGCGTGTGCTCCTCTACTTTCTTTTCTATTATATGCAGAGTCAACTGTTACTACAGCTTGTCTAATTAAATTATCAAACTCTAAAGTTTCTACTAAATCAGTATTAAATATTAATGATTTATCTTTTACTGATATAGAGTCTAATCCATCGTAAGTTTTTCTTATTTCTTCAACACCTTCTTGAAGAGTTTTTTCTGTTCTAAAGACCGCACATTTAGATTGCATTGTTTTCTGCATCGCCAGTCTTAACTCAGCTGTACCAGTATCTCCTTCTGCATTTCTAAGTTTATCAAACCTATCCAAACATTTTTGAGTTTCAGACTCTCCGATCTCCTCATGAGGTGTTCCTGGTTTAACTAACTCAGAAGCTCTTTTTGCTGCTGCTCTTCCAAAAACAACGAGATCAATTAAAGAGTTAGATCCTAGTCTATTTGCTCCATGAACTGAAACACATGCTGCCTCTCCAATTGCCATTAATCCAGGAACAGTTTTTTCAGAACCATTCACTGTCAAAACTTCTCCTTTATAGTTTGTTGGAATGCCTCCCATATTATAATGAACAGTTGGCACAACTGGAATTGGCTCTTTAGTAACATCAACATTTGCAAACAACCTTGCGGCATCAGTAATTCCTGGTAATCTACTTTCAATAATTTCTTTATCTAGGTGACTTAAATTTAGATGAACGTGATCCTGTTCTTTTCCAACTCCTCTTCCTTCGTTAATTTCAATTGCCATTGACCTACTTACTACATCTCTAGATGCTAAATCTTTTGCATTAGGAGCATATCTCTCCATAAATCTCTCACCTTTTGAATTTGTAAGGTATCCTCCTTCACCTCTAGCTCCTTCTGTTATTAAAGTGCCATGACCATATATTCCTGTTGGATGAAATTGTACAAATTCCATATCCTGCAAGGGTAGTCCTGCTCTTAACACCATTGCATTTCCATCACCTGTACATGTATGAGCTGATGTGGCTGAATAATATACTTTTCCATAACCACCTGTTGCGATAATTACAGTATGTGCTCTGAATCTATGAATTGTTCCATCATTTAAATTCCATGCTATTAATCCTTTGCACTCCCCATCTTTCATTAATAAGTCTAAAGCAAAATATTCAATAAAAAACTCTGTGTTGTGTTTAAGAGCTTGTCCGTAAAGAGTATGTAATATTGCATGACCCGTTCTATCTGCAGCCGCACATGTTCTTTGAACTATGCCGTTACCATAATTTTTTGTCATTCCACCAAAAGGTCTTTGGTAAATTTTTCCTTCTTCAGTCCTACTGAACGGAACACCATATTTTTCTAATTCAATTACTGCTTTTGGAGCTTCTTTGCACAAGTACTCGATACTATCTTGATCACCTAACCAATCAGCACCTTTGACAGTATCATACATGTGCCATCTCCAATCATCTTCACCCATATTTCCTAAAGCAGCTGAAATACCACCTTGAGCAGCTGAAGTGTGACTTCTTGTTGGAAAAACTTTTGAAATACAAGCTGTTTTTAAACCAGCCTCACTCAAACCTACAGCGGCTCTTAAACCAGAACCACCTGCTCCAAGAACTACTACATCATATTCATGATCAATAATTTTATAAGAACTCATTAGTTAAGATTAAATAGAAAAATAATTGTTAATAATGGAATTATTATAGCAGAAATTAATAAAAGTCTGTTTGCGACATATTTGATTTTATCGTCCTTTATATAGTCTTCAAAAACCTCACTGATACTTAATGCTGAAAAAAAATAAGCGAAAATAATAAATAAGCTAAATAAAAATTTAGAAACTGAGTTAGAAAAAAATTCTACTAATTCGAAGTAATTACTATCGTAAATTGCTATAAAATTTACTGCAAACCAAAACATTAAAGGTAATAAGATTACTGATGATATTTTTAAAAATATCCATTTTTTTGCAGCTAAATTCATATTAAATAAAGTTTTTACCTATTAAATAAATCAAAATGGTTAATAGAAATGATCCAAAGATAACTATAAGACCTGAGATGCGAGTTGTTTGTAATTCAAAACCATATCCCATGTCCATTATCAGATGTCTAACTTCACTTAAAATTTGAAAACTAAAAGACCAAACTAAACCTAAAGCAATAAATTTTCCTAACATCGAATTTAAAAGTTGATTTACTAAATTATAATTTGTGTCTCCTAAAACTAATAAAGAAACCCAAATACAAATTAATGTTATTGCAACAATATTAATAATTCCTGTTATTCTATGAGAAATAGATACTAATGATGAAATGTGCCATCTATAAATTTGTATATGGGGAGATAAAGGACTTTTATTTTCCATAAAAATCATTTTTAATTAATGTTTCGGCGATCTCAACTGCATTTAAAGCTGCACCTCTTAAGAGATTATCTGACACAATCCACATATTTAATCCATTAGTAACAGTTTTATCTTCTCTTATTCTTGAAATAAAAGTTTCATCTTTACCCTCTGCTTCTAAAGGTGTTGAATAACCTCCATCAGCTCTTTCATCAATTACTTTACAACCTTCAAAATTATTTAAAGCATCTCTAACTTTTTCTAATGAAAAAGAGTTTTGAAATTCGATATTCACCGACTCTGAATGAGAAACTAATACAGGCAATCTTACACAAGTGGCTGTTAGATTTATGTCTTTATCTAAAATCTTTTTTGTTTCATTTGTCATCTTAAGTTCTTCTTTTGTGTATCCTTCATCCGAAAACACATCTATATGAGGAATTGCATTAAATGCGATTTGTTTAGTAAAGTTTTTAGACACTACTTTATTATTGTTTAAAACTTGTTTTGTTTGTTCAATCAATTCATCCATAGGCGCTTTACCTCCTCCTGAAACTGACTGATATGTTGATACAACTATTCTTTTAATTTTGAATAAATCATGCAAAGGTTTTAATGCTATAACAAGTTGAGCTGTTGAGCAGTTTGGATTTGCAATAATATTTTTCTTTATATTGTTTAAATGATCTGAGTTAACCTGTGGAACTATTAAAGGAACATCTGGATCCATTCTATAAAAACTTGAATTATCAATTACCAAAGAATGCTTAGCTGCAATTTCGGCAAAATTTTCTGAAATTTTTCCTCCAGCTGCAAAAAAAGTAATTTTAACTTTTGAAAAATCAAAAGTTTCTAGATCAATTACCTCATGTTCTTTGCCATTAAAATTAATTTTAGAACCAGCACTTCTTGAAGATGCTAATAAATATAAATTATCTATAGCAAGCTCCTTTTTTTCCAGAACTTCCAATATTTTTCTGCCTACATTACCAGTGGCTCCAACGATAGCTATATTCATGATTTTGTTGAAGTTTATACTAAATGAAAGGCAAATCGCAAACGATTCCAGTACAAATATTACCGTTTATCTCAGCTTTAACGCCTTGGGACACTTCCCAGTAAGGTTTTTTCATCATTGCTATGCCAATAACTTTTTCAAAATGTGGGGAATAGCATGCTGATCTCAATTCTCCGATAATATTATCCTCTTCATCTTTTAGATCTAATGATCCTGATAAACTAACTTCTTTAGCATCAAGTTTAATTCCCATTAATTTTTTTTTTATTCCATCTGATCTAACTTTTTTTAATTCTTCTTTTCCTAAAAAATTGATTTCACTATCTAATGAAACATATTGATCAAAACCACATTCTAAAGGATTATCATTATTATCAAAATCATTACCATAAGAGAGCAACCCACTTTCAATTCTTTCAATCAAATTGGGGCAACCCGGTTTAACATTAAATTCTTTTCCTACTTCAAAGAGGTAGTCATACAATCGTTGGCCTGATTGTGTATCTTGAACATACACTTCATATCCTCCTTGTTTAGACCAACCTGATCTTGCAATTAGATGTTGAGCTCCTTCAAAGTCAAAATAACTAAAACCAAAAAATTTTAATTCTTTAATTATTTTTCCAAATACTTTCTCCATTAAATCAAAAGACTTAGGACCTTGGACTGCAATAATATCAACAATTGGCTCAATAATTTTTACATCAAATTTATATCCAGAGGCCAAACCTTTTGCAAAAAAGATTACATCTGAGTCAGCAATCGATATCCACCATTTATCTTCTGCTAATTTTAAAACCACAGGATCGTTAACTAAATTTCCCAAACCATCAATGATTGGACAATAGTAACATCTGCCTATTTTTGATTTTGATAAATCTCTACACGTCATCAATTGAACAAGTTTTGCAGAATCTTTTCCTTGAATTTCGACTTGTCGTTCTGCTGCAACATCCCAAACTTGTACATCTTTTTTTAAATGCTCATAAGAATCTGCAATAGATCCAAATGCAGCTGGTAAAAGCATATGATTGTAAACAGTGTATGCAGTTACACCCTGTTTTTCTATTCTAGAAGTATAAGGTGTACTTCTAAGTCTTCTAGATTTTGCTATTGAATAATTTTTCATTTTTGTAAAAATTCCAAGACTTTCTCTCGTATTTCAAAAGCTTTTTCAATCATAATCATATGCCCACATCCATCAATAATATGGGTAGTTGAGTTTTCAACCATATTTGCAAACTTTTTTCCAACTTCAATGTTAACCATTTTATCTAAGGCGCCGAATACAAACATTGAAGGACAATCAATAGTTTTTACAGCATTTGAACCATTCAAATAATTATTACATGCAACAAGATCTACTGCTAATATTTTTCTTATATCTTTTGGGGATTGGATGATTCTTTTTATAGGATTTCCACCTATAAATTTTTTTGATCCCTCATAACACCACTTCATCATTAATTTAACAGCATCTGGGTCTCCATTTTCTGCTAAGTCTATTAAATCTTGATTAACAGGCATTTTATAAGATCCTCCCATGAAAACTAATTTTTGTAATCTACTCTTATATTTATTTGAGTATTCAAGCATCTCTAAACATCCTTGAGAATGTCCAACCAAAATAACTTTGTCTAATTTTAATTTAACAAAAACTTTTTCTAGCCAGTCAGCAATATTTTCTATCGAATTAAGACAGGGACCATCTGAGTTGCCATGTCCAGGAAGATCAATTGACAATACATTAAAATTTTTATTTGAAAAAAATTGCTCGACTAGAGACCAAACAATGTGTGAAAGGCCACTACCATGAAGAAAAATAATAGTTTCTTTTTTAAGGTCTAATTGTTGTCCAGCATCTGATGCATGAACATTTTTATTTTCTAACTCAAATATCAAATTATTTCCTAAAATTGTTTTCTTAATTCAAATTTCTGAATTTTTCCTGTTGATGTTTTTGGTAATTCACAGAAAACAACTTTTTTAGGAACTTTAAAGCCTGCTAAAGTTTCTTTACAAAAATCTATTAATTCTTTTTCTGTAACTGGTTTGTCTTGAACCATTTCTATAAATGCACATGGAACTTCTCCCCACTTATCATCAGGTTTAGCAACAACTGCTGCAATAGATACTGATGGATGTTTTGCAAGCGTATTTTCAATTTCAATAGATGAAATATTTTCACCTCCAGAAATAATTATATCCTTAGATCTGTCCTGAATCTTAACATATCCGTCGGGGTGCATAACTGCTAAATCACCTGTATGAAACCAGCCACCAGACATCGCTTTGTCTGTTGCATCTTTATCTTTAAAATACCCTTTCATTACAACATTTCCTCTGATCATAATTTCACCAATGGTTTTTCCATCATGTGGAACTTCCTTCATTGTTTCAGGGTCCATAACTGTAACCCCTTCGGTGTTTGGGTATCTAACACCTTGTCGTGCTTTAATTTCATTTTGTCTATCCTCGTCAAAACTATTCCATTCATCATTCCAAGCACATTGAGTCACATGGCCATAAGTTTCTGTTAATCCATAAACATGCATTACTTCAAAGCCAAGATCTTTCATTTTCTTAAAAATTATACTAGGTGGTG
>Ga0209309_10005218_pt1 | contig 10408 bp, 11 predicted proteins | sample COGITO_mtgs_1204_2_FD_184807 | JGI IMG/M metagenome (GOLD analysis project Ga0209309, IMG submission 184807) | Pelagic marine microbial communities from North Sea - COGITO_mtgs_120412 (SPAdes) (version 2) | ecosystem: Environmental > Aquatic > Marine > Epipelagic ...
CATAACGCCGCCGATCCCCTCGGCACCGGCATCGTCAGCGACGACGGTCATGGCGGGGGTCAGGGGGTATTCTTTACCATCAAGGGCGAGGATGCTCTCCCCCTCCTTGGCAAAGCGGACGTGGATGTTGCCCGTCACCTTTGCCGCATCGAAAACGTGCAGCGGGCGGGCGCGGTCATAGGTCACGTAATTGGTAATATCGACCAGCGCAGAAATCGGACGCAGACCGATCGCGATCAGCCGCTGCTGCATCCATTTCGGTGATGGGCCGTTGGTGACGCCGCGGATCAGCCGTCCGGTGAACAGCGGGCAAGCCTCAGCCGAAACTTCGTCGGTCAGGGACACGGTGATGGGGCTGTCAAACTCACCCTTGATCTGGGCCACGCCAGCAGGCTTCAACGTGCCAATGCCGCGCGCAGCAAGGTCACGCGCCACGCCCCGCACGCCGAGCGCATCTGGGCGGTTTGGCGTGATCGCGATCTCGATGGTCGGATCGTTCATGCCAGCGAAGTCGATATAGCGTTGGCCAACCTCAGCCGTTTCGGGCAGCTCGATGATGCCGTCGTGTTCGTCGGACAGCTCCAGCTCACGCTCGGATGCCATCATGCCGAAGGATTCAACGCCACGGATTTTGCCGACCTGAATGGTGATGTCGAGGCCGGGAATATAGTCGCCGGGCTGCGCCACGACGACCTTGATGCCCGCGCGCGCGTTCGGCGCACCGCAGATGATCTGCTGCTCACCTGTTGCGGTTTCCACAGTGCAAATGCGCAAGCGATCCGCGTCGGGATGCTGCTCCGCCTTTTTGACGTAACCAATGCGGAACGTGCCAAGGCGATCGGCGGGATCCTCCACGCCCTCAACCTCAAGCCCCAGATCGGTCAACGCATCAAGGATTTGGTCGAGTGTCGCCTCGGTTTCGAGGTGCTCTTTCAGCCAGTTCAGGGTGAATTTCATGGCTGGTCTCCTATCGTGTTCGGCAGTTCGGCAATGTTACGGCGTGCGGCGATCAAAGACCGGCTTGCACCATCGGACGGTCCAGCGCGCTGAAACCGTAGTGGCGCAGCCAGCGTAGGTCGCTGTCGAAGAAGGCGCGCAGGTCGGGGATGCCGTATTTCAACATCGCCATCCGGTCGATGCCCATGCCGAAGGCGAAGCCCTGGAATTTCGTCGTGTCGATGCCGCCAGCGTTCAACACATGCGGGTGGACCATGCCGGAGCCGAGAACCTCGAGCCAGCTGTCGCCCTCCCCCACGCGGACCTGACCGTTTTCCCATGAACACTGGATATCGACCTCGGCCGAGGGTTCCGTGAACGGGAAGTGCGAGGCGCGAAAGCGGGTGCGAACCTCACGGCCAAAGAATGCGGTGAAGAATTCCTCAAGCGTCCACTTCAAGTTCGCCATGGAGATATCCTCACCCAAGGCCAAGCCCTCGATCTGGTGGAACATCGGTGTATGCGTCTGGTCGTAATCGGCACGGTACACGCGGCCCGGCGCGATGATGCGACATGGCGCGCCGTGTTTTTGCATGTGACGGATTTGAACTGGTGACGTGTGTGTGCGCAAGACGTGCGGTGGGCGGTTATCGCCAGCAGCACGTGCAGTGTAAAACGTGTCCATCTCGGCCCGCGCGGGGTGGTGCGATGGAATGTTCAGCGCGTCGAAGTTATACCAATCCGTCTCGATCTGCGGCCCCTCGGCCACGGAATAGCCCATGTCAGCGAAGATCGCTGTGACCTCCTCGGTCACTTGGCTGATCGGATGGATTGAGCCCTGACGCTGCGGGCGCGGGGTCAGGCTGACGTCCATCCATTCGGAGCGCAGGCGTTCCTCTAGCGCGGCATTGGACAAGCTTTCCTTGCGCGCGGATAGCGCGGAGGTCAGCTCATTTTTCAGCGCGTTGAGCGCGGGACCAGCAGTCTGGCGTTCCTCGGGCGACATCTTGCCCAACTCACGCATTTTGAGGCTGACCTCACCCTTTTTGCCGATGGCGGCAACGCGCGCCTGCTCCAGCGTAGATTCATCAGCGGCATCTGCAATGCGGGTCAGCCAGCTTTGGCGCAAAGTGTCTAGTTCGGTCATGTTGGCCCTCAGTCTGAACGTTCGCTGGGGGTATCATATGGGCGACCGAATGCAAGCTCAGGGACGGGCGTAACGGCGTTCCAGCTCAATCAGAGTGCGCTTACGCCACAATCCGCCGCCGTATCCGGTGAGCGACCCGTCCGACCCGATCACCCGATGGCACGGCACGACTAGGGCAATACGGTTCGCGCCATTGGCCCGCGCCACAGCGCGCACCGCGCTAGGCCGCCCGATTTCACGCGCGATGTCGGCGTAGGATCGCGTTTGGCCTGCGGGGATAGCGCACAGCGCGTCCCACACGGTTCGGGTGAAATCGCTGCCCTCCAACGCCAGCGGGGTGCGGAATGTGGCATCATCCCCGGCAAAGAACTTCGCCAGTTCTGCCTCCACCTGATCCGTCGGCGCATAGCGGCCCAGCCCGAAACTGCCCTTTGACGCCCCGAGCAGGTGGCGCAGTGAGCCGGGCAGCGCGGGCCTGTCGAAAAACTCCAGCAGATGCAACTTATGGCGATCACTGACGGCAATCATCGCACCCAGCTGTGTGTCGATCCAATCGGCGCGCAGCAGCGCATCGTCAACGAACTTCGCAGGCGCCTGCCCCAGCAGCTTGGCAAATGCGGTGCGAAAGGCTGCGGGCGAATCGTAGCCAGCATCCAGTTGCGCCTCGATCACCTTACCGCCCTTGGCCAACACACCGGCACTTTCGCGCAGACGTCGCAGGCGGGCCATCTCGAGGAAGGTAATCCCGAACTGACGCTTGAATGCTCGTCGCACGGTTGAGGGATCAAAGCCGCGCACGACCACGTCCTCCTCACCCCAACGGCGATTTGGGTCCGCCTCCAGCGCCTCAACTAACGGCGCGATGCAGGGTTCGGTCCCACCGCTCAGCGGATAGCATCGCTTGCAGGGGCGAAATCCTGCCTCCAGACAGGCGGCGACGGTTTCGTGAAACCGGCAATTCTCACGCTTTGGCTTTCGTGCCGGACAGGTCAGGCGGCAAAACACGCCAGTCGATGTGACACCGACATAGGCGCGACCATCCCACACCGCATCGCGGGCAAGCAGGGCAGCGTAAAGGACTTCATCATCTGGCAGGGCAAATAGCATGGGAAACCCTACCCCGGCGTGCGGCCGCGCGTCGCCTGATAACGGGCGTCTATTCAAAATTGTGGCCAAAACCAAAAAGGCCCCGCAGCATGTGCTGCGGGGCCTCTCGGAATTTCTAGCGACTGCGATTATGCAGCTGCGGGGATAGCCGCCTTGGCCTGATCCACGATCGCGTTGAACGCGTCGGGCTCATGCACTGCCAGATCGGCGAGAACCTTACGATCCACTTCGATACCGGCAAGGGTCAGACCGTTGATGAAGCGGCTGTATGTCAGCGCCTCATCGTGGGCGCGAACGCCTGCGTTGATCCGCTGGATCCACAGGGCGCGGAACGTGCGCTTACGGACCTTACGGTCGCGTGTCGCGTACTGCTGCGCCTTATCGACGGCCTGTGTGGCGGTGCGGAAGTTCGTGGAACGCGCGCCGTAATAGCCTTTGGCCTTTTTAATGACCTTCTTGTGGCGGGCGTGGGTGACGGTACCAGACTTAACTCGTGACATGTGTGCGCCCTCCTATCAGCGGTTATAAGGCATGTATGTTTTTACGATACCTTCATCCTGCTTAGACAGGATGGTGGTGCCGCGTGCGTTCCGGATGAATTTCCGCGAACGCTTGATCATGCCGTGACGCTTGCCTGCTTGGCCAGCTTTCACGCGACCGGAGGCGGTCATCTTGAAGCGCTTCTTTGCGCTCGACTTCGTCTTCATCTTGGGCATTTCGATCTCCTTTCGAAGAGGTCGTTAAGATGTGCCACGGCAGCCCTTGTTCGCCGGGTACATCGGGATTGAGCAGTTGCTATAGGGCCGCCTGTGGCTGAGTGCAAGCGACGATAGTTCAGAAGATTTCGGCAGCGACCCGGATCAGCGATTGCATCACTGCATTAAAGCTGGCCGGCGCCGGGGTCACGAACTCGATATACAACCCCAGCCCCAGCGCAAGGCCGGACCAGCCAACCGCGCGCAGCAGCGTCTTCTGCCCGCCTACCAGCGCCTCAACGGTCCGGCCAATCATGCCGAGCGTTGCGAGGCCAAAGGCGAACAGAAGCCAGAGCAGGCCTGTCATCCCTGTTCGCCTTCGTAAATCTCCTTCTCACGGCAGGGTGCCACGCGAAGAATGTTGGTGGTGCCAGGTGTGTTGAACGGCACACCCGCGGTCACGATGATCTTGTCGCTCTCATCCGCGAAGCCTTCGCTGACGGCGGCACGAACAGCAGCGACCACGGCCAGCTTAAAGCGATCAACCGGTGAGGTCACAACGCAGTGCAGACCCCAGACGAGGCAAAGGCGGCGCGCCGTGCCGATCAGTGGCGTTAGCGCGATAACCGGAACCCGAGGCTTTTCACGGCTGGCAAGAATCGCTGTCGTGCCCGACTGCGTGAACGAGCAAATCGCCTTCACTTCGATGGTTTCGGCAACTTCGCGGGCAGCGGTGGTGATCGCATCAGCCATACCGCGGCTGGCGCGGGTGCGGCTGGATTCGATGATCTGACGATAGACCTCGTCCTGCTCCACCTCGACCGCGACATTGTTCATCGTCTGAACAGCCTCAATCGGGTAATCACCAGCAGCGGATTCGGCGGACAGCATCACAGCGTCTGCGCCCTCGTAAATCGCGTGTGCAACGTCGGATACTTCGGCGCGCGTCGGCACCGGAGCGGAGATCATGCTCTCCATCATCTGGGTCGCAACGATCACCGGCTTGCCGACTTCACGACATCTGCGGATCAGCTTTTTCTGGATTGGCGGCACGGCCTGAACCGGCAGCTCAACACCCAGATCGCCACGTGCAACCATGATGCCATCACTGACCTCAAGGATTTCATCGAAGGCGCGCACGGCAGCAGGCTTTTCGATCTTTGCGATCAGTGCGGCACGGCCTTTAGCAAGGCTGCGTGCCTCAAGCACGTCCTCGGCCCGTTGAACGAACGACAGCGCAAGCCAATCAACGCCCAGTTCACACACGAATTCCAGATCGGCGCGATCCTTCTCGCTCAACGCGGCGAGAGGCAGAACCACGTCGGGAACGTTGACGCCCTTGCGGTTTGAAATCTCGCCACCGACCTCGACAACGCAATCAGCGCCGTTTTTATCGCAGGATTTCACACGCACGCGGATTTTGCCGTCGTTGACCAGTAGGGTCGAACCCGGCTCCAAAGCCTCGAAAATCTCGATGTGGGGCAGTTGAACCCGCGTCGCATCACCCGGCGCATCGCTGAGGTCAAAGCGGAAGTCCTGCCCCACCTCCAGCTCAACCGGGCCATCCGCAAACACGCCGCAGCGCAGTTTAGGGCCCTGAAGGTCAGCGAGGATACAAATCGGGCGGCCAAGCTCATGCTCAATCTCACGGATCAGCTGGTGACGCTCAGAAATCTCGTCGTGGCTGCCGTGGCTCATGTTCAGGCGGAACACGTCGGCTCCTGCTTCAAACAGAGCCTTGATCATCGCGCGGCTCGACGATGCTGGGCCTAGGGTAGCCACAATTTTCACTCGGCGATCGCGTTTCATATCAATTTTCCTTTTGTCCGGGACTGAAAAGCCCAAAGCGGTTCGGTCGCCACGGTATTTACTGATACTATTACAGTCTGTCGCGCAAAAAGCAGGACATATCCTGTCTTTTTGCGGTGTCTGATGCTGGAATTGCATCCCTCGCAACGATAGACCAACACCTGAGCACAGTCAGGAGCCTTAATCTATGATCCTCGATAGCCACGAAATTGTCGAAGGTGACGGCACTACCCAGATGATCCTGACCTGTGACCACGCCTCGAACCGCGTGCCAGCAGATATTGGCGATATCGGCCTTAGCGATCAGGATATGTCCCGCCACATTGCCTATGATGTGGGCGCGCGGGGCGTAACCTTGGCATTGGCTGCCGCGATGGGATCAACCGCCATTCTGTCACGCTTCAGCCGAATCGTGATCGACCCCAACAGATCCGAGCAGGATCCCACACTGGTTCGCAAAATCTATGACCGCTCGGTGGTTGAGGGGAACCGCGCAGCCGATTCAACCGAGGTATCCCGCCGGATCGAGGCATATTACCGCCCCTACCATGCGGCTGTGTCGCAGCAAATCACTGCTGCGCAGGAGCGAGGTGTTGAACCAGCTATTGTCGCGATCCATTCCTACACCCCGCAACTGATGGGGCGCCCGCCCCGTCCGTGGGAGGTGGGTATTCTGTGGGACGAGATCGACGGGCGCATGGCCCTGCCCTTAATGCAGGCACTGCGCGACGATGGGTTTTGCGTGGGTGATAACGAGCCCTATCCCGGCAAGTATGGCGATGACAGTCAGGACCGCCACGCCATGCAGGCCGGTCTGCCGAACGTATTGATTGAAATCCGCAACGATCTGATCACCGACACTGCGGGTCAGCACGATTGGGCGGATCGCCTTGCGCGGCACCTGCGGCCCATCCTCGCCACCCTGTAAGGTCGCGCCGGACTGGTATCCGCACATGATCGCACCTTAATAGATTCAAACGGAGGATCACATGGACGACCAAACCCGCATTGAGCTAGAAGCCGCAGCCTTTCGCCGCCTGCGCGATCACCTGCGCACCCGCACCGATGTTCAGAACATCGATATGATGAACCTGACCGGGTTTTGCCGGAATTGCCTGAGCCGCTGGTATCAGGAGGAAGCAAACGCCCGTGGCATCGACATGGACAAGGCCGAGGGCCGCGAGATCGTGTACGGCATGCCTTATGGGGAGTGGGTCGAGCGGCATCAGGCGGATGCCTCTGACGCACAAAAGGCGGCCTTCGACGCAACGCCGAAGGCCCACTAGCTCAGGTCGCGGCGGCGCGTGCCTCTGCAATGTAGAGTTCACGCAGCCGCTTTGCGATTGGACCAGGCGTCCCATCGCCCAACGTCACGCCGTCGATTTCAACGACGGGCATCACGAATGAGGACGCAGCCGTCACAAATGCCTCCTGCGCATTGCGCGCTTCCTCAGGGGTGAAGGGGCGTTCCTCAACCTTGATCTGCGCTTCCGCTGCCAGCCGCAGAACAGCGGCGCGGGTGATGCCGTGCAGGATCGAGTTGCTGAGGTTGCGGGTCACTATAGATCCACCCTTGGTCACGATGTAGGCGTTGTTTGAAGTACCCTCGGTCACATGGTCGTCCTCAACCATCCACGCATCATCACAGCCCTGCGCCTTGGCCGCCATTTTCCCCAAGGATGGCGCGAGCAATTGCACCGTCTTGATGTCGCGCCGACCCCAGCGGATGTCATCCACGAAGGCAATTTTCAGGCCACGGGCGGCAGCCGGTGCATTCACCAGCTCCCGCGCCTGCGTGAACAGCACCAGCGATGGTTTCGTATCTGCCGGGAACGCAAAATCACGATCAGCAGCGCCGCGTGTGACCTGAAGGTAGATCATCCCCTCAACCAGATCGTTTTCCGCGATCAGGCGACGGTGGATCGCCTCCATCTCCTCATCCGAAACAGGGGCATCCATCTGCAATTCGGAGAGGGAGCGGGCCAGCCGAACCATGTGGCCCTTAAAATCTACCAGCTTCCCCTCAAGGATCGACGTCACCTCGTAAACGCCATCCGCGAACAGAAATCCCCGATCAAAGACCGAGATCTTGGCGTCTTCTTCGGGGACGAAGTCCCCGTTTACATACACAATACGTGACATGGATTATCCCCAGAGTTCTGAACGCGGAGGCTGAACCTCTGCACCAATAAATTCGAGCGGTGGAACGCGATCCTCGGCCAGCAGAAGTGGGCCATCCAGATCAACCAGTTCCGCACCCTGCGCAACCAGAACCGCAGGGGCCATCGCTAAGGATGAGCCGACCATGCAGCCAACCATCACCTGAAAGCCTGCGGTGCGGGCCGCGTCATACAGCGCCAGCGCCTCGGTCAGGCCGCCGGTTTTGTCCAGCTTGATGTTCACCATGTCATATTTGCCACGCAGTGCGTCGAGGCTGCTGCGATCATGGCAGCTTTCATCAGCACAAACAGGCAGCAACCGGTCCAGATGCAGCAGCGCCTCATCCTCACCGGCCGCGAACGGCTGTTCGACCAGCTCCACACCCAGCGCGACCAGTTGCGGTGCCAGCGCCTCATACTGCGCGGCGGTCCAGCCTTCGTTAGCATCGACAATAATGCGGGCGTCAGGGGCGCCGGCACGCACAGCACGGATGCGGGCCAGATCGTCAGGTCCGCCGCCCAGCTTCGTCTTGAGCAAGGGGCGATGCGCGTTTTTCGCAGCACTCGCCTGCATCGCGTCGGGTTCAGCTATCGACAGGGTAAAGGCACTGGTCACAACGCCCGGCGCGGCGATGCCCGCCAGTTCCCATGCAGGCTTGCCGGTTTGCTTGGCCCACAGGTCCCACAGCGCGCAATCCACCGCATTGCGTGCCGCGCCCGAGGGCAAGGCGCCTTGCAGGGCATCCCGCTCAATCCCCTGCGGCAAACCAGAAATCTGGGCCAGTACAGACTCGATCGTCTCACCATAGCGGGCGTAGGGCACACATTCGCCCCGCCCGATGATGCCATCCCGCTCAACAGTGACGGTCACAACCTTCGCTTCGGTCCGGGACCCGCGGGAGATCGTGAAAACCTCCGCAAGGCGGAAGCTTTCCTCGCGTGCCGAAATCACGACAGCGCATCCACCAATCGCGCCGCGCCATGGCGGAACGGATCAACGGCGGGCAGGCCCATCTGCGCCTCAACCTCGGCCAGATATTTATCCGCTGCCGCATCATCCAGTCCAGCGGTGTTGACCGAAATCCCCACCACCTTGCAGTCAGGATTCACACGCCGCGCCAGATGCAGCGCAGTATCGCGCAAGTCCTCTAACGTGGGCAGATCATAGGTTGGCAGGCCGCGCATGTGGGTGCGTGTCGGCTCATGACACAGGATCAACGCATCTGCCTGACCGCCATGAACCAGCGCCATCGTGACGCCGGAATAGGAAGCGTGGAACAGGCTGCCCTGCCCCTCGATCAGATCCCAGTGATCGTCGTCATTGTCAGGGGTCAACCACTCAACTGCACCTGCCATAAAGTCGGCAATCACCGCGTCTAGTGGCACGCCGCCGCCCGTGATCAGGATGCCGGTCTGGCCCGTCGCGCGGAACGTGCTTTTCATGCCGCGCTTTTGCATTTCGGCGTCCATAGCCAGCGCCGTATACATTTTACCGACCGAACAGTCTGTACCGACAGCAAGGCACCGCTTGCCCGTCCGCTTTACACCGTTGGCGATCGGATACTGGATCGTCGGGATGCGCACATCGTGCAAGGTACGACCATGCTGTTTCGCCGCAGCGACCAGATCAGTCTCGTCGCGCAGCAGGTTGTGCAGGCCGGATGCAACATCCATTCCCGCGGCCAATGCCTCAATTAACACATCACGCCATAGGGGGGAGATCAAACCACCCCGGTTGGCCACACCGATCACCAGCGTTTTCGCGCCTGCCGCGACCGCCTCGGCGATGGTCATGTCGGCCAACTTCATATCTGCCTTGCACCCGTCCAAGCGGAGCTGGCCAATCGCCATATCCGGACGCCAGTCACGGATTCCCTGTGCGACCTTTGCGGCGAGTGGATCGGGCGCATCGCCCAGAAACAGCAGATATGGCGTATCAATCATGGCGGCATCCTTGGCAAAATATTTGCGTGACGCTAGGCCGTCTGTGACCAAATGGTCAAATAGGAAAACACCTCTAGGCTGTGCAAATGTTACGCTGCTCGCGAAGCAGGCACGTTCTGCGGCGAAATGCTCATCTCTGCGCCATGCAAAACCGGGTTTGGCTGCACCTCATCCGGGGTCGCGCATAAACCGTGGCGGTGCATCCAGCGGCCAACCGCGGGAGCAGCCGTAACCATTGCGAACGGCACCGAAAACGCCAAGCCCGCCAGAACCGGTGCCGCCCATGGCAAAGCCGTCGGCGCCAACCACAGCAGCAGCCCGCCCATGCCAAGCCCCGCGACGGTCTGCCCCCACAATCCAGCAAATGCCGTGCGCAGTGGCAGCGCGTAGGGGTCACGGTTCTGTCCACCCCAGATTACCGACCGTCCAAACAGCAGGCCAATCAGAAACAACGTGATCCGAAAGGCCGCAACGGGTGCCAGCAACATCGAGAACACAGTCTCGATCAACGCTCCGGCAGTGAACCGGCCGATCCCGCCATAGCTTCTCACCCCACCGGGGCGCAGCGCCACGTCGATCCAGCCTGCGATTTTGGGGAACAAGCTCATCCC